>ENA-UPSB01000219-UPSB01000219.1-bioreactor-metagenome-genome-assembly--contig:-NODE-219-length-103002-cov-166.188301_pt1 | contig 103002 bp, 85 predicted proteins | sample MGYA00238182_ERZ773286 | MGnify/ENA primary metagenome ERZ773286 (study PRJEB29026, sample SAMN07631240) | bioreactor metagenome | isolation source: Switchgrass digestor | place: USA: Dartmouth... | reverse complement strand
CCCAAAGTAAAAGATGACTCATTAGTGTCTCTCGGAACACAAATGAAGTCATCTCGGGGTTAGGCTCATTATGAAGCAGATAGTATAACGGATGTTGTGGTATACGTTCTTTGCTTCCGTCCATTCGGTATTGGTAGACATGTAACGGAAGTCCGGCTATAGCCTCGGATAATATCCTCACACAGGCATACACTGCAGCTGATTGCATTGCCGTCCGTTCGTTGACTGTCTTTCCACTAGTAGTGCTGCCAAACAGAAACGAAAATGCACTGCCAATACGATTTTTAGGCTTATCACGTGATCGAAATAAACCTGAAAATATACTCATAAAATAAGTAACCCCCTCTCGTTATACACAGACTCGCCACTGCTTCCATGTCCACAACGAATGGCGCGGTCGAGTGCCATAATAGTTGCTACCGCGCCATCTATTCTTTCTGTACTCTTCTCCTTATCTGGCTTTATGTTTCCTGCCGGATCGGTCTTGATGTAGATGTTATCCATCATCCAGCGGAGTACAGGATGACCGCCGTGAGCGATTTTCTGCTCAAGTGTCAGTTTCATTAGTTCCTTGGTAGGTGGAGACATATCTTTAAAGCCCTGTCCAAAAGGAACGACTGTAAACCCGAGACCCTCAAGGTTCTGTGTCATCTGAACAGCTCCCCATCGGTCAAAGGCAATTTCCCTGATGTTATACTTCATTCCGAGTTGCTCAATAAAGCTTTCAATAAAGCCGTAATGCACAACATTTCCTTCCGTCGTCATAAGGTGTCCCTGTTTTACCCAGAGGTCGTACTGGACATGATCACGACGTACCCGGAGATCAATGTTATCCTCCGGCATCCAGAAAAACGGAAGTATCTCATACTTGTCCTCCTCGTTCTGTGGCGGGAATACCAGCACAAAAGCTGTAATGTCCGTTGTAGAGGAAAGATCAAGCCCACCATAGCATACCCGCCCTTCTAAGCTGACAGCATCAACCGGGAATGCACAGGCATCCCACTTTGCCATTGGCATCCAACGTACAGCTTGTTTAACCCACTGATTAAGCCGGAGCTGTCTGAAGCTGTTCTCTTCGGCCGGATTTTGTTTTGCACTTTCACATGCGGCCCGAACCTTCTCAATATCAACCGTTATTCCAAGGGAGGGATTCACTTTTCTCCATACTTTCGGATCAGTCCAATCATCATCGTCCTTGGCACCATAGATCACGGGATAGAAAGTAGGATCATGCTTCCTGCCTTCCAAAATGTCCAGCGCCTTTTGGTGTGTTTCATAGCAGATGCTCTGGGTGTCTGTCCCCGCTGTGGTGATGAGAAAGTATAGAGGCTGCTTTCTTGCATCACCAGAGCCTTTTGTCATAACATCAAACAACTTCCGGTTTGGCTGGGTATGCAGTTCATCGAACACCACGCCATGGACATTGAAGCCGTGCTTGGAATATGCCTCAGCTGAAAGCACCTGATAAAAGCTGTTAGTTGGCAGATATATCAGTCGCTTTGTTGAAGCCAGCAGCTTTACGCGTCGAGACAGTGCAGGGCACATCCGTACCATGTCGGCGGCCACCTCAAAAACAATCGATGCTTGCTGGCGATCAGCTGCACAGCCATATACTTCCGCACGTTCCTCTCCGTCACCGCAGGTCAGCAAAAGAGCAATAGCTGCAGCAAGCTCTGATTTGCCTTGTTTTTTTGGAATCTCCACATACGCCGTATTGAACTGACGGTAACCATTAGGCTTAAGAATACCGAATATGTCCCGGACTATTTGCTCCTGCCAGTCTATAAGCTCAAAAGGCTTGCCCGCCCATGAGCCTTTCGTATGGGAGAGAGCCTGTATAAATGAAACCGCATAGTCTGCGGCATCTTTATCATAATAAGAGCCTTCGGCCATGAAGGCGGTTGGCTTGTAATTCTTCAATTTACGCATAGACGCCGCCTCCTTTGTAAAAATGAGCAAAATAAAAGAGCCTCCGTAGAAGCCCTTCGTATTTGCCCACTTTTGCTTAATCCGTTTCTTCAGTTTCACCAGTTAAAATAAAGCGAATATATTTAGGTTTATTACAAATGAGGTAAGCTACCAGTTCGTAGAAGCCTCGCTCATAAGCCTCATCCTTTACACGATCCACATCGAACATATTTGTGACCCCGCTTTCTCTTATAGCGAGGATTTGCTCCTTTATCTTTTCAGTCATCAGTGGGCACCTCTTTCTCAACTGAGTCAATCGTGGCCTGGCGCAGGATATCCATATCAAAGCCCGCGTCCTTATAGCCTTCCAATATGGTGGCGTAGTAATAGCAGCTTGGCTGGCCAAGTGGCCTGCCCTCGTTCATAACATACACCATAGCTTTAACGGTCTTGTCTCCCAGTTTTACCTTGACCGTTTCCTTTCGGTATAGGTAAGGCCAGCCTTCATAACGGTCGAGCGCAGCCTCGTCTGAAGAAGTCAATTCCCAAACCAATACAGGGACGTTGCCGCCCTTAAAGGGTTCTACTGTTGCCACCGCACCCGCATGTGCGCCCCGGAACAGGAGCCGCCAATCTTTCAGCATGCTGGCACCCACTACCTTTGCTGTGGGGCACCGGTTCGCCATTTGCTTTATGTTAAGGTTTGAGCCGTAGGCAATGTACAGTTTTTTATCCATTATTCTTTGTATCCTCCTTATTAAGCTTAGGTTTCTCGGACGGTTCAGGCCGCCCGAAATCGCCATGCCGCCGACCCGTTCAAGTGTGCTGTCAGGTGTTCGCGGCAGTTTGCAAACTCCTCACCTATAAAGCCAATGCGGTTCAAGTAAGTCCGCATTGCGAACTTTTCGTTCTCTGTCTGCGGCTTCTTTGCTGAAGCACATTTTTGTGTTAGCGCCTGATGGTTAAGGGCTAAGGCTAAAACCACATAGCTTCTTATCTTGCCAGCATGTAGCTCACTGTTAAACCCCCTAAGCTCTACTGTGTGATTACCGGTGAAAAAGCTGTGTAAGTTCAGGAAGTGGTAGCGGCTGTTGTGATAATGCCTGTCGCGGCTTTCACTGTAGCCTTCATACCAAATTTCCTCAATCGCTCGCATGGTTTTAGGCTTGCGACGGTTCATTTTGTCGACCAGTATACTGTCCATCTTCTTGCAATAATTCATCCTCTCTGGCGCTATTTGAAGTGCCTTATAAAAGAGGTCATTCTTGCTGGCGATGATGTTAATAAAGTTTCGGATGCTCCTTGGTGTGTGGTTGGAACCGTCGAGGTGAATGTGTATACCGCAGGAAGCATTTGCAAAGGCCCCAGCTTTTCTCAACCGTCTGACTAATTCCTGCAGGCATTCTATGTCCTCCCGGTAGGTGAGGATGGGGCTTACCAGTTCCACACTGTATTCGCGAGTAGCCGCTACCTTTTGACGGCCGCTTCGCTTTTGGCATGAGATACTTCCATCACTCATTAGCTTCCAAACTCGTCCGTCAGGCGTTATGACCTTCTTGGTGTCGTAATAGTCGCCCGTGTTGTTGATTGTCCCACCGAGGTATTCAGCAGTGACTCTTGCTGCTTCGCTTCTCGTAATACCTGTAAATTCAATTTCAATTCCAAATCTGCTTGTCAACACCGTGATTTTCCTCCTGTGCTTGTATGCTTTGTGCCTTTCGGCATGTACATATATCACTCTAAAAGGCTTATATAGCAAGCAATATTCAGGAGAAAAAACACACAAATATATGGGTAGGGGAGCCCATACTTAGCCTAATCCTTTACAGCTTTTTCACTAAATCCTCACCATACACGACACCAAGGCTTGAACCTCTATCCCAAGTACAAAATATCGTACCCGTATCATCCACGAAGTCCACTGTACCTTTGTCTCCGGGTCTCAATTTGGAGTACTGGTCATTCATCCGTACCAATTCAACACGAGTTCCAGCCGGGTATTGCTTTCGTAGTCTCTCCACAGTCTCCTTTGAAGGGAACTTATTCATAATCTGATACCTCCGTCACTTTGGCTGGAGCACCATTCTTAAATGCGCTATTGCCAGATAGGTTTCTGAGCAGGATTTTTCGCGCAGTTTTATACTCGTCGCCCACAAAGCCCAATCTTATCAGGAACACTCGAAAAGCGAACTTTTCATTCTCAACAGGTTTATCCTTAGCAGTCACGCGGTGCTGTTCCTTTGCAGCTGCACAAAGGGCACCAATGAAGCGAGAGTAAGCAGAAAGCTCCTCTGGCTCAATCCCGAAGCGGAACCATGGAAACCTAATTGTTGTTTCTGTCCGCTCTATAGGCAGCTTATCAACTCCGATTGCCTTTTTAATGAGAGACTCTTTGCTTGCAATGAGCCGTTCCAGATTCTCCAGTGCTGAGTCAGTAAACCCATCAAGCGGCATTTCTATCGTAAGCGTGTCACACATTTCACCGGTGCCTGCTTCGTCAGTTTCGTAGGTAAAGCCGAGTTCCAGAAGTTTTTTCAGTAAGTTCTGGATGGTAATCTCGTCTGTGCGATCATCCCATGAAATACTCCCATCCTTGCTGATGTTGATATTGTCTACAACATAGGCAAAGCTCGGTGCACCTTTATAAACAGGTTCAAGGCCGAGGGCTTCTCCTATTGCCTTGGCGAGTGCTTTTCTTGCCTCGCCGGATACATTGAATCTTGCTTCCATTTTCGTTAGCCTCCTTAGCTTTTTGGTGATTACATATATCACTCTAAAGCTGTGGAATAGCAAGTAATATTGAGCAGGAATAAATGTGCATCAGGCTGATTCAACCTCTGTAAAAGCCATCTTCACACCGTCCCGAATGAGAAACACATTATCCTTGCTGCCAACCTGCTCGATATATCGTTTTACGATTACATCACAGAACTTCTCATCCAATTCTACTGTATAGCAAATCCGCTTGGTCTGCTCGCAAGCGATAAGGGTACTTCCCGAACCACCAAATGGATCTAGTACAATACACCCTGTCATGCTGGAGTTTAGGATAGGGTAGGCCACCAGCGGAACCGGCTTCATCGTGGGATGGTCAGCATTCTTTTTGGGCTTGTCAAACTCCCAGATGGTTGACTGCTTGCGGTCGGAATACCAGGCATGCTTACCGTTTTTCTTCCAGCCGAACAGGATTGGCTCATGCTGCCATTGATACGGTGATCGTCCAAGCACCAGCGATTGCTTCTTCCAGATACATGTGCCGGAAAGGTAAAATCCGGCAGCATCAAAAGCACGACGGAAATTGAGCCCTTCGGTGTCAGCATGGAATACATAAATAGACGCGTCCTTCGCCATCGCTTTTTCAGTGAGGGTGAACGCGTCTAGAAGAAACTGATAAAACTTTTCATCCGCCATATTATCGTTCTTAATCTTTCCGGCTGTGCCTTCGTAGTTAACATTGTACGGAGGATCAGTCACCGTAAGGTTTGCCAGCTTTCCGTCCATAAGCAGATTGAAAGTCTCAGCCTTCGTGCTATCACCACACACCAGACGGTGCTGTCCAAGTAGCCACAAATCACCCAGCTTCGTAATAGCAGGTTTTGAAAGTTCTTCGTCCACATCAAAGTCATCGTCTTTGATATCCTCAATACCGCCTAACAGCTTATTTAACTCTGCATCATCAAAGCCCAGGAGCGACAAATCAAAATCGACCCCCTGCAATTCAGAAAGTTCTACCGATAGCATTTCAGTATCCCAGCCTGCATTTAAAGCAAGGCGGTTGTCAGCGATTATGTATGCTCGCTTCTGTGCTTCGGTCAGATGCTCGGCGAATACACAGGGAACTTCGGTGATACCTTCTTCTTTCGCTGCAAGGACACGACCATGCCCTGCGATTATATTCAAGTCTTTATCCACGATGACCGGATTGACGAAACCAAACTCCCGCAGGCTTGCACGAAGCTGGAGAATCTGTTCCTTGCTATGTGTTCGAGCATTTCTCGCATATGGCACCAGCTTATCAATATTTACTTTTTCTAACCGTTCAGTTGAATTCACAATCTTCTACCGTCCTCTCCCACCTGAAAGCAGAGCTTCCATAATATCGTCCTGCGGATTTCCAATGAAAGCCGTGGTACAGTTTTGCTTGACAATGTCAAAAATCTCATACCAGAGCAGGTTGGCCTGTTTTTGAAATGACTGGCTCATTTGCACGAACGGACTTCCAATCGCACCTCCCGTTGTTGGGTGTTTGCCTAAAAGGCCGTAGGTGCTTATTGCTTCTTCACACTGGATGTATCGTGCAAACGATTGCGCATAGGCTTCGACCAGTCTGGGATTTACAAATTTTTCACAGCCACGTTCCTTGAGCCATTTCCATGTTTCTAAAAAAATGACATCAGCCCCCAGAAGCCTGCCATCCTTTTGCCGTGCACTGAGATATTTGCTCGGCTTCGGCATATCTTCGCCATTCAAGTCTGCCGTGTCGTCCAGTTCGCTTGCCTCGAGCATGGACTCTGGCTTAAACTCCGGCGCTTCCAAAATCCGTGCGGCTTTACCTGCTGCGATCTTTTCCGCAAGTGGCTGTGGTTTGTCCCCGGCGCGCACGCGGCGCCCACCTCTGTTTGTACCGTCTTTTGCCACGTGCCTTCACCTCCTTGCTGTAGCAGGGTTTAATACCCCGTTTGAACCTGAATTTTTTCGCGCGTGACCCCACGCCCGTTGCTCAATAAAAGAGTCACAGAGATTTCGACCGCCCCTTCCTTTTCCATCTTCCACCTTCTCGTGCAGTGATCTCAGAGTGACAGGAAGTACATAAAGACATAAGATTACTCGTTTCATTTGTCCCACCACAGGATAATGGCTTGATGTGGTGTACTTCCTCGGCAGGGGTAATCCGACCTTGCTTCTCACAACGCTCGCAGAGAGGATGCGCGGATATGTATCTATCCCGGATGCGCTTCCATGTCCGGTTGTACCGTTTCCTCGCAGCAGGGTCACGATCATAGCGTTCATATCGCCTAGCTTCCTGCTTGGCATGTTCATCACAGAACCTACCATACGTTAGCTTGGGGCAGCCGGGATGAGAACAAGGACGCTTGGGTTTAAAGGGCAATGGAATCACCTCGCTTGGATAAAAAAAGCCCTCGTGGGTTTCCCCTCGAAGGCTTCTGATACAACTTTCGATATTATTATAATACATCTTTCTTAAGCAAACACTCCCTCAGAATTCCCTCATTTTTATGAGTGCTTCTTGCAGTAGGCTTCAACCTTATCTGCGAAGGCTCCAGGAATCTTCTCCCTCCAGTAAGGAACAGATGCCATTAGGGACTTGAGTGCCTTTTGATATTTACTTTCTCCCAGTTCGGCCCGTATTTTACCCATTAAGTACTCCAGATCCTTGTATTTCAAAACACGGGTATTGGGATCGCCATTCACCAGGTTAGCTAGAACTGTCAGGTAAATAAACGCGCTGCCTCGGTTCATTCCGGTCTTTGTAGACACTTCTGTACTGAGTGGATTGATTTCGCCAGAGCCTCCGAGATGCCTTAAAAAGGCCTGCCATACTTCATCAACCATCGCAGTGGTAATCCTGTTATTGCTACGGGTAGAAGCTCTTGCATCATCATCAAAGGATTCCTCGAAGTCCTCAGTAGTATCTTGTTCTATCCGTTTTGAAGCAGACCCTGTCATAGTCATCGGAAGTCCTTTCTCTAGGGCTATTCTACGTAAATAAATGTTCACAGCCATTTCAACATCCATTCCGAGTGAGTGAAGAACCTTTTTAGCTTCCGTGATGATTCCATCGTCAATTTGAATTTCTATCTTTGCCATACGAACACCTCCATAAAATACTATCGCTTTTCTTGATTATACTATATCATTTCTTGGATTTATTGTAAATAGTATTTATAGTATTATATTTTATACATCAAGAAAACAATAGTATTCTTTAGTCAGCAATATAAAAGACTACGAAGATGATTCAGTGCTGCTGCCCGTAAGCGTTCTATATGGCTTTCACTGTAGTTTAGTTCATTCATAAGCCGGTAAGTAGCACCGGACTTCTGATCGTTACCCATGTAAAACTCGGCAAGGATATGTTGCTCGGTATCCGTAAGGCTTGACCATGCCGGTTCAAACCAAGACATGTATTCCAGTGCCTGAGTATATCGCTCTCGCAATATGTCAATCTTATCAAGTTGTGCAACCAGCTTGTCAGCACCGGCCTGCGGATTTCTTGCAGACGGCATCCCAGAAAGCTTTGGTGTTCTGGGAGAAGTCATTTTCTCATATACATCCTTGATCTCCTGCGGAGTGTTATTGATTATAAACCGCATATTGTTATAGTCCCGGATGGCAGCAACAGTCGCCGCATTCTTGTTTATATATTTTAGCGCAATCATATGACCGCCTCCTTTAGGTTTGCTTTGACCGCATCGATAAGAGCGGTCTGGGTTTTATCTTTTCGCTTGAGAGCTTTCATAACTTGTTCGTCAATTGTTTCCTTTGCGACGATGTGATGAATTATCACCGTATCCTTTTGACCTTGCCGCCAAAGTCGGGCATTCGTCTGTTGATACAACTCCAGTGACCATGTTAGTCCGAACCACACAAGACAAGAACCACCAGCTTGAAGGTTCAATCCATGTCCGGCGGATGCGGGATGGATAACGGCCACCGGGATTTCACCGTCATTCCACCGTTTTATGGATTCGGCGTTATCCAACTGAATAGCAGGGAAGCGCTCCATTATCCGCTCAAGGTCATGCTTATACCAGTAGGCAATAAGCACCGGTTTTCCGTTTGCAGCTTCGATAATGTCCTCCAAAGCATCCAACTTACGGTCGTGAATACGGATAACTCCGCCATTCCCGTCATATACCGCACCATTGGCCATTTGAAGCAGTTTATTACTCAATGCGGCAGCATTGACTGCATCAATTTCCTTGCCTTTGAGTGAAAGCACCATTTCTGACCTCATGATTTCATATTGCTGTCGTTCATCCTCTGATAAAAGGACAGGTATTTCATTTATCACCAGATCAGGTAGCTTCAGATAATCAGTGTTTTTCATGCTGATAGTAATGTCAGAAATAAGCCGATAAATGGCTTCCTCCGCACCGGGCTTCGGCTTATAGGTAAATATGATCTGCTGATTTCGTTTATCTGGTACAAAATAGGCATTTCGGAAATGGGATATATACCTTCCAAGTCGCTGGCCCATATCAAGGATACCAATCTCGGCCCATAAGTCCATCAATCCATTGCTTGAGGGTGTTCCTGTTAAACCAACGATCCTTTTTACATTTGGCCGTACTTTTCGAAGTGCCCTAAACCGCTTTGAAGTATGAGATTTAAATGATGATAACTCATCGATAACCACCATGTCATAATCGAAAGGTAAGCCACTATCGTTGATAAGCCAATCTACATTTTCCCGGTTTATCAGGTATACCTGCGCTCTCTGCAAAAGGGCTGCTTTCCGCTGGGCTTCACTACCTATGGCAACTGAATAGGTGAGACCATTCAGGTGATCCCATTTTTCGATTTCTGCTGGCCATGTGTCTCGAGCAACACGAAGCGGGGCAATAACTAATACCTTGCGGATTAAGAAACTGTCCAATGTCAGTTCGAAGATTGCCGTTAAGGTAATAACACTCTTGCCAAGACCCATTTCCAGCAGAATAGCCGCGATTGGATGGCTTAGGATGAATTTGATGGCATATTCCTGATACTCATGTGGCTCGTATCTCATCCAGCATCCCTCCAATCTGTCTCTCATCGTCAATAACATAAACCTTAAATCCTAATTGTCGAAGCATTTCATGTCTCCGCTCCTGCAGAGGTCGAGGTTTTGATCCACTCGCTTTGATTTCAGCAAATGCGATTATTCCTCCAGGCAAAAGAATCAATCTATCCGGTACTCCGTTATAACCGGGGGACATAAACTTTAAAGCTAGGCCTCCAGCTGCTTTGACTGCTTTAATCAATTTTTGCTCGATATATTTCTCTCTCATGAATACCTCCATGTGTTCCCAAAATCCAAAAAATCTCTATACGCGCGTATACGCGTGTTTTCATGCAATATATAGCCTTTTTTCTTTACTATCATTTTTAATAGTAGTAATTGGAACAATGGAACACAGGTCATTAAGCACCGCACTAATAAAGGGGCTGGCGCCTGTTCCAATGAAGTGTTCCAAAAGGTCTTTTTTGGCACATGGGAACAGAATTTTTTGTTCCTGACTTCACACATGTTCCAAAGAACGCTCTCTTGGAACAGAGTCAGGAACAGAAGTGCGAACATACACCCATTGCGGGCCATATAACGGGATGCGCTCCTTTTTCGATGCTATTTTCCATCCACCAATCCCTGACATAATTGCAGAGATCTCGTTGCTGTCCATGCGTTTACAGTTAGCTCTGTCTTTACCAAAGCACTCGCACCAAATCTCAAGGTTGGAGACTGAAGTTCTTCTGCGGACGCCTATTTTTCGGCTTTCTCCAAATTCGGTGCCGTTTATATAAGCCCTGCGCTCATATAAGTCCATCGTGTCCCAATCTTCCGGCAGGAGCATATCCAGATAATCACGCACAAGGCCTTCACGTTCATCAGATTCCATTGCTTCCCGCTGTTCCTCTTTAGCAAGTTTTTCAAGGCCGGGATCTAAATACAGCTTTTCGCCCGCCTTAACATAAGTAAGCGCTTCTGCCCATATCTGCAAGACTTCGCTTTGAGTAAGCTGCCAAGACTTCTTTGTCCCATTGCCAGGTGTTTTTACCGGCCAGAAGCGGCGGTTGCCGGTAGTGTCTCGAAGATATCCTTTCTCGGCATTGGTTGTTCCGAAGAAAACGCATTGCCGCAAGTGCGGTGTTGCCCGGCGCCCGAAACTGGCTCGGTAGATATCGTTTTGCCGGGAAAGAAAGCTGCGTAGCGTTTCAACTTCAGCCTTCTTTAACCCTGCGAGTTCTCCAATCTCTAGTATCCAATAACCCTGCAGCTTTTCAGCTGCGGTCTTGTCTTTAGTGTCCGAAAGTGAAAGACTGTCTGAAAACCACTCACCACCCAGCTTGGCTATCAGAGTGCTTTTACCTACACCTTGTGGGCCGTTTAGCACCAGCATGGAGTCAAACTTGATGCCGGGTGTCAGAACACGTGCAATTGCGGCGCATAGGGTTTTTCTTGTGACAGCGCGCACATATGCGTTGTCCGTAGCGCCAAGGTAATCAACCAGCAGGGTATCCACTCGCGGGATACCGTCCCATTCAGGCAGAGTATCTATAAACTCGCGTATCGGGTGATATGATCGGTCATCAGCTACCTTCGTAACTGCAATCTCATAATTTCTGGCAGAGAAGGTTCCGTAGTGGCTATCGATATAGCTGATTAGCTGAGCATCGTCTGCATCCCGCCAGAATCTTGATGGATGCTGCCATGGCACTTCACCCTTGATTTCCAAGCTGTCGGAAAGCTGGTTGAACACAATCCCTTTAAGTGCGGGATCATTTTCAAGAATTAACGTGAGATTGCGAAGGGTGTTTTTCACAGCGCCATTCTTCTCAAGCTCCAGCTGCTTTTGCCAGTCCTCATTATTGAACTCCAATTTAGCCTGCGCCTTGCGTTCCTCAGCAAATTGCTCCTTTACGCGTTCATCCTTAATCGCCAGCTCCGTCATTGCTCTAAAGGACGGAAGTTTACCGGGTGGAGTATCCTCGGTTGTTTTATCATCCAGATCACGGAATCGATGTATACGCACAAGGTCAAACGAGTTTAGTAGTTTTCCGCATGCTGGATCGGTGGCGTGGTGACTATAGGCAAACTTACCATCGTATATGACCAGACCAGCTGAAGAATCAGCAGGTATATAATCGTATCTTCCATGGATTGCGCTTGGCTCATATACATCAGAGAGAAACTCTTCTATAGCTTCCATGATGGAGTACGCTCTGCAAAAAGCCCCCACTACACCTTCCTTTGTGAGTGGATCAGCTTGCCGAGTTATTTGTCGCCGCACGACCTCTGATTGCCGTGATGACACCGGCCACATAGAGGTATCTCGCCAGTCAGCATATTTGGAAAGATACATGTCCGGATCAAGCAGAGTTCCATCTTTCTCCCGGAACACAAACTCACCGTCGGATGGCGTCGATGGCCAGTACATTAACCGCGAAGCCTCATAGGTGGTATCATCGAACAGATCAATTCCGATTTCTTTTGCCACCATGCGGCCTAGCGCTGGATATTCGTCCTCACTGACCTCGCGTGAAAGCGGTATGATTAGCCGAAGTCTCGGAGCTTCAGGCGTATGCTTATGCGTGGAATATGCACAGCACTGCCAGTCATGGAGAGACTCGATCATTTCCCAAGTATCGGGCCTTGCATAATCCATATCCAGGGTAAGCATCGAGCGACATAGTACATAGCCGTTTCTGCGCTTGCCCTCCCGAAGGGCTCCTCCCACGAAACCGCCCACATCCTTAATTGCGTCTTGACGGGCTCTATTCATCTTGCGGAACTCCGACACCGTCTCAGTTGTGCGCTTCGTGGTACGAACGGTGTTTTTGAAGTCCTCCCAGGTGATGTCACGATTTTTCCACTTTCTGTCCATGCGGCTGTTTCCGACCGCAATCTTCATATTCGTTCCACCTCCTCGCAGTTTTCCGTAAAGTATCTGATTGGAATAAGTAGCCGTTTTGCTTTTTTGATCTCGGTAGCCATCCCCGGCGAAATATGGCTGCCAAACACCCAGAGCTCATCACATTTACACAACCATACCATACCGAAGGACAGGCCAAGTTTCCGCTGAGCCGGATCGCTGTCGTCCAACACAAGTGGGTAAAGCAGGTGTGGCGCGAACGGAATCGCGCCTTTGTCCACTGCGAACTTTAGGTATCTCTTTGCGTTTATGGTATTGCGCTTGATGTCGCCAGCATAGGGAGAACAAATGAATACACAGGGCTTCCAGCCTTTCGCAATTTCCTCACGGATTACATTTTCCAATTCTTCCGCTGCAGTGGGGTCAGGGTAGCCTTCTGCATTGAGTTTGCTGATGTACATTTCAATCACCACCAGACAGCAGCGCGTCCGGAACTGCGACATCCGTTACGGCTGTTTTCTGCACCAACTGTTCTTTGAACCACTCAAGCTCGCCCTTGAGATATTCGTTCTCAGCTGCCAGTGCCTCGGCCTTGGCTTCATACTTTATTCCTTCGGTCAGGCCATGAATTACAGCAAAGGTAAAGCAGTAGATGCAAAGATACATTAATACCCAGGGAAGCGCGGATGCTATTTTTGAAAAGAGTTTTTTTCCCGTCCTTGTTTTTGCTTCTCTTTCCATGTCACATCACCTCAAATTCAATGCCTTGTTCAATAAGTGGAAGGTACCCGTGGGACTTAAGCAGTTCATAAATAAAGAGGCGGCCTTTCTGTGTCCAGTAAGTATGAACTTTCGCATGGTGTTCGCCATCGCTGCCCAGGTAGTTATGGGTCTTGGTGCAGGTATATCCGTTCTCCGCATATTTTTGATATAGAAGCCAGATGTTACCCTGCTTAAACTGAACTCCGAGGGTATGAAGATACTCATTAAGCCATTGACCGGACTTCCCATAATCTTTTGCGATAGTAGTAATTGCGACCGCATCTTTGCAGTTCAGGATAACGTCATAGTAACTGGCCTTTGGTTTCATCTCAGCGATCTGCTGTCTCTGGATGTGAACTGTTTCTGTAAGAGCGGTATTTCTTGCCCGTTCCGCCTTAAGCTCCTGAAGCGCTCTGATTAAAAGATCAGGATTGGCAAGCAATTCATCTACAGCATATACTCCATGCCTACGGATGGAAGGAAGGACTTCATGAGTCACCCAGCGCTTAAACTTCTTTGCTTCAGGTTTACGGGAAAGCAGGATAACGTTATAAAGCCCGCTCTCACTAATAATAGTAAGTTCCTGCTTTCCGCCAAGGGTGTCAGTAATGCTTACACCCTTTTCGTCATCGTCAATTCGGTCGGCAACCATGCGGGAGTTACTCAGTTCCAGAACATCACAGACATCCTTTAGAACCCACCATGTTTCACCGTCACGTTGGACAGTTCGGATATCCTTTCCCTCGTAGTTGAATACTGTTAGTTCGTTCATATTGAACCTCCTGAAAATATGGATTCGGAGCGATAATCTGCTCCTGTCCATATGCGAAAATCAGAAGTGATTCGAACCCCCACGAGATCAGTCTTTTTTATAAAACTGACATTCAAAGCCATCCGCACGGAGTATGAGTCCCTCTGCCCAAGGCGGTGTTTCACTCATAATGCGGCAAACATTCTCCGGTGACACATCACAGGATGCCTCTATGACCACCTCGTCATGGACATGCATAACAATGGGAAAACCCATACTATTAAGCTGTTGCATTGCATAACAGAGAATGTCTCGGCTTATGGCCTGCACGATGTTTTCGACAAATTTCGGGCCGTAGCTTTCGATGCGCTCCCATTTCTTCGAAGCACCAACTCCTTCGTATGTTACCGATTCGGAGCCAAAGCGGTTAACTTCGATGCGTGGCTTAACATAAGCTAGTCTCCTGCCAGATGGGAGTGTAATAAAGAGAAATCCACTGCGGTATTCAAAGAGGATGTTGTGTGTTTGTTCTGCTGTCTTTTCACGCACTGCTGTTTTTGCCGCACGGTCAACATCCCACCATAGTCGGGTTATGTTAGGGTTAGCTGCACGCCACGCCGTTACCAAGGGTTGAAGTTCTTCTTCATTAAGGCCCATATCAAGAGCGCCCATTGCTTTGAGAGCTCCGACCGAACCACCGTAACCGAGAGCCAACTCAGCGATCTTGCCCTTTTGCCGAAGGGGGCTGCCTTTTGTGATTTCCTCTATAGGAACGCGGAACATCTGGCTCGCCGATGCTTCGTAGATCTTCCCGTGGGTGGAGAACACCTCGTTTCTCCATTGCTCTCCTGCAAGCCATGCAATGACACGGGCTTCAATCGCACTGAAATCAGCGACGATAAACTTGAAGCCAGGCTTAGGTACAAAGGCAGTGCGGATAAGCTCCGATAGTACGCTTGGTACGGAATCGTATAGGACTTCCAAAGTATCGAAGTCACCAGACTTTACAAGCTGCCGAGCCTGAACCAGATCAGGTAAATGGTTCTGTGGAAGATTCTGAACTTGAATCAGTCTGCCAGCAAATCGTCCGGTTCGATTGGCACCATAAAACTGCAATAGACCTCTGGCCCTGCCGTCCGAGCATACCGCATTCTCCATAGCCGTGTATTTCTTGACGCTGCTCTTGGCGAGGTCTTGCCTTAATGCCAGCACCTCTCGGAGACTCTCCGGCGCTGTTTTCAGTAGTTCCTTGACTGCCGATTTACCAAGTGTTTCAGTTTCCAAGCCATTTTTGGCAAGCCATAACTTCATTTGAGCAACAGAGTTGGGATTGTCCAGATCGGTAATTTCTCGCATGGCTTCAGTAAGAGCGGCCCTTGATCGCCTGTCACAACGGATTGCCTCTCTAATCAGATCCATGTCTAAACAGATGCCCCGATCATTAATCTCCTGATCAAGGATGTAGTACTTCCATTCGTCCTCGGGCATAGGGAATTTTGAAAGCCGCTTCATTATTGCCATTTCCGTTTCTACATCGCGGGCGTTATATTCCTTATATCTCTCCCACTTATCCGGGGCATGAATTGGTAGGTTGCGTGTGCGCCCACCATTGGACTTGGTGGGCTTACATGGCGAGGAGAAATATCGAATGAGCTCTTTACCCTCGGTCAATTTCTGTTTCTCCGCGCCTGTGACCAAAGCGGCACCCTCCAGCGAGAGGGGTAATCCGAGATAGGCAGACCATACCATCGTACAACGCCATGATGCCGGGTTAAGGAAATTGCTATTTCCATTCAAAGCTTTTAAATTGATACCTTGGCGCTCTAGCCAACGAGACAGACAGACCCGCTCAAACTGCGCATTGTGTGCCCATTTCACAACTGTTTCGTCTGTTAGCGCGTCTAAAACTTCAGGCGGTAAAACTTCACCCGAAGCCAGATCAACAACACGCACTTCACTATCGTCTGCACAGTATCCAAAGAGGAGCACCTCAAAGTCTGGTGCCCCTGAATAGCGATAGACCCCGGATTTACCGAGGTCTGTTCCGCTATATGTCTCAATGTCTATAAAGAGCTCTCTCATGACAGGAAGTCATCGTCACTGTCTGTGGCAAAATCGTCTACTGCATTAGAGCGACTGCCCAGCGGCTCTCCGTCTCGGATTTTTTGGATGTTGCCAAGGCCACAGGCAATACCCTTGTTGCCGTTAGAATTGAAGGCATAGAAATTTATAGATACCCTAGCATATACACCAGAGTAAACCTCCGAGCGGTCAAGGATTGGCTCAAGTTGACGGTTAACGATCTGGGGAGCCGTGGTGGAGTTAGCATTAACAAAATAGCTGTTGGCGTAGGCTTCGTCGTCAGGGCGGTCTATGTCACCGTCACGCAAGGGGAGCTTAAGAGCTGCTTTATTCGGTATCTTCCCGCCGAATTTACCCTTACCTTCCTCAATGGCGGCGTCCACAGCTGCGTTGATAGCCGCAATAGTCTTGGTGTCTGACTTCGGGATGATCAGGCTGACACTATATTTTTCAGTGCCTCCGTTTATGGACTTTGGCTCCCACACGTTGGCATAGGACAGGCGAACAACACCGGTAACGACCTTCGTGGGGTTCTTCCTGGGATTAGGGTTTATACGGTTAACAGTATTTGTCATGATTTACATTCCTCCATAAAATCAATTTTTGCATTCGATATGTTCATAGGTGGACGCTTATCCGAAAGCGGAACTAGCGTCGGCTTACCCGGCGGTTTGACAATGAGCCCGCCGAGGACTTCGTTGAATTTTGGTTTTCCCATAAGCTTTTCCATCTCAGTGATGGTGATAAGACTCTGCCTGTAGATGTCACGATATCCGGCAGCCTTTGCTGCTGCAGCGACGGCTTCTTCATCGGAATACTTACGAATGGAGCGTCCCTCAACCACCTTGAAGCCAGGCCACTGTTTACCATGGTTCACAGCCGCATCGGTGGCATAGGCAATGATTTCATTGGCCCAGCTCGTCATGTCACTGATTGAGGCAAGTATTTCAGCTATCTCCTCGTCGGATAGCAATGGCGGCAGGGCAAACTCGAAAGCTGCCAGCTTCATCTTTGACTCTGCTCTTGCTCTGCACTTCACCGCTGCCCTGCAAAACTGGCAATGCTCTCCGGGGACATACTCACCACCGCCTTCATAGGCAATATCTGCAGTAGGCTTTAGAACTTCCTCTGCCCATTTGTAAAGCGATTCCTTTGAAACCGTATAAGTACTTACGTTTTCGCGTCTCGGCTGGAAAATAGTCATCGACACTTCGTTAATATCGTAAATACCATCAAGCAATTCCAAAGCACCGAGAGCATAGAGTTTCATCTGTGGGTTATCTTCAGCTGCAACCAAAACGCCCTGACCGTACTTAAAATCCACGATGTGAAGCGTGCCATCGGCTATAATCACGCAATCTCCTGTACCGAAGCCATCCTTAACATATTTGGAGAAGTCCAGCTTCTGTTCGATAAGTACCATCGGGTCAGAACATTTCAGCTTTGCTTGAGCAATCTGTTCCAACACAAAAGACACGTAATCGTCCGTATGAGCATCCATCTCATCGCTGTCATACTTGGATACCGGCTTTTTGGAGCGCATCTTTAAGGCTTTGCGGAGCTTGTGTTCAGCAAGCGCGTGTGCAGCTGTTCCTTCGTCGGCAGCAGCACCGGAGTTATCATCGAACTCTAGCTCCAACCGTGCCGACGGAGTGCAGGCTAGCCAGCGGTGTGCACTGGAAGCAGAGAGTATAGCATGTTCGCTCATTTCAATGCCTCCGCTTCTACAAGAAGGTCGGCATACTTGCTTGGATCGATCTGGCTGAGTTTTGACGCACCATACTTTTCAAGAAGGGCTCGAACCTCGGCTGTAAAACCGTCGTGGGACTTCTCAGCCAACGCTGCACGCACTTGCTCCAGTGTAACTGTCTTTTCCTCTAGCTTTTGGGTTGATACCTGGACAGTTGTTTCAGTGTGTGATTCATCGATAGGCTCATTACTTGCCATCGCGTCAGCTACTGCCTGCAAACTGTCCGCAAGAGATCGCAGATCCGTGACTACGTCAAGAAGCAGTTTGATTTTACTCATGCTCCACGCCTCCTTCCTTGATTTCCTTGATCTCGACGGTTTCAACTGAGTCGCCCGGTGTAATCACGAATACACCGACCTTCTCGCCAAACAGCCAGTTTAAAAGCTTACTGCGAATACTCTTAGAGCCGCTTTTTATCACGGGATCACGGATACCGCCAGGTTTGGCAACATTGATAGTAACCTTGTGTTTCAAACTCATGTTTTGTCTCCTTTCCGGGGGATATTTCCTGCCCCTCAGCGATAAGCGAAAAAGGGAGTCCTTTCGAACCCCCTTTTCAGGAAAAATTTTTATGTGAAGGGTTCTTACGAACCCTCATTTATGATAGAAGTTTTCTTAGTCTTTGTTGGAGCTTCTTCAAACGGCCACGAATAGCTGCTTCTGTAACGCCTTCCTCCGCTGCAATTTCAGTGTTAGTCCGTTTTTCCAGATATACCTTCTTGAAAAGCTCTTTTTGCTGAGGCATAAGGCAATCCATAGCCTTTCTTAACTTGTCCAGCATATCTTGATGCTTAGCTTCATCTTCTGCTTGAATTATGAGTTGTTCAGGGTTTACAGTATTGTCTGCAAGATACTTATTACGATCTGTGGCATCATCACCATCGCCATCGTGATAGGCATCCAGATGTGCTGTTATTCGGTAATTATACCGGCGTTGCTCGTCCACTTCGGCGTCATCCATCTCATGTAAAAGCTGAATGTCAGCTTCGGTGACGCCATCCTCACCTGGGGTAATTACGATCTTTGCTCCTTCTGCAGTGTAATAAATGTAGTTAGTTCTCTTCTTTTGACTCGTTTTGTACGCTCTTGACATATTTTTGCATCCTTTCCGCCGGATTTGCATTGGCGGCAAAGGATACAAAAATCGGTCTGTGCTTGAAGTACACAGACCTCTTTAAGCCTGAAAATGGGCGCAATAAGGTAAGGTACTTCTATTGCACCGCAACAATCCTTACAGATTGGAGCGAAACAATATGTATCCTTTGCCCTTATTGCAAATCAGGCATCCGATATTTTTTTGAGACGGGATAGTTGAATTAGCTAATTGCTTTTCCTTCGTCTATTCATATTGTAATTAAGAACTGGACAACCTTGGCGGACACTTCATGACCATTAATTCTGAGATCAGAAATGTGTTCGTTGATGTAAAAAAAACATAAAGACAGCACAAAAAGAAAGAGCCATAGATAAATCCGGAGGAAAGGATTCATCTATGACTCATTTCTTTCTTAATACAAAAGCGGACATCTCGTGTCCGCTTTTCCATAAAAAATATATTAATTTTTATAATGGATCTGCACCGTGTTCCTGTAAAAAGGTTCTAATCTCATCCATTGATTTTGTATAAAGATGAGTTAGTGCAAAATCATACCATATGTGGTTATTATTACTGAAATTCAGTGTAAATGGGGATGTGCGAATTATATGGCCGCTTATTTTAGGAGGAAGATTTAGTCCAAGGCAAATTAAAATGATTGAATTGATAGAACCTGGTTCTTCACCATTAATGATTCGCCTTATAGTGCGTTCACTAAGCAGTGTTTGTTCTGCTAATTCTTTTATTGTTATGTTTTTCCATTCACGAACTATTTTAAGAGAGCCAGTAAAGCTATTTGGTAATTCATTATACACCCTTATTTCTTCTGCTAACGTGTCAGCCAGTATTTTGGCTTTCTTCTCTGGAGTTGAATACTCAAAGCCGTTACAATATTTTATATCAAAATCAATATTCGATGACTTATCGCGGTTAAGAAAACATTCAGTATGATATCTTTCTCTACAACCTGATTTGACTGATAAATTAAAAACCAAACAGCACTCTTCCATATGATTACGTGCATAGTTAGTCAGAACTGTCTGGCCAAATATATCCTTTGTTATGTATTTGGGATGGTTTAAAACAAAATGAGAATCTACATATATGTAACTACCATCCCTTACTAGTCCAGCCATTTCCGGATTGGTTATACTTTGTATTGCTGCATCCTCTGCTCCAATTGAAAATGTCTGGTTACTTTGTAGTACGCCTTTTCTAAATCTATGCGGCTTAACATAGCGTCCATCTATGTATGTAAAAGTACCAATAGCTTCTTCAAAACCAGCATCTATCATCCGAATTTTCGCTGCTGTACGAGAAACACAGAAAAACGTGGCCAGAGCATCTATCACTGGCTCTATTATGTCTATAAGTTCATCGGTTCCTAATTCAGCTCGATACTGCTTTATAAATTCAAAGGCTTTGGTCTTAAACATAGCAAGAGGCATTTGAATCTTTGGTGCTAGAGAATTCGCCTGCCATTCCATCCAGTCAGTTGCATCACTGTTGCTGTCTTTTACGCCGCCAACAACCTGGCACTTTATTCGTGTAGCACTGCTGTTATAGAGCCGTTCTAATTCGAATGCTTTCCTATGTAAGTGCCAGTGAACGCATTCATGAACAATGGTATTATTGACCGTTCCGAGGTTACGCAGGAAATACGCTTTGGGATCTACGAAAATAGTACGAGCCTTTACATGGGTTTCTACCATTTCATCGCTATTCTCATCATAAAACTCTGCATCACAGTCATGAAAGTATATCTGGCCAAAAACAGAGAAATCCTTTGTGATCTCTCTCATTTCGATTGAAAGGCCCATTTCTTCAGCTAATACTTGTGGCTCAATTGCCATAGGGGTTTTTAATGCTTCTGGATAATATCTGCGAAGAAAGTCTGTGGCAACAAATTCTAATTGTTCTTTATTGATGATAGGGACAAGGGAGTCTGACATAGGCCTTGGCTGTTTATTTTTGCTGGTATATTCAGTTACACTGGAAATTGCAAAATCATCCAAATTGCAATCCAAGTCACCAGAACATTTCAGCATAAACCAGTGTCTGCAATTTTCTGAAATATCATAATGGTAATCTGCTTCACGGACTTCGAGCTCAGCTTCAACAGCAACATCAAATTCTATCCTCATTCCGGGTAAGTCATTAACTGATACGAACTTTACTTCTATATCTGATAATTCTACGTTACCAATATTTCGAACCCTGTATAACCGCAAGCTTAAATCATCATAGTTATCTGCAGCATAATTTTGAATTTCAGTAAATAGTTCATTATAGAATCTATCTGCCACATAGTCTTTAAATGAACGATTACCAGCCAAGATATTCCCCCCTTTACTTCTTAATACATAAAAAATTTCCTTTATTAGAAACATTAGTTTATAGGTAAATTATAACATATAGGATTATCACCTCAACATTTATTTTGTTGATTAGTTTTATTTATGTCAATTTGATATGAAAACATTGTTTCTTGTTACAGTGTACAAGAAACAATCCTCGTTTTTCGGATAGCTCGGACTATAATCAGGGAATTGCAAGAACGTCTATTCAACAATTCAAAATAATATGATGAGATGAGAAAATTTGCTTGAAATTATTCTCGATAAAGAATATAATGTTTAAAGAGGTGATTTCATGAATTTTATTTCAGCTCAAGAAGCTGCTGATAAGTGGGGTATTTCAAAAAGACGTGTACAAATTTTATGTGCAAATCAAAGAATACCTGGCGCTGTTCGCATTGGCAACATGTGGGTTTTACCTGAGAATGCCAAGAAACCTGCTGATGGCAGGATAAAGAATTTAACAACCACACAAAAAACTATCAATCCTATAAAAGCTGCCCGGAAAGCATTACGGGCTATTTCCTCAACAGCATATCATACGGCACAATCAAAAGGAATTACTCCTTTAGAAGCGAAAAAAGTTGTTATGGCTTTGTTTACATCTGAACTGCTTGAACACATTTTAGAGGCATCGGCTGAGAATACTGTTGATAGAATATACAGCTTGTTTGAGGTTAATATAAAATTGCCTTTATCGTTTTCGGAAAGTATAAGAATATTGTTTAATGACTTCCTTAAAAAGCATCCTTTTTGCTTTGATGATGCTCTATCTTGGGCATATCAATATGTAAACAAGTTCAGTAAAGACACTGGTTTAGAAACAACACAGTTCTTTACCGAAAAATATATGATTACCGCCTTGGTAGATAGATGCCAAATTGAAAAAGCAAAAGGCAAAATCCTTGACCCTGCTTGCGGTGGAGGAAACTTCTTGCTTTACGCATTGGACTATCTTTGTGACTACTCAAGACTACCATCCGAGGTCTCATTACTCGATTACGTCAACATGCAATTAAGACGACTTTTCGGATACGAGCTCGACCCAACTTTGGCGGTTATAGCAAGTGTAAATTTACGCATTAAGGCGCTATCAATTATTAAAGAACATGGCTATACCGTTACCGCGGAGGATTTTTTTTCAGTTGAACCTAATATTTACTATTCCGTCAAAGACAATATTGAAGGTGCGCTTGATGTTAAATCTGACTCTCATCTTGTTAAAAGAGCCGGGACGAATCAAACAGACACATTAGCATCTATCCTAGACTCAGCTGAATATATATTCACAAACCCTCCGTTCAAAACTGTTAAAGGAATGGACGAAAGACAAAAGGCGTTCTTAAAAAGCAATTTCCCTTATGCGAAATGCGATATGTGCAACGCATTTATAGAATTTGCTCTTAACGCTTTGGCAGATAACGGCATATGTGGAATGGTCACACAGAATAGTTGGATGTACCTTGATAGCTTTGAGCAGTTGCGACTTTCGTTGCTAAAGCAGTATTCCATAAGGTACATAATAGAGCTTGGTTCTAATGCTTTTTATGACCTAAGCGGCGAAAAGGCGAATGTAGCCTTACTTATAGCTCAAAAGACACAACCGAATGCAGAAACAACCATTACAACTTATTCTTTGAAACACCTTGACCAATTCGTGACTGAGCGCCTATTGTCTTCAGGGAACGGTGTGGACGACCATAGAGTTTTATTGAACCAGCTTGAGGTATTACAACGACCCGGTGCTCGTTTTGAAATGTTAGTGCCGCTCCAAACTCTTCAGAGTAGCTGTCGAACTTACGGCGAGTATGCGGTGCCAATGCAAGGAACATCAACAGGCGATTCAAAGTCTCTAGTTGGGTACTTCTGGGAGCATATTGGAGATGCTGACTGGTGCCCTGTCAGTAAAGGTGGCGGCTATTCCCGATGGCTCGGGCTTAACAGTTATTCTGTTAAGTGGGGCAAGGACGGTGAGTATATAAAAAATACAAAAGGCTCTGCCATCAGAAACGCCAAGTACTTTAAAGATACACAGTTGGTTTTCAGTGACACAGGAACGGCAGGATTGAACGTCAGACTCTTATTGGAAGGGCAAATCTTCATAGCGTCCGGCCCCGGCATACGGGTTACGCAAGGAGACTACTTATCACACATGGCCTTCTTGAACTCCCGTTTTGCCTCATACTTTATCCGTTCACTATCACCGAAATTGACAATTGCCGCAGGATATATTGCCAAGATACCAGTCCTAGATGATTTACTCTTGTCAGGTACATTAGCTAAGTACGCACGAACCTGTATTGAACTTAAACGTGACAGGTTATCCAAGCGACCGATTTACCTTGAATATGAACCACTTACCGACATTGGCAAACCTACCACTTTAGACGAACAGGCTCAGTGTTGGTTTCTTAATGATATAGAGGACGAATGGCGGCAGTTGTGTACCGAAAAGAAAATTGATAGGTATATACTTGATGCCTTTAACCTGAGTGAAACTGACAGAGAGAACCTAAATGCGCAAGTAGGACAGCATGCGCTCGACATCAATTCTAATAAGACACTGTTTGTTAATGACCTTGATGGGATGATACACGAACTGTTGTCAGTGAATTGTATGTTAAATAGGACGCGCCCATATAAAAACCACCTTGGATGTGATGGCGTATTGGAGTACCTATCTTATAAAACTAGTGTTTCAGCACAGAAGATTTACCAAACAGTATTAACTAATATACAAAATTTTAATAAAACGCTAGCAAAGTACAAAGATGCATACATTCACAGTTTGGTTCTTACAGCTCTAGGTTACTCGGTTGAAACTCTTCCAAAAGAACTTCCAAGGAAAAATTTATTGGAGGAAATTGAACATAGTTTTCCGAGCTTAACCTGTGAGATTGATACAATTGATATGTGGATTAGAACCCGACTTACTGAATTTCATAGAATGGCATTTTTTAACACACCTATCATTCATTACTCCACGCAAGACACCGTGGAACTTTTAAGGAGACAAATATAGCATGAGGCAAACAGATGATGCAGTTAATTTCATTATTAATACTTTAAAAAATATCTTTAGCGGCGATTACTCAGATGTTCCAAAAGTTCAGTTATACTGTCATTATACAGAGAGCATCCTTATATCGCTTCTTAACGCACAGAGGATCGGTATTCCATTCAGTGATTGCTTGGAAACGCTTAATCACATGGCTCAAATTGGCTTACTGTCAACCGATATCCCTGCTTTTTTTGACGAACACACTAAACACATTGAATGTCAGCCGCAATTTTATGCAGCTACTGAATGGAGCAATGTACATTCTATTCACGAAGGGCTGTTAGGTCGAGAACTTAACGTTGCTAAAAAGGATATCTGGTTTTCGAATGACAAAGTTACACGTGATAATACCGGGTCGTATTATACGCCGAGCAACCTTGCACATCAGGTTGTACGTGAGGCGGTTAATACATATCTGAAAGTAAACGGTATAAAAAGCGAATCGAGTGCGGCTCAGCTATTCGCGCAGACGAAGTTCGCAGACTTGTCATGCGGCTGCGGAGAGTTTATAAAAGCCATCCGCACCGAGCTGATTGAACGGTACCATATTGCACCAGAAGTTGTAAACTTAAATCTTTATGGTACAGACATTGACCCTATAGCTTTGCAAATTACCATTTGCGACTTATTGGAAACTACACCGAAAGACCGTTGGAACGAAATTATTAAGCATTTCGCATTAGGTAATCCACTGATAAACCAGCCCGTAGAAAAGGACTATGCTTTAAAGACTCGCCTTTTTGCAACTGGTCGCTACTATGCTGCTGATATGGGTATTAACATAAGCCACATGTTTGCTGACGCCAATATAGATATTGTTACTGGAAATCCGCCATGGGAAAAAGTAAGGTTTGAAGAGCGCAAGTTCTTTAAACCGATACTACCGGAAATCTCAAGGATTTCACAAAAGAACAAAAGGCAAGATGCCATTGAGAAGCTCCGAATCAGTGATCCTCACTGCTACAATTGGTATCGACAGATAGCCGACGACTATGCCAATTTTAAGAAAGATGCAAAAAAGCATCCGTATTTAGACAAGTCACTTAATGGTGAACTAAATACTTATGCTTTATTCACCGAGCTTTCACTTAATATCATTAATGAAAATGGTGTTTTGACTTTACTCGTAAAAAGCGCAATAGCAACATCACCGGCAAACAAGCTTTTATTTACTTTGTTAAACAGGCAAAAGAATTTAGCATCCATATGCCTTTTTAACAATTCATTACGTATTTTCGATATTGATTCTAGGGAACAGTTTTGCGTAATAACGTGTACAAAAAAAGCTAATCAGTCATTTGAACTTATTGCTGGAGCAACCAAGGCTGAAGATCTTCATTCTGAAGCAAGAAGTTCTTTGACCTCAAAGGATTTGAGCATTATCAATCCATATACTCTGATGCTTCCAAATATATCAAAGAACGCCGACGTTCAAATCCTATTGGAAACACACAGAAGGCTTCCTCTGTTTGATACAGTTTACAATCAGTGTCATTTTGGACGCCTTGTTCATCTCACAGCACATGCGCAATATATCGATACTAAGCAAACAGCTAATAACATACCCATATATGAGGGTAAGTTCATAGAACGATATGATGCTAGGTTTGCTACTTTTGCTGGGTTGCCCGATGCTTTGAAATACTCGGCAAAGGCACATGCAAAAAAGAATGTGCAGGAAAATGGGAAAAAAGCTATGCCCGAATGCCGCTACTTTATCCAAAAGGATTTCTGGGAAAAATTACGCTCAAATTACGCTGAACCGTATATGCTCTGCTGGCGTAGTCTGACATCGCTAACGAATTCTAGGACTACGCTAGCTATGATTTTGCCAACAATGCCGACCTGCCAGTCGATTCAATTTTTGCAAACGGACAACACTCTGGATTTGCTAATGATGCTAGCACTTCTAAATTCTAAGCCTTTTGATTACCTTGTACGGCTAAAAATGCCGGGAATTGATTTAACTCAGAGTGTGATCAGACAAATTCCGGTACCAAGCAGGGAAGCTTATCAACAGTTGGTTATGTATGCGAATTCTGAACTTTCGCTTGAAAAGCATATACTCTACCGGGTAGCGTCAATTCTGTCTTATGAACCTATGGTATCACCAATATTAAACATGATAGAGACACCACCCGCAGTTATACAAAAAAAGTCAAAAACTATCATAGAAAAGGAACTGGATGACTTATTTTTCATTGCATACGGCTTCTCAGACGCAGAAATACAAGAAATACAGAAATCTTTTAAAAAGTAGATTATGTAGTGTCCTAATGAGTTAGAGCTTTATAGCGAGACAGGTGAAGCTCCCTTGCCATTTTCTATATATTTCTGAAAAATAAGTATATCTACTTTGCAATTGAGATAGGAAAAGACATCTTTTCACATAAGTTTTATCAATATATTTTCTCACTAAAAAACCGACCTCCAATAGTTAGATTTTACGCTAACTATTAGAGGTCGGTTCATTACGATTTTACAACAAACCGTATTCTTTGGAATCGTGACCTGAGCCATTACGGGCTACGACATAACTAGCAGCTCGACAAGTTGGAAGGTCTTCAGGTTGAAGGACAGAAAGGCTATAGTAGTCAGTGCGGATTTTTTCAAAGACAAGGATTTTATTAACAAGCCAACCACTCCCATTAACCAAATGGAGCTTAGCTCCTCCCGAACTGACACCTTTTATCTGGATACGCCAAGAGCCGTTATTAGGAGCAAACTTAATCGTGCAAGGCGAGTAATCAATCCCATTGTAGTTTACAGTAATGTCTTTGACTACTGCTGTATCTTCCGGTTGAATATCGAAAAAGGCTATGCCACCCAAGATAATGTTCGGATTATCCGTTTCGTAGCGGCTACCGGCAGCGCTCCCACTGATGATGTTTCCTAGCTTAGAAAGGTCGAGAATATTTCTGGAACCACCCGTCATACTTCTTGTTTCAAACCAAATACGCTCGCTTACATTTGTAGCCTCAATAACATGCGCAGCTTGGACGGTTTCACCTCTTCTTACATGTACCGTTCTACCCGCAGGACGAACCGCTGGCTCTTCGCCTTGTATTCTCGGTAGCCCCGCTCTCCTTTGGCGACCGAATAGCGCCTCACGTCCTGTTTGAGCGCGTCTTGTTCTTAACTCATTCTGATTTATACGCTGCCTAACTTCATGAATTATGTAACCAGCCCGTTCCAACTCGATTATGTCGTTTTCGTTTTGAATTCGGCGGGAGCATTCAAAATCAGGATTGGAATAGCTTTCCAACAATGAAATAAATGGTGTATAAAGTTCATCATACTCAGGAGTTCCTACAGCATAGTCATTACACTGACAGCTCTCGAAATTAGTCCACAGACCACCTCCAGTCAGGTTATTTGATCCGATCGCCATCCATATGTTTGTATCATTCTCCAATAAATACACTTTAGAATGAAATGTCGTCGAACTGTCTTCCGAATGCACTACATACAATGCGTCACAAAGCGGTAATAAGTTCTGTAGTGCTTCATATGTTGTCCCTTGTATATCTACACCGACGAATATTTGAATATAGCCACCCCTAGCCTTAAAGTGTTCCAATGCTGGCTTCAAACGTAAAACGCCGCTATTTTTGGCAAACGCAGTCAATATAGTCAAGCGTCTATAGTTCTCTTGCAGTTTCGTTATAAGTATTTCACCAAGCTGCCCATTAAAAGGTTGATTTATAAGTAGTGACACGCAACCACAGCTCCTTTCTTTGCAAAACACATCTATCCTTATTATTGGATTATTTTAACACAACCACTAATTGGATACAAGACAAACTGTTTTTGATATAAGAAAGGTTCATTGCACTTTGTTGAAATCAAGGGGATACGTAGCCTCTTTTACATCTATCCTGTCTCCTCAACCCCTATGAAAAATGCCCGTTATCTAATCTGTCAACTCAACCCTATCGCCTTTAGGGCAGTTGATATGTTTCCGCGAAGAATAAAAATAAGGGTTTCCTGACATTGTCACTTCAGGCTAAACAGCCAAAAGAAAAGTTCAATGTCTGGAAACCCTTTATTTATTGGCACTTTCAGCCATCTATTTTTCAACCCTTGTTATCAATACTACGCACTCAACGTGAGGCGTGTGAGGGAACATGTCTACACATCTCACTTTTTCTACTTTATATCCCTTCTCCACAAAAATTTTTAAATCTCTAGCCAAAGAAGTCGGCTTGCATGAAACGTATATGATCTGCTTTGCACCAAACTTTATAATCTTATCAATAGCCTTTGGATGAACGCCTTCACGAGGCGGGTCTAAAATAATTAAATCAGGCTTATCTTTTAATTCATCTACTTTTGCTAATACATCACCAGCGATAAATTCGCAGTTTTCCAGTCCGTTTAATTTTGCATTTTCTTTTGCTGCCTGAACAGCCTCTTCTACAATTTCGATTCCAATCACTTTTTTTGATACATCGGCCATAATTTGAGCAATGGTTCCAGTCCCACAGTATAAATCAAAAATGATCTTATCTTTAGTTGATCCTGCAAAATCTCTTACAACAGAATAGAGTCTTTCTGCTCCTAGAGAATTGGTTTGAAAGAAAGAAAAAGCAGATATTTTAAACTTTAAACCAAGGAGTTCTTCCATAAAATAATCTTGTCCATAAAGGACCCTGGTTTCATCACTTTGAACCACATCTGCAAGACTGTCATTAATCGTATGGAGAAAGCCTTTTAACTCTCCTTCAAGCTTCAAGTTTTTAACTTCTTCTACTAAGTCCGATAAATCTAAATTCATTTGAGAACTGGTCACTAAGTTAACTAAAATTTCGCCTAATTTTGCACTTCTTCGTATGACAAGATGACGAAGGTAGCCCTCATGTTTTCGTGTATGATAAAAAGGTATTTTTCTTTCTCTGAAATAAATTAACACAGCCATCATAATTTTAATAAAATCTGCATGGACAATCTGACAGCCTTCCACCGTAACCATTTCATAAAAAGAGCCTGTTTTATGCATTCCTAAAGCCAGTTCCCCACCTTTTTCTACATCTCCAAAAGTAAATTCCATTTTGTTACGGTAGTTATATTCTGAAGGGCTCGGAAGGATATCCAAAAACTCATATCCTTCCAGTCCTGCATTATCTAAAAGTCTTTTGACCTGACTTTCTTTAAGTTTTAACTGTTCCTCGTAAGGTAAAGTTTGATAGCTGCAGCCACCACATATACCAAAATGAGGACATAAAGCTTCTTTTTCAATTGGGGATTTTTCAAGAACCTCTATAATTGAAGCTTCGATTTTATCTTTTCTCTTTTTTGTAACCCGGGCTCTTACTTTTTGTCCCTTGATTGCATTTTTTATAATGACTTTTTTACCATCTATATAAGCTATCCCTTTATTCGGGAAAATAAGATCTTCAACAGTTACATCAATCACTTGATTCTTTTTTGGCATTTTACTCCTCCGTACATTTAATTTTTGCAAAAACACAGGGACGGTTCCCTGTTTCATTTTGTTTCATTTTGTTTCATTTTCTATGCTTTCTTATTTAATTATGATAATCTATCACCTTTTTTAAAACAAGAATTATAAAAGACAGTTGCCATTCTTTTTGTTTAATTGATTACTTGAATTAAGTTAAAAAAACGAAAGAACTCCTGCTTCCTGTCATTATTAAAGATTATAATTAGTCAATGACTGCTATTAGTTCAACTTCACAAAGAACATCTTTAGGTAAACTTTTTACAGCCACACAGGACCGTGCGGGTTTACTCGTAAAATACCTGGTATAAACTTCATTGAACTTAGCAAAGTCGTTCATATCTTTTAAGAAACAAGTAACCTTAACGACTTTATCAAAAGACGTTCCTGCTTCCGTTAAAATAGCCGCTAAATTCTTCATGACTTGATTGGCCTGGGTTTCAATGTCATCTCCGACCACTTCACCTGTAACAGGATCTATAGGAATTTGACCAGATGTAAATAAGAAGTTTCCATATATAATGGCCTGAGAATACGGACCAATTGCTGCTGGTGCCTTGTCTGTAACAACTTTCTTTATCATTTTTTCAACCTCCATTATTTTATATTTTACAAAGAAGCAAAGGAACGGTTCTTTTGCTTCTTGAATGTTTCTTATGCTGATTCCTTTTTTTATCATAATCTATCTATTTCTTGGAAACAAGAACTATTCAAAATAATTTCTTCTGCTCTGATCTCATTTAAGTTTTTTATATATTTTTAAGAAACAAACTTGTTTTAAGCCTGCCAAATATATACCCATATTCACAAAACAGTTCATACCTTTCTTTATGAACTGCTCTCATATCCTAACTCCTTTTAAGTTCAAATTGTATTATAGAATTAAAAACAAAAATACCGCAAAACAGTCTAAAAATTACTGCAAACTGGTGCCTGAAAATAAACATACAAAAAGTACATCTCTTCGATGTACTTAAAATTTTCAATATATATGAGAGGCTGCTTAGCTTAAAAATAAAGCGATCCATAAGACTATAAATAAAATACGTGATTTTTACCATGCCAATATTTAGTGTTTTGACATTATCACCTCATGCAAAAATGTCATAAACATCGTCTCCTACTCTTCCACGCTTACTATTCTTGTTAAATATATTAACGTCCAAATTGTCTATCTTTCAATATTATTGTAAAAAATGTGTAACAAAAGAACCGTCCCCTTACTTCACCCTTGTTCTTAATTTTGTGTCATGTTATGAAGCTTCTGACTTAACTCTTTTATATCTGTAACTGCTGCGTTAATTGAACTAATTAATGCATGTTCGTTTTCTATCGTTGATATAATTTCTTCAGTTGATGCTGCATTTTCCTGTGAGATTGCAGATACATTTTCTATCTGACTTTGAATCATTGAAAAGTTTTCCACGGCTTGTGCTATTTCTTCCATACCATTTGATAATCCTTCGTTAATAATATTATAAGTATCTTTAAGCTCTTCAAAATATCTGGAAATTTCCTCAAGTAATTTTTTCCCTTCTTTGATCGATATATCTCCCTGGACTGATTTTTCCTGGGCTTCTTTCGACTTATTGAATAGTTCTGTTGTTACCTCAGCAATATCCAGAGTAATACGCGTGCTTTGTTCTGCCAGTTTTCTTACTTCTTCGGCAACAACCGCAAAGCCTTTCCCATGTTCCCCTGCCCGTGCAGATTCAATGGCAGCATTAAGGGCCAGTAAATTAGTCTGATCAGCAATTGTTTGAATGCCATTTAATAAGTTATTCACTCTATCCAGACTAAACTGTAAATCAGAAACCGTCTGTGTAGTTGTACTAATTGCGGAAGCAACATTATCGATATAATTTGTCACTTGATTAATTTTCTGCCAGCCTTCCTGAACCTTTATATTCATGCTTTGAGATTCTGTTACTATAGCCTTACTAATATTCATTGCACCATCCATTTTAGACATAGAATGATTCATAGTATCATTGATAAAATTAACGCTTTCTGCTTCTTCCTGTATACCAATGGCCATTTGCTCAACGGCTTCTATAATGCCTTTGCTGGAATGGTAAATGGTGTTAATATCGTTCTTAAAATTTGTAATATGTTCATCAAGTAAACTGGAAACTTCTTCAGTTGCATTAAAAGTTGATGTTATTCGTTGTACGAGCTTTTGAGACTCAAGATCTTTTTGATAAGCTTCTTCTATGAGCTGCCGCCCCCATTTGGTTAATAGATACAACAGGATAATCATTGCATTTATTATGAAAAAGACTGTAAAAAATCCTTTTAAATCATTGTTGACACCTAATAAGTTTTCAGGAAAAGTGAAAAACAAAAATAAATAAGCCGCATCAATAAATAATCCTAAAATTAGAATGAGCTCTTTCTTAAAATACAATGTAACCATGGCAATAGATAAAAGGATAATATAATGCTTATTTAAAGCATAACCCTGTAGCACAAAAAGTGAAAGAATAATTATGACAGGCAACAATGACAGGAAAAACCCTTTTACATAATCTTTGACAGGCAAAAAATAAGCAATCAGATCTATCCCTAAAAGCAAGATTCCAGCTACAATACTCGACATGGCTCCTGTAATACCCTTTGAGGATATTATTGGAATACAAATTAAAAAAATTAAAATGATTGTTATTAAAATATTGACTTTGTGAACCCTTTTAGTATTGTAATTGTCTTGGTACATCAAATTCCAGCCTCCATCCTCAGGTCTAAAATAAAAATCTCCTAAGCACATTCTATCATCTTAGGAGAAAAACTGTAAATATTTAATTTGAGGAAGTCAGCTTTACTTTTTTTCTAATATTTTCTTAAAATTTTTTCCATATCTTTTCCCTTTGCCAACTCATCTATTAATTTGTCTAAATAACGAATGTTCTGCATCATTGGTTCTTCAATATCTTCTACCCGGACACCACAAACGACTCCTTTAATTAAATTCCGTGCAGGATTTAATTGGGGTGCTTCATTAAAGAAAGTCTCAACATCTACCTGCCTTTCTAACTGAGCTTCTAACTCCTTCTGACTGTAACCTGTAAGCCAGCAGATAATCTCATCGACTTCTGTTTTCGTGCGCCCTTTTTTTTCTGCCTTTGAGACATAAAGGGGATAAACTTTTGAAAAACTCATTTTATAAATCTTCTGCATGATATAACACCCCTTTCTTGATTATTTTTGCTCCTTACTCCATCTCCGCCTACTTACAAAAAACTAATACGAGTTATGTCAATATTACCTTTTTCCTTTTCAGCTTTTCTTATGCCTCTATAGAAATAAAAGCATGCTGTGTAATATCAAAAAGGCCCTTATCCGTTAATTTAATTTCAGGTATTACTGCCAGTGACATAAAGCACAAGGTCATCACTGGCTCTACTGCTTTACTGATACCAAGTTGTTCATAGGCATCTTTGTGAATTTGTGTCAGCTTTTCACAGACCCATTCACCCGACTGGTCACTCATAATTCCACCCACAACCATTGGCATAGAATTGATAACCAGACCATCTTTCACAAGGATAATACCACCACCTTGTTTTATAAGTTCCTCTACTGCCAGTAACATGTCTTCGTCATTGGTTCCCACCGTTATAATATTATGAGAGTCATGAGCAATGGACAAGGCCACAGCACCTGCTTTAATTCCATATCCACGAAGCAAAGCTAAACCTACATTTCCCGTTCCATGGTGCCGTTCTACAACTGCTATTTTTGCTATATCCTGTTCTGGGCGCCAAATAAACTCTCCTTTTTCATTGAGATTAATTTCTGCTGTACCTTTTGCCGTTACAACACCGCCAGGCAGCAGATCTATTACATAGACTTTTTTTGAATGGCTTTTTAATCTTAATCTTCCAATAGAAAAGTCTTTTACATTAAAGCGACCTTGTACTGCTGAAACATCATGCCTTTGTATTTTTGGTAAATATTTGCCTTCCCTGGCAACTTCCTCACCTTTTATAAAGACCTGATGTACTTTAAAATCATATAAATTGTCTAACAATACAATATCTGCGCGAAGCCCTGGGGCTATAGCACCTCTGTCCAGTAAGCCATAGCATTCCGCTGCATTTAAGCTGGCCATTTGAACAGCAATAATAGGAGAAAGTCCTTCTTCTACGCAAATACGAAGGTGATTGTCCAGGTGTCCCAATCTGAAAATGGTTTCAGGCTGCCGGTCATCAGAACATAGCAGGCAACGGCGGCTATTAGCTGGTGTAACAGCTTTCAGCAAGGTACGAAGATCATGACAAGCAGAACCTTCTCTTAAAAGGATATACATTCCCCTGGAAAGTCGGTCGAGCATTTCTTCTACAGTAGAACATTCATGATCGGTACGAATTCCACAAGCCACATAAGCATTTAAAGCATTCCCTGCTAAAGCTGGACTATGTCCATCAATGATTTTTCCTTCATTGATGGCAAGCTGCAATTTATCTAAAACATCATCCTCTGCCTCCACAACTCCTGTATAGTTCATAAATTCGCCTAGTCCAAGAATTCGCTTATCCTTAATCGGCTCTTTCATACTTTCTGCATACATTACCGCCCCGGCATTCTCAAAAGGCGTTGCCGGCACACAAGATGGAAGCATATAAAGAATGTCAAGTTTTGTTCCCCTGGCTGCTTCGAGCATATAATTCAGACCGCTCAGACCGCACACATTCACAATTTCATGAGGATCAGCAATAATGGTGGTCGTTCCATGAGGAACTAAAAGCCTTCCAATTTCTTCTGGTGTAACATAGGAGGATTCAATATGGATATGCCCGTCAATAAAACCTGGTGCAGCATAGCGGCCCTGTGCATCAATTATATGCTTGCCCTGATAATCACCTATACCCACAATATAGCCATCTGTAATGGCAATACTTTGGCCTTCAATAATAGAGGCATTATAGACATCAATAATTTTACAATTTTTGATTACCATGTCGGCAGGGACTCTTCCTGCTGCTGTATCAATTCTTTTTTTCAATAAGCTTTTTTCCATTATAATATCTCCTTTATTTCAACTTTTTTATATCAAGCTGACCGACCAATAGCAACAAGGGGACGATTCCTTGTTTCTTTTTACACTATTTATAAATATTCTTTTTAATCATAATAAGCTATCTATTTTTCTAAAACAAGAATTATTAAAAAAATACCTTAGATTCTTTTGCATCTAAGGTATTTTAGCATTTCTAATTATTTATTATTGTTTCTCTACTTCAATACAATATCCCTGCCAGCTGTAGTATGAATATATTGAAATAATTCTGCTTCGACTGCAACAGTATTGACTGGAACAGGTTCCTGTATAACAGCAGCCTTAAGCCTAAATCCCAAGATACCTTCTGACTTATCTGGTCTAATTATAAATCCCATGCTGCTGCTTTTTTGCACAGGTTTTGCATCCAAAAAAGCTTTAGAATAAAACTGCAAAGAAATATCTTCCTCACATTCATACTCGATAACAGGAAAGTACATACCCTTAGGACAGATTTCTAAAAGTTTATTCTCAAAATCTAACCTCATTTGCACAAGTTCTTCAGAGGACATTTGCTCTTGAAATTTGGGATTCGAAAAAATCTTATCTGTCTCTTCCCACATATCTGCCAAATATACTCTATTGATTTGTACCCAGTGTTCCTCACCAGTCATTGCATCCTGAAAAGTTAATTTCTCGGGATAGATACCACCAATAGGCAGGGTAATTGGTTTTTCTACAAGATGAGCCACACTTTGAGGTCCCATTACAAAATGCAGTTCTGAATTCTGATTGAAGTCTGGAATGGAATTGTAATCACCATTTAATTTTATACTGGTTAAAAATAGCATATTTATGTCCTGATAATCGATTTCATCAGCTTGCCATCCAGCATTCAGGAATTTAATAATTATCATTAAAGATTCCCAGTCCTGTGTATTGAGTCGCTGCTGTTCCAAATAATCTACTTCAAATTCATTTTCACCAATGAATACTTTTAATACTGAATGAAAAGGATTATTTTCACAGATTTCTCTATCCCCACGTAATAGCAGCCTGTTTGTTTTTGGACTTACTGGGTTATCAAACCATTCGGTTGATTCATTTTCCTCAATCTTTCTTTGAAAACTCTCATCATACCGTAAAATCAAAAGACGGAGCTCCGTGCCACGGCGTACTATTCCCATAACATTACAAATTACATCATTCAATTTAACATTTTTTCCTATTACCTTTATCTCCTCAATACAAGTTAAATTTTCGTACAAACACCTGATATTCATATACTCATAGCTCCCTATTCATGATTACTTAACTTTTTCCCTTATCCTATCATCCAGTTCCACTCATTTATCATTTCATTGAATTTTTTACTTATTATCATTGAAACAATGAACCATATTTATTTGGAAAATAATCAGAATAATTTCTGCGATAAAAATCATCAATCATACGCAACAAAGGATCCCATTGGGGATAGGGCTCAGGATCTTTAAATATCATCTTTGCTTCCGGATTACTCATCAATAAATCATCGAATTTGTCAAGAACAGGCAAACCTTGCTTATTTCTTACATAAATAAGGAATAATATTTCAAATGGATAGAATCGATAACTGTTATCACTAAATTCTATTGCTGACGAAAAACTCTTTGTGGCTTCTACAGAGTAGAATAATATCATTTGCTGGATCAAATTTTAAATTTCATCTAAGTCACCAGTTGTCCACTTGTCCAGTACTTCTTTATAAATACCCAGATCCTCAGGGATTAATAGGTACTTAAGTTCTGCACCTTTAAAATAATTTTTCACTGCTTGATGAACATTTTGATTGGTTCCTAAAAGGGTTTTATTTCTATATTGCAAATATAATTCAAATAAAAACCAAATGTGCATACGACATTCGTTCACATTCATTATATTTTCGCCCAATTGCTCCGTAATAAAATCAAATAATGCATTTTCTTCTTTCTCCCAGCCAAACATGGTAAAATGGATTAGCGCTATAATAAGCTCCCCGATATCATATCCTACCCAGGTACTCATGTTAGGGTAACGTGTTTTGTAAAGTTCCCGAGCCATATATTAGTAAAAGATCGCCTTTTGGGCTTGTTTTAAGTTTTCTGTTTGACTTCTGCCATTAATAAGAACATCTTCTTTCCTTTTAGATATGTAATATGAAATAATATCATCTATATATATAAACAAAACATGCTCCCTGTCTAGGTTGTTTGACTGAATGATATCAGCTATTTCACTTTCATCTTCATGATAAGATTCTTCATCCAGCTCTATTACTTCCTGACAATTTTTAATATGCTTTTTAAATGTGCGTTGAAATTTCTTTTCATATAATCCGTCCGATTCTCCTCTGAAAGTTCTGTATCGGTTCCATCTTGTCCAATAGAGTTTATTAACTCATTCATATCTTCAAGTTGCATGTCTGCTCCTAAAACGGCTTTTCTTCCATCTTTCTTTTAATGTAATTTCTTTTGATAAGGTTAAAACCAACTGCTTTGTCATGGTATCGACATAGGGGGCACACACATAAATTTGTCCACTGTTTTCTTTTACTTTAACATACCATTCTCCGATTCTGGAATCATAATCTGCATCTGGTACCCAGTCAAAAACATCAATAAAAGTTTTATCTTCACATATCAACGTTTATTAGAATGAATTTTAATTTTTTACTGCACAAGAATTAAAAAAAAGCATAAAATCATTTCACAATTTGCATTATACTAATTTGAATAAAATCTTCTATTCTTTTCAAGAGAATAAAACGCCTTTTTCAACTACTGAGCAACATTCATACAAGATAACGATTGAAGTGGAGATTGTTAAGGACTATTTGTAAAATCTCATGATATTCATTTGAATCTATTCCGTTTTCTTTTAATTTTTCAATCAACTCATCCTTATCAATTTCTTGCTTATTGACAAAAAAAGCGTTTAATTTAAAGAAGCCTTTATCTGTTTTATTTTTAGAAAAAAACAAACAAGTAACAAATCCTTTATAGTAAAATAATAAACGCTCTGTTTCTAAATTATCTGATAATAGATGCGTATCATCTGCAGGTCCGACAAAGTAAAGCCAGATGTCACCATCTCGATTTATCAATCTACTGGGTAAAATATCATTTTCGTCATCATCTTGTACTCTAAAACTTTCAACCGTGTATTTAGCCGATATAACATTTTGGTTCAAAATCTCACAGAATTCACAGAGTTTGTTCTGCAATGCGCGTTCAGGTTCACCATAATAAGCAAGAAGTTCTTTTTTGAAAAGCGTTAAAAGCTCTTTTTTAAGTTTATCATTATACCTATATATAGAAGTTCCTGAATGCTCTTTTTTAAATTTTTCTTTAAGGACACTAGATGAATAATCATGCCTGTAAAATTCGATGGCCTGACGCACTATATTAAAGTGTTCTTTTTTACACACATTAAGATCAACAATCTCACCACCCCGCACATTACATGAAGCCAGCCAAACCAGGCCATCAATAATATATATAAATTTATAAATATCCATGCCTGTGTCCGTACGCATCACAGAATCTGAAAGATAATATATCAGGGTCAGAAAAATTTTACCTTCTTTATCTCTCACACCATATGCAAGATTTACATTCATCACTTCAATATCATTCTCCTTCGGATATCCTCTTATGTATGATTTAACATAATTTGCTATTGCATCAATCTGGTGATTATCTGTCAGTGTCCATTCAAATGCATACTTTTCTTCATTATTACTTGCATGCAAATTCATTTTTTATATCACTCCTTTTCAAAATGAATCTTTCCAAAAACAAAATCAAGGCAAGCTTAAATTTTTCGGCTTACCTTGAAAAAAAAATACGGGAAAGCAAAAGACCTCCCTGTGCATACCCGTTCTTTAATCAATAAAAGATTCAAAAAAGCACCTTATGATTACAGTACTTCTGCTCTTGTAATGTTATCTTGTCGGATCAAATTTACCGTCTGTCTTACTAATTATAATATTTGCCTCTGAAATGCTTTTGAGTGCATTTTTAGCTCATCGACTAATTTTGCTCTTATCAGTAAATGATAGGTGCTGTCTCGTAAGATCAGCTCATTTTGCTTTTGTTTTTTTATCTTTAAAATTTGTTTTAATATTAGCAAAAAAGTAATTTTATTATATTTTAATTAATAATCCATTTCAATAATTTTTTAATTACTTACTTTAATTTTTAGAACAGTTCTTTTGCTTCTTCCCTGTTACCTCTGTTTTTTTATGATAATCTATCTGCTGTTTTAAAACAAGAATTATAAAAAACCACCTTTAATCATTTTTGATTAAAGGTGGTTTTTTATATCCGCGTGTGCTCCACAAAATATAGAAATTTTTTAACTCATATCTTCTATTTTTCATTTTGACTTTGCTCCTTTGATTTTAATTTTTTTGTATCAAAAGTGCAAAGTCTGAGGATAACAGCCTTTGAACGGCTCAACGCTCCATGCAGTCTCCTCAAACTCTGTATGGAGCTTCTGCATTGATTAGAATCATAGGTTTCTCCCCTTTATGCATTCTGTAACGGAAGCAGAAGAACCTCCCCTTTTTAGCTAAAGTATTCTACTCCTGCCTCGAATATCTTCTGATCTTTTTCTCCGGGCACATTCTTAGCCACATTGGAACCGATTCTTTCAGAATGGCCCATTTTACCAAGCACCCTTCCGTCAGGGCTTGTGATTCCTTCTATGGCATCAATTGAGCCATTTGGATTAAACCTTATATCATAAGTAGGATTACCATCCAGGTCCACATATTGTGTTGCTATCTGGCCATTCTTCTTCATCATTTCCAGTACATCTTCATTAGCAATGAATCTGCCTTCCCCATGTGAAACAGCTATGGTGTGAATATCCCCGAGGGATACCTTAGAAAACCAGGGTGACAAGGTGGATACCACTTTGGTACGAACCATACAGGATACGTGGCGGCCTATGGTATTAAAGGTCAGTGTAGGACAATCCTCAGTAATATCTCTTATTTCTCCATATGGTACAAGCCCAAGTTTTATAAGAGCCTGAAAACCATTGCAAATTCCCAGCATCAGTCCATCCCGCTGCTTAAGGAGTCGCATAACCGCCTCTTTTACATAAGGATTCCTGAAAGCGGTGGCAATAAACTTACCTGATCCATCAGGCTCGTCACCCCCACTAAAGCCTCCGGGAAGCATAATGATCTGAGCATTATCTATTTTTTGCGCCATAACCTTTATAGACTCCTCTACATCGCTTGGAGTAAGGTTTTTGATCACCAGTATGTCTACCAGTCCTCCAGCTTTCTCAAAAGCTTTGGCTGTATCATATTCGCAGTTTGTTCCCGGGAACACTGGCATGAAAATACGTGGTTTTGCAATCTTTAAGCTCGATTTTTTCCTGTCTGGACTGCTGAATGAATATAATGCAGCATTTGTTCTGCTTTCCTGCGTTTTGGTGGGGAATATTTTTTCCAAAGGTGCTTCCCATTTTTCGATTGCCTTATCCAGAAGGATTGATTTCCCGTTAATCTTAATGACTTTTTCCGCAACAGTCGTACCCAGTAATTTGAACTCAAGTCCTTTGAAAAGCTCATCAGGATTTTCATTATCGGCTATTTCCAATACCATTGAACCGTAATCAGCAGTAAACAAGCTTCTTACATCCATTGAACCATTAAACTCAAAACCAATTTTATTTCCAAAACTCATCTTACTAATCGCTTCAGCAATTCCTCCAGTCCTTACGGTATGGGCTGCAAGGATTTTTCCCGAGCAGGCAAGCTCATAAATACGTTCCCAATTTCTTTCCAACTGATCAAAATCAGGCAACTGATGCTTGTCCCTTTTTACAGGAAGCAATATAACTTTACTTCCTGCCTTTTTAAACTCGGTTGATATCACATGATTTACATTCACAACATCTACTGCAAAAGCCACTAGCGTTGGAGGTACATCCATATCTTTAAAAGTACCTGACATGCTGTCTTTCCCTCCAATGGCAGGTATACCCAGCTTCATCTGGACATAAAGAGATCCCAAAAGAGCACTGAAAGGTTTACCCCATCTGACAGGATCCTTGCGCAGCCTCTCAAAATATTCCTGAAGGGTAAGGCGTATGGTTTTATAATTCCCGCCCATGGCAACAACCTTAGAAATAGCTTCAATGATGGCGTATGCTGCCCCATGGAAAGGACTCCATTTTGAAACAACGGGATCATATCCATAAGTCATCACTGTTCCGATAGATGTATCGCCATTAAGAACAGGAATCTTAGCAGCCATTCCTTCCTGAGGACTCAATTGATAGCTTCCTCCAAAAGGCATAAGTACTGTTCCTGCACCAATCGTACTGTCGAATCTTTCCACCAATCCCTTTTGGCTGCAGACATTAAGTCTTTGAAGATTAGTAAGCCAGGCTTGTTCTATATCTTCCAGTTTTTCTTCCACTTCTTTGGGCAATGAACAAAAAACATTATTATTTTCATCAGGTGAAGCTACTAATACATTAGTATGCTGCTTTGCTCCATTTGAATTTAAAAATTCCCTGCTGATATCTACAATAACTTTTCCTCTCCAAAACATACGCATTCTCATGTCTTCGGTCACTACTGCCACTTCTGTAGCTTCAAGGTTTTCTTCTTTTGCAGCATCTATGAATGTCTGAGCATCTTTTTTGGCAACGACAACAGCCATGCGTTCCTGTGACTCGGATATCGCAAGCTCGGTTCCATCCAATCCTTCATATTTTTTTGGTACAGCATCAAGATTTATATCCAGCCCGTCCGCCAATTCACCGATGGCAACAGATACGCCCCCTGCTCCAAAGTCATTACATTTTTTTATCATTACACTTACTTTTGGATTTCTAAAAAATCTTTGTATTTTTCTTTCCGTCAAAGGATTTCCTTTTTGAACTTCTGCTCCGCAAGTAAGCAGAGATTCTTCAGTATGTGCCTTTGATGAACCTGTTGCTCCTCCGCAACCATCCCTGCCTGTCCTTCCACCAAGAAGGATTACCACATCACCTGCTTCAGGTTTTTGTCTTACTACGTTCTTTTTCGGCGCAGCACCAATAACAGCACCAATTTCCATCCTTTTTGCCACAAATCCTTCGTCATACACTTCTTCAACAAGTCCTGTTGCAAGTCCTATCTGGTTTCCATAAGAACTGTAACCTGCTGCAGCACCTGTAGTAATCTTCCTCTGAGGAAGTTTTCCGGGCAAGGTGTCTTTAACAGGCGTCCTTGGATCGCCGCTACCAGTCACACGCATAGCCTGATAAACATATGACCTGCCAGACAGAGGGTCACGTATTGCTCCTCCAAGACATGTAGCAGCTCCTCCGAAAGGCTCTATTTCGGTTGGGTGGTTATGGGTTTCGTTCTTGAACATAACCAGCCATTCTTCATTTTGTCCGTCTATATCCACATTAACCTTAATGCTGCATGCGTTTATTTCATCAGAAACATCCAGATCATCAAGCAGTCCTCTTTTTCTGAGCTCTTTCATGGCAATGGTTGCAATATCCATCAGACAAAGATCTCTCTGTTTTTCCCCATAAACATTCTTCCTTGCTTCAAGGTAACGGTTATATGCGTCAGTAATAACCTCTTTATAAGGTCCTTCTTCAATCTCCACATTGTCTATACAAGTCAGAAAGGTTGTATGTCTGCAGTGGTCAGACCAATAGGTATCTATAACCCTCATCTCAGTGACAGTAGGATCTCTTTTTTCAGTATCTCTGAAATATGCCTGACAAAATTTAAGGTCATCCAGGGACATTGCAAATCCCATCTCAGTCATAAACTTCTCAAGATCCTCAGAAGACATAGTCGTAAAACCATTTATTATCTTTACATCATCGGGTATGGACAATTTCTCATCAAGCGTTTCAGGTTTTGCTAATGTGGCCTCTCTACATTCAACAGGGTTTATACAATAATTCTTTATCTTTGAATATTCGGCATCGGATATATCTCCACTCAGTACAATCAACTTTGCAGTTCTTATAACAGGCATTTCTCTTTGGCTAAGTATCTGAATACATTGAGAAGCAGAATCGGCCCTCTGGTCATATTGTCCTGGCAGATACTCTACTGCTATGATTCTGTCATGTTCATCAATATCTATATTCTCATCATATACATGGTCAACCACGGGTTCAGAAAGTATGGTACAGCGTGCTGCAAGATATTCTTCATCCGAAATCCCCTCAATATCATATCTGTTGATTATCCTGACCGAACGCAGCCCTTTGATCTCAAGGTTCTCCTTCAAATCCTGGTACATGCCCTGGGCTTCAACATCAAAGCCCCTTTTTTTCTCAACAAAAATCCTTCTGACTTTGCTCATATTCATTCTCCCTTCACACACAATAATTAAAGACAGCGCCTTAATTGACCGTTATTCAACATAATTATACAATATTTTCTGTATAGTTTAATTATAACCCGATATCATAAATAATTAAAATTAATAATTTTAATAGAATTTATTAGTTGTACTAATAAAACAGGGGGACGGTTCCTTGTTTCGCGTTTGAGCATGAAACAAGGAACCGTCCCCCTGTTTTATTTTATGGTTTTTGAATTTCTCCTTCTTCATTTATTATGGTTCCATAAGAAGCAGACAGTTCTCTTAGCATATCAATAATTTCTTTTCCTCTTCCTTCTTTTTTATTTAATAAGTTGGCTTTACAGTATTGAATATTGACTGGATAAAATTCTCCTTTTTTAAAACCATCTTTATCCAATGTCAATTGAAATATTCCTGTCCTACCGCATAAATCATCATTCTTCAAAAAGATAAAATTACCTACACTGTAGAATATGGGCTTCTCCTTATAAAATTCTATTCCCTGAAGAACATGAGGATGATGACCTACGATGATATCCGCACCTGCATCAATCATTTCATGGGCCAGTTCTCTTTGCCATTCACTGGGTACCTGAGCATATTCTACACCCCAATGAGGGATGATCGTTAATATATCACATTCCTTTGATGCATTTTCAATGTTTTGAAGTAATCTTTCCTTGTATTCTTCTTTATAAACTGCCGTACCAGCTTTGTCTTCAGTTGCTTCCCAACTGCTCCAGGGAATTACCGAGGTAAAGGCCAAAAAGCCTAATTGTATTCCATTTTTTTCGATTATTTTTAATTGCTCTGCCTCATTTTTGTTTTTGCCGCCACCCACATAGGCAATACCATACTGATCCAGATAATCTAAAGTGTCATTAAAAGCCTCTTCTCCAAAATCTAAGCTGTGGTTGTTGGCAAGAGAAACTAAATCTATACCGCTGTTCACTAAACCCTGCAGACTGTCAGGATGAGAACGGAAACCATAGCCTTCCGGCTTTTTGGTTGAGCCTCTTGTACTGACACTGGTTTCTAAATTAATCACAGCCAAATCGGCTGCCTGGGTAATACTTGCTACATCTTCCCAGGGATAATCAACCCCTCTGTCCCGGATGTAGTCTCCTATGTAGCTGTCCATCATGACATCTCCCATAAAAGCAATAACAATTTTCTGAGGCTCTTCTGCTTCAGGAATTTGAGTAACTTCTTCTTCATTTTCTTCCCTTTTAAGTTCTTCATCTGTATTTTCAATGACCTGGTCTTCTTTAATAAGCGCTTCGTTTTCTGCTGAAGTTTTTTCGGCCTTATTACAAGCAGATAATATAAGGATTAAATATAAAATAAGTATCCACAAAATGATATGCTTTTTAGTCATTACATTTCCTCCGTTTAAGTCATTTTTGAAAACGTTTCCTACTCTCCCGATATCTTTTTAATAAGCAGTTGATGGGGTAATCCTGTTTTTTAGAAGGGAAAACATCTCCCAATTTGGAATAACCTAATTTATAATAAAATTCTACTACTTCTACCTTCGCAGCCAGTCTTATCTGAGAAACACCCAGTTCCAGTGCCTTTTTTTCATTCATAAGAATTAGTTGTTTCCCAATACCTTGTCCCCTGTATTTTTCATTTACTACAATTTGTGAAAGATACCCTATATTCTCATTGACCACCAACCTGCAGTAACCAATTAACTCATCTTGATTCACACAAACCAGATGAAAAGCTTTTTCTTCATCTTCATCCAGAACAATATCTTTTTTTAAGTTTAATTTTTTAAAAAAATTTTTGTAACGCAAGTCCAAAACCTGCTGATAAATTGAATCCTCCCGGCTAATAAACTTATATTCATACATCTTATATAATCCAATCCTCTCTTAACATTTTAACAAGGGAGTAAAGGATAGTGCTTTACTTCCAAAAAAACCTCCAATCATGATAAATTATGACTGGAGGTTTTAATTCTCGCCAAGTATTTAATTGATTAGTCTTCATCTTGTTCCCAGTTGTGATATACTTGTTGCACGTCGTCATCGTCTTCAAGTAATTCTAACATTTTTTCAAATTTCTTAATATCTTCCTCATTGGTAAGTTTAGTGGTCGTCTGGGGAATCATTGTTACTTCAGCAGAAATCATTTCTACTCCTGCTTTTTCAATAGCTTCCCTGACTGCTGAGAAATCTTCAGGTGATGTTAAGATTTCATAGCCTTCTTCATCTGCAATAAAATCTTCTGCACCTGCATCAAGTGCCAACATCATTAATTCATCTTCTTCAATTTTATCTGTTTTTTCTATCATGATTTGTCCTTTTTTATCGAACATAAAGGATACACAACCTGTTGTTCCCAAATTGCCGCCGCCTTTTGTAAAAGCATGACGGATATTGGCTGCTGTGCGGTTTTTGTTATCTGTCAGCACTTCGACAATAACAGCTACACCACTTGGTCCATATCCTTCATAAGTGATTGCTTCGTAGTTAGATGCATCACCTTCACCAGCAGCTTTTTTAATACATCTTTCTATGGTATCACTTGGCATATTATTTGATTTTGCTTTTGCAATCACGTCACGTAGTCTTGAATTGTTGGCGGGATCAGGACCGCCTTCTTTTACGGCTACTGCAATTTCTCTGCCCAGCTTTGTGAATATTTTTCCTTTTTGAGCATCCGCTTTTGCTTTTTTATGTTTAATATTCGCAAACTTTGAATGACCTGCCATTCAATTTCCTCCTAACATTTCATATCGTTGATATTTTAGCATGATTCTATGGATTTGACAATATCAACGATTTCCTTCAAGTCCGTGACCATATAATCTGCGTAAAGAGAAGCGGTGGCAGGAATCTCCGGCAGTTTACCTGAGCGATTATCTTGCTTCCTGACCCAAATGGTTTTCATCCCAGCATTCTTTGCACCAATTATGTCTACATCAAATTCGTCTCCAATATAGACAGCTTCTTTACCAGAAATGCCCGCTTCTTTTAAGGCATAATCAAAAATTTCTTTATTCGGTTTTGTTTTTCCTACGGCTTCAGAATAAACAATCCAATTAAAATAGTGTTTTATATTGGCGTTTTTTAATTTTACTTCTTGTGTTATCGGAAAACCATTGGTAATAAGTCCTAGTGCATATTTGCCTTTTAATTGCTCTAATAATTCTGTTGCCCCTTCAAATAAAACAGGCCATGTGGGATAAAGTGAAATATAAAATTCATCTAATTTAATAACTAAATCTTTATCGGAAATGCCGTAAAAGGCCAATAAATCAATAAAACGATTGATACGGACCTCTTTTTGGCTTATTTTCCCTTCTTTATATTCAGTCCATACTTTTACATTACATTCATTAAACATATCGATAAATTTAGCTTTATCTTTTGGAATAGAATAATTTTCTAGCAGATAATCATAAACACTTTCTATGGTTTTCTTGAGTGCTAAATTATGATTCCATAAGGTATTATCCAGATCAAAAAAGATTACTTTAAGCATTTTTGACTTCCTTTCAAAAGTTTTTCAGGAACCGTCCCCGTGCTTCCTTTATTTTATTGTATACTTAATTATAAAAATCTACAAATAAAAAAGGGACAATTGATGTCCCTTTTATTTTTTCTTATTCCTGGCTAAATAATGCGGTACTTAAATATCTTTCCCCATAACTTGGAGAGATCGCTAAAACTTTTTTACCCTTCCCAAGTCTTTTTGCTACTCTAAGCGCTGCAGCCACTGCGGCTCCTGATGAAATACCAACTAAAATTCCTTCTTCTTTTGCCATTCTTCTTGCGTAATTCAAGGCTTCTTCATCGTCTACTTTTTCAATGGAATCGTAAATCTTTGTATTTAAAACTTCTGGAACGAAACCTGCTCCTATTCCCTGGATACCATGAGGTCCTTTCTTTTCTCCAGAAAGAACAGCAGATTTTGCAGGTTCTACAGCAACAATTTCAATATTTGGAATAGCTTTTTTCAAGACTTCTCCGCAACCTGTTATGGTTCCGCCAGTTCCAATGCCTGCTACAAAAGCATCTAAATCCGTTCCCATAGCTTCTAAAATTTCTTTAGCAGTTGTATTGCGGTGAATTTCTGGGTTGGCAGGGTTTTCAAATTGTTGAGGCATAAAATAGCCATGTTCTTCAACTAACTCTTTAGCTTTATTGATGGCTCCAGTCATACCTTCTGTACCAGGTGTTAAAATAAGTTCTGCACCAAAGGCTTTAAAAAGCTTTCTTCTTTCTATACTCATGGTTTCAGGCATAACCAAAATAACTTTATAACCTCTGGCTGCTCCTATCATGGCTAAACCAATGCCTGTATTCCCACTGGTAGGTTCAATGATTGTATCTCCTGGCTTAATTTTTCCTGCTTGTTCTGCTGCATTAATCATACTTAATGCAATTCTGTCTTTTACGCTGCTGCCTGGATTGTACCATTCCAGTTTTACATATACATCCGCACTGCCTTCTTCTACTAATTTATTAAGTTTAACGATGGGTGTATTACCAATTAACTCATCGATAGAATTGTATACCTTACTCATATAATCACTCCTTTTTAATTCATATTATTCTTATCGGTTTTTATGATTTTATTTTACTATAGTTATTAAACTGATGTCAACCTTTTTTGAAATATTTTTATAATGTTCGAAGAGCTACTAAAACACAAGCTTGCACGACATTTATACCATGCGTTTTTGCATATTCTAATATTTCTTCACTGACAGTTCCTGGTTGTAACCAAATGTTTTCTATTCCGAGTTCGGCACATTCCTTTACAACTTCAATACCAATTTTAGGATTGACTACAAAATCCACTACCTCTGGCTTTTCTGGTAAATCCCTTAAACTTTTGTAGGCTTTATCACCATCTATTTCTTCATATTTCGGGCTAATCGGATAAACTTTATAACCCGCTTCTTTTAAAGCTTTGTAAATCTTATAACCATACTTATCTGGATCTGTCGTTGCCCCCACAACAGCCCAAATCTTTTTCTTCATTAATTCCTGGCTCATTCATTATCCTCCTTATCTAAATCAATTTCTTCGGCTTTTAAAATCCCATCGTTCCATGCCCCATACACCATGCTGACTTCTGAGATTTCTGCCTGTGCATTGGTCTTCTCTATTATTCGCTTACTAAATGATTCTTTATTCTCTTCTTCAACCAAAACGATTAACTTTATTTTATCGGTATAAATAGTATCTTCAATCACATGACCGCCCTGTAAAATTTCATACTGGACTTTCCCAAGCCAAGAATAGTCCGTTATGACATGAAAACGGCTGTAAAGTTTTTTCTCGATTACACCCGCTTTTAAGAGACCCTCTTTTGCTGCCCGGCCATAGGCTCTTACAAGGCCTCCCGTCCCCAATAAGGTTCCTCCAAAATACCTTGTAACAACAATCGCTACATTTTTTACATCTTCACCTCTTAACACATCTAAAACCGGAAGTCCTGCTGTTCCACTAGGCTCTCCATCATCACTGAATCGTTGTATTTGATTTCTCTCTCCAATTTGATACGCAAAAACATTATGGGTTGCATCCCAGTATTTCTTCCGCATTTCTTCAATGAAGCTTTGTGCTTCTTCTTCATTTTTTACAGGTCTAACCGTTGCAATAAATTTTGATTTTTTTTCTATAATTTCTGCTTCTGCTTCTTGTAAAACAGTTTTATATTGATTTAACATAAGCATACTCCTTAGTTAAATATCTAATAATTTTTATTTTAAATAATTATATCATATCTCATCAGATATTAATAAAAAATGATTTTTGTATTTTAAACTGTATTTTTAATAATGTCCGGGCCTTTAAAAGACAAAGGAAATTTGATAGGATCTATATAACTATATATTTACCTTTTCGAAAAATAATAGTACTATATAGTTAGTTAGTAAGCATATATGGGGAGGGCTATAAATGGATAACAGCCAAGTACTTGAGCTAATTCTTGCCAAGCTTCAGGGTATGGAAGAGAAAATCCACGGAATGGAAAGTAAAATTTATGGCATGGAAAAGAAAATTGAAACCGTTGGTACTGATTTTGATGACCTCAAAAATGGACAAGAAGAAATCATTATTAATCTTAAAAAATTAGAAACAAAAATAGAAAATGAACTGACAGAAAAAATCCGGGGACTTTATGATTCCCGGGAAGTCATCAGGGATAAACTGAGTAGTATTAACATCAAAGTAGACAATCTTTCCGACCGGATAGACAAACATGAACTAATTATAAAGCTGGCAGAAGACTCCAATATTAGCTCTACTAAAGAAAACATTCTTTAATTTTTAATTAAAAAAAACACCTTGCTTTTTATGCACAAGGTGTTTCATCCATCATGTCATTAATGATGTATGGCATGGTGATGGGTGTAACAGAGTGAGAGATTAATTTGTTAATAATTTCCTTTGCTAATTCTTTCTCATGAGTAAGGCAGTCTATCTGATCCGTTTAAGTCCGAATGGCTTTCCCGAGAAAATTACTTTTTTTTACAATTTCTATCCCATAGGTTTTTACTGTATTGTTACCATCCGCCCCTTCTTTCTCAAGGAGAAAGTATTCCAATTGAATCATTTCGCCATCCAGTGTACTGCAATTTCTTGTTCCCTCTAAATACTTCGTGATCATTACACTACCCCCCGTAAAATATTTATTTGAACATAATGAATGTTGAATTCTTACGGGTTTTATTATACAGAATTTTTTAAAAAAAGACTAGTGTTAAATTTCGCAATATTTAATAAGTTTTATATAATTTCGACAACATCATCAATTAATAAATAAATTCGCTGTCGAATTATATTAAATGCCTTAAGTATTTGCGATAATTTATAAGAATAATTATTAGTTACTAATTATAAGATATTTCTCTAACTTATTATAAATTCTTTGATTAACATTGGCCTTTATATAAATTCCCTCGGGTCTGTATTCTTCAATCAACCTTTCTCCTTCTCCTCTTATCAATTGAAGAATACCTATGTCCGAATAAGGAATTAAAGCTTTGATTTCTTTCCTCCCTGCTTTTAATATTTCTTCTATGGCCTGTAGCAGTTCATCCAGGCCTTCTTTATTTTTTGCAGATATTTTTATAGTTTTTTCTGCCTTAGGGTCTATAGGAAGAAGACCGGTTGTTAATTTATCACACTTATTATAAAGAGTAATGACAGGCTTCCCTAAGACTTTAAGTTTAGCTAAAGTCTCATATACAGTCTCCATCTTTTTCTCTATGTTTTTAGCTGTACTGTCAACAACATGAAGCAATATGTCACCATATTGTGTTTCTTCTAAAGTAGATTTAAATGCCTCAATTAAATGATGCGGCAGTTTCCTGATAAATCCGACTGTATCAGTAAGCAAAATTTCCGAGCCTCCTGGCAGTTTTACCTTTCGGGTAGTCGGATCAAGGGTTGCAAACAATTTATCTTCTATCAAAACATCTGCTCCTGAAAGGGCATTTAAAAGAGTAGACTTACCCGCATTGGTATAACCCACAATGCTGACTAAAGGTATTCCAACTTTTTTCCTTCGGGCTCTTACAAGTTCTCTGTGGCTTTCTAACTCTTGTAATTCTTTTTTTAACTGACCAATTCGATTTCTTATATGTCGCCTGTCCGTTTCTAATTTCTTTTCACCTGGTCCCCTTGTCCCAATACCTCCTCCAAGTCTGGAAAGATACTCTCCGGAACCTGCCAGTCTTGACAGTCTGTACCTAAGCTGAGCAAGCTCTACTTGAATCTTTCCTTCCTTAGAACTAGCCCTTTGAGCAAATATATCTAAAATCACCATCGTCCTGTCCATTACTTTACAATCTAAGGCTTTCTCAAGATTTCTCATTTGTGCAGGAGAAAGTTCATCGTCACAAATCACACCCGTCGCATTTAATTCATAAATTTTTTGTTTAACCTCTTCAATCTTACCTTTACCAATATAGCTGGCAGGGTGCACGTTTTCTCTTTTTTGAATAATTTTATCTAAGGTAATTGCCTTTGCAGTCAACGCCAATTCCTCTAACTCCTCCAGGTTCTCTTCTGCATTTTCATTCTCTTTTTCAACTGCAATAAGAATTACCTTTTCATAGTCTTCTTCATGGATATAGTCATTGTCATTTCTTTTTTCCAAAGTCATTCTCCTTTTTTTAATTAATATAAAAGCTATTTAAAAAAATAAAACGGTACTAAACCGTTTTATTATATTTGGAAAAGCAGTTCGCTATAAGTGGGCATTGGCCAAATATCTTCATCGACTAAGCATTCTAAATGGTCTGCATCTTTTCTGAGTTTCTCCATTTGACTAACCACGGCATCTTTATAATAACATGCCTTTTCATAAGAATCCGTGCTTATGCTTTTAGCTATTTGTACATGCTTTTCTAATTCTTTTAAATTCTTGTTAAAGGAATCTATTACATCTGTTAGCTCTTTAAGTAAGTCTTTTTGAGCATCCACATTGTAAACGCCCACATTTAAAACCGATGTAATGGATTGTGCTACTTTTGTTGAATATTCCACAGCTGCCGGGAATATTTCTCTTTTTGCCATTTGAATCATGGTTTCTGCTTCAAGACTAATAGTATTGATATAATCTTCCAAAAGGACTTCAAATCTTGAGCAGAGTTCAGATTTTGTAAAGACTTTATGTTTTTCAAATAAGCGGATGGATTTTTCTGAAATAAGGGCAGGTATAGCTTCTACGGTTGACTTAATATTGGGAAGACCTCTTTTTTCAGCTTCTTTTACCCAATCTTCAGAATAACCATTTCCATTAAAAATTATTCTTTTATGTTCTTTAATTGTTTTTCTTAATAATTCATATACGGCACAGTTAAAATCTTCAGCCTTTTCAAGTTCATCTGCCATATCTGACAAAACATCTGCCACTATTGTATTGATGACAACATTTGCATCGGATATAGAAGCTGAAGAAGGTACCATTCTAAACTCAAATTTATTCCCTGTAAAGGCAAAAGGAGAAGTTCTGTTACGGTCTGTGGTATCTTTAAATACCTGTGGCAGGGTTGATACCCCTATTTCCAGTATTTCTCTTTCTTTGGAACAAATACTGTCTCCTGTTTCTATTTTTTCTAATATCTCTGTTAATTGTTCTCCAATAAAAATAGATATAATTGCTGGTGGCGCTTCACAAATTCCCAGTCTGCAATCATTACCAGGGTTAGCAGCAGAAACCCTTAGTAATTCAGGATATAAATCAACAGCCTTAATAACCGCAACTAAGAACAGCAAAAATTGGAGATTTTCATGAGGCGTCTTACCTGGTTTTAGTAAATTTTTGCCTTCATCCGTTGCAAGGGACCAGTTATTATGTTTACCAGAACCATTAATTTCTGCAAAAGGCTTCTCATGCAAAAGACATGCAAAATCATGGCGGTTTGCAATCTTTTTTAAGGTTTCCATAATTAATTGATTATGATCTGCCGCAACGTTTGCTGTACTGTAAAGCGGAGCAATTTCATACTGAGCTGGCCCTGCTTCATTATGCTTAATCTTAGCAGGTACGCCAAGTTTCCAAAGCTCTACATCCAACTCCTGCATAAAAGCTGCTACTCTTTCTTTAATCGTTCCATAATAATGAGCTTCTTTTTCCTGAGCCTTTGGTGTAGGTGCCCCAAATAAGGTCCTTCCTGTTAACATCAAGTCTTTTCTTTTGTTAAATAATTTTTTATCCACTAAGAAATATTCTTGTTCTGCACCTACTGTAGCTATCACTTTTTTGGTCATAGTATCCCCAAATAATCTTAAGATTCTCAGAGCCTGTTTGGATAGGGCCTCCATAGATCTAAGCAGGGGTGTTTTTTTGTCCAGGGCTTCCCCGGTATAAGAACAAAAAGCCGTTGGTATATACAAAGTCACCCCATTAGCATCTTCCTTAAGAAAAGCAGGAGAAGTACAATCCCACGCCGTATAACCTCTTGCTTCAAAGGTCGCTCTAAGTCCTCCTGAAGGGAAAGAAGAAGCATCGGATTCTCCTTTTATCAATTCTTTCCCTGAAAACTCCATAATAATGCGTCCATCGGAGGTTGGTGAAATAAAAGAATTATGCTTCTCCGCTGTCATCCCTGTCATAGGCTGGAACCAATGAGTATAATGGGTTGCTCCTCTTTCAATTGCCCAATCCTTCATGGCATTAGCAACCACTTCAGCTACTTTTATATCCAGATTGGCACCTTCATCGATGGTTTTCTTTAACGCCTTATAAGTTTCCCTGGGCAACCTTTCCCGCATTGTTGCATCATTAAATACGTTAGAACCAAATATTTCTGTTAAAAGTACTTTATGTTTTTCGTTTATCATTCAACAACCTCCTGTATGTATATAAATAATGGCATGTCCAGCTTAATTTATTTATAAAAGGCGTCCCCAAACATGCCTTTGAGAACGCCGGACTTTTCCAGTTAGTAATCATTTTAAATTTTATCATGAAATATTATTCTTTACAAGTAAAACTTAAAATAGGAAAGCGCGGGATATTCCCTTCCAAATTAAATGCCTCATCATCCTACTAAACTGAAAAAATAAAAGAACGGCTTTTTACCGTCCTTTTAATTTGGAGTATATTCATCTTCATTAAAATCACTGTCGGCGTTATTATCATTGTCATCGTCAAACGCTTCTTCCTGACCTTTAATAACTTTTCCGACTTCTTCAATGGATTTTGCTGTGTTTTGAATCATGATTTTTACAATCTTTTTAACTTTAGGTTCTATGTCTTTTACAGTATTGCCCATCTTTGCTGCAAAATCTTTTGCCCATTTTTCAACATCTTTTATAAAATCGTCTCCACGAAAGTCATTTTCTTCTCTGTCAGATTCAGTTTGACCTACTGCTTTTAACATTTCTACTGCCTGTTCTGGTGTAATTTTCCCGTCGTCAACCATCTTTAAAATCATTCTGGTTTCTTCACTCATATAAATCCTCCTCTAAATTTATCTTATTTTTATTGATTGCTTATTTTCTCTAATATATACGTTTCTTTTTATATTTTGTTTGCTTTTATTTTCTTTTCATTAATATTATTTTTTCTATATTAAGAATCAGCTTATTTTATTTGGGTAATATAATAATGATTTTACTTTTTTTAAAATCCTTATTTTAAATCACTTAAAGATATTTTTGTCATAAACTAAAGTATATAAAATAATTTAATCAATCATCCTCCGCTATGACAAACAGTATTAGAAAAGAGGGGGTATTTATGGGTCAGGAAAACAAAAATACAACAGAAGAAATTGAAATTTTAAAAGCTGCTTTAGAAACCCTGCTAAGACAAAGAAACTATAATTTTTTAGATCCCCTTGTTCAATATCTGAGTAGAAAAATTGATTCTTTAATAAATAAATTAATAGAAGAACAAAGCAACTGTACAGAGCCCAAGGATTAAATGAATAATAAAGGGACATCTTTTCAATGTCCCTTTATATATACTATTTATTTCTGGCCTGCTTATTATCTTTTATTGGTCTCTGGCGACCTTCATGGTCAATGTAATAATTATCTTTTAAGATAAGCTGGGATATGGGTACCATTTCATAGCCCTGCTCTTTTAAGCCAGTTATAATAGCATCTAAGGCATCCTTGGTGTATTTTGCATTGTTATGAAACAGAATAATAGAACCATTGCCTAAATGCTTATGATTGAGAACTTGTTTTATCATAGGGTCTACCCCATATTCCTTCCAGTCAAGAGAATCAACATCCCATTGAATCGTGTAATAGTTACAGGCCTCCGCTGCTTCTATTACTGTATTGTTATATTCTCCAAAAGGTGGTCTGAATAAATTCATTTCTATGCCTGTTAACTTCTTAACCTCTTCATGCGCCGCCATTATTTCTTTTATGTTTGCTTCTTTTGACATTTGCCCCATATGAGGGTGCTTATTGGAGTGATTCCCTATATCATGGCCAGCAGCAGCAATCTTTTTCACTTCTTCTGGATACTTTCTTACCCAATCCCCCACTAAAAAGAAGGTAGCTTTTACACCATGCTTGTCGAGTATAGCCAATAAATCATCCGTGTCATCTGCGCCCCAGGCAGCATCGAACGAGAGGGCGACTTTTTTCTCAGAAGTTTCTACGCAATATATTGGAAGCTTCCTTTGCTGTTTTCCAACTGTATTAAAAACTTCCGTTACATAAGGTCTTGAAAGACTCATGCAAAAAATGATTAACAGGAGAGCCCAGATAACCTTAGTAACTCCTTTTAGATTAATAACATATATTTTCATAGGAATCCCCCCTCTAAATATTACTATTCAGAGGGGGGATGGCCATATTCCATTCTTTTATAACAATTTTACTAAATCAATACAAATATTTTTATAATCACTGTCAGAAAGATTATCCAGGGCAGATAATGCTTTTTTTACAAACTTTTCTTTTAACTCTCTTGTTAGATCTAAGGCTCTTGTTTCCTTTACCAGTTGTATAACCTGCTGGATTTCTTCATTACTTATATCTGCTTTTTTACTCAGGAATTTCTTTATTTCCGGTCCTGTTTTTTGATCTTTTAAGGCATATAATAAGGGCAATGTGTATATCCCTTGCCGGATGTCATTTCCAATAGGTTTCCCTTCTATTTCTTCACTTGAAAGATAATCTAGAAGATCATCATAAACCTGAAAGGCCATTCCATAAAAAGAAGCAAATTTCCCCAAAGCATGTATCGTGCTTCTTTTGCATTTACCCTCATAGGCCCCGGTTAAAATACTCATTACAAACAATACAGCAGTTTTTCTATAAATTCTTTTTAAATAATCCGTCACTGAAACATCCATGTTATATTTTATTTCGTATTGGTCAATTTCTCCTTCACAAATGGTCTTAAACGCATGAGCAATTCTGTTTAAATATTCATAGTGCATTTTATCGGATAAAATAGTAAATGCTTTTGTGAATAAATAATCGCCTACATAAACTGCCATGTCTTCTCCCCATTTTGCCTGAACCGTTACTCTACCTCTTCTTAACTCAGAATCATCAATAATGTCGTCATGAACAAGGGTGGCCGTATGGAGAAGTTCCATGGAGGCAGCTAAAGGAATAATCTTTATTTCATCAAAACGCCCGAATTTTGCTCCTATAATAACAAAAGCAGGTCTTAATCTTTTTCCGCCAGCTTCTATTAATTCTAAACAAATATCTGTTAAAATCTTTTTTCTTGAAGGAATAACTTCTTTCATATAATTTTCTACTTTAATGAGTTCCTTATGTATTTCCGGATATCCTTGCCATAAGCCCATTATAAATCGTCCCTTCTTCGTTCTTTAGCAAACATATCTTTAAAATGATAGCAGAGAAATTTTACACTGACTCCAACAAAAAAACCTGTTATAACCCCTGAAATAAGAAGAACAGGAAGATAGATATAAATTTTAAAATCTTGTATATAAACTGCGGCTACAAATAACTGCCCAATATTATGAAATATTGCACCGCAGACACTTATGGAACTGATACTTATTCCATCTTTAAAAAACTTATATAAAATAATCATAACGATATTACTTAGAAGGCCTCCTACTATGCTAAATAAAAATACAGAAAAACCTCCTCCATAAATTGAACTGATAATGGTTCTTAAAACAACAATCACAAGCGCTTCTTTCCAGCCTAATACCAGCAAGGCAAATAAAGAAATAATATTAGCCAGCCCTAATTTCACCCCTGGAAAAAGTACTGGAATCTGTCCTTCAATGATATGAATAACTACAGCCATTCCTACGAGTAATGATAAAAAAACCATCTTTTTTGTCTTATTCATTATACCACCATTCTGCCATTAATATGAAATTTCATCAAGTTCCTCTTTTTCTCCTTCTATTTTTACAAGGACATTGTGAGGCATACAAACAGCTATATCTCCGGGTTGAGATAACCATCCTGTATGGACGCAAACCAAATCAGGGCAATTGGCTTCAATAAAACGGATTCTTCCTTTTTCGACTCTTATGATATTATAATGCCCTTCTTCACCCTTTACCATCCATTCCTTTGGTTCGTCAATTTTTTCTAAATCAACTTCGACAAGAACTTTTTGATTTTGAATAATTTTAGCATTTAATGCTTTTCCCTTATAACTTATTCTATAAATTATAACCGATAAAAAGCTAACAACCAATAAAGCCAATACAGTCATGAGAACGATTTTGTCACCTTTTTTCATTTTCTTCACCTTTAATTAAGATTTTCCAGTAACTGAAACTGTGGATTACTTAATTTAAAATCTTCTCTTAAACCTGCAGTTACGTATATTTGATTATCTTCCGTAATAATCACAGCTTCAACATTTTCCATCCTCTCTATCAATTTTAATCCTTTTTCTAACCCCATAACATATACAGCAGTTGATAAAGCATCTGCATCAATGGATTGATCGGTCACAATTGTACTGCTGATAATACCCGCTTCAGCAGGATAACCAGTTTTTGGATCAATAATGTGATGGTATCTTTTACCATCTTTAATAAAATATCTTTCGTAATTTCCGGAAGTCACCACAGCCTTATCCTTGACTTCTATAACTGCTACATGACTGCCCCGTTCATCCAGTGGATTTTGAATTCCTATCTTCCATGGGCTTCCGTCCACTTTCGTTCCAATCGCTACTACATTTCCGCCCAAATTAACAAAAGCTGTCTGAATTCCATGTTCTGTTAATATTCTTTTTACCTCATCCCCTGCATAACCCTTTGCAATTGCACCCAGATCAATTGCCTGTCCCTTTTTTCTCAGCATAACCGACTGACTTTCCTCATCCAATATAAGATCTTCATAATTAATTAAATCCAGCAGGACATCTATTTCTTCTTGTTTTGGAATTCTTGCATTGTCCGTTCCTATGCCCCACAATTTTACAATAGGTTCAATCGTAAGGTCAAAAGCTCCCTGGGAAAGTTTACTATATTCACTGGCTTTTTTAATCACAAAAAAAGTATCCGGGCTAACATAAATAAAATTTATTCCTGCATTGTTATTTATTTCAATCAGTTCACTTTTATCTTTATTGATGGTCATTTTATCTTCAATTTCTCTGATTCGTTGTATGGATTTATCAATGGCTTCTTTTGCTTTTTTGCTGTCATCATCATATATTTTAAATTCAATAATGGTACCCAGGGCAAAAACTTCTTCCTGTATGACATTTGCCTTATTGGATTGATTGTTGCAAGCCATAAGTGGAATCATTATCATTATAAGTAAAACAACAAAATTCGTGACTTTTTTCATTCTTCCACCAACTTCTCTTTGTATGATATTACATATTATATCTTTATAATGCATTAAATATCAATTAAAATCGAATTTATTTCTAAAAGACTTAAAACTCTTTAAATAAATATAAAATTTATAATTTAAAATAAATTCCCCAAGTCTTAACTTGGGGAATGTAAAATGATATGTTTAATTTTTTGCTTCTTCTAAAGCTTTATTTGCCATTGTCTTGAAGTTATTCGTAGTACCCGTTGCACCAGTTACTGTATCAACTGCATTCACATCCTGTTTTTCAACCAAATCTTTTTCCAATTGTGGGATAGCTTCTGCGGGACCAAGTCCAACCTTATCTTTCATATTTTTGTTATATTCTTCATCAGTCTCTTTAGAAGCACCTGCCTCATTCACTTCGTCATAATCAACAGACGAAATTTTACCATCTTTTACTTCAATGGTGATAACAGGTTTCCAGCCATGTTCATCAAAACTATCTGCCTCAGCCTTATAACTGCCATCCTTGTAAGATACTTCTGTTTGTGTACCTCCTGTTGTATCTCCACCATCTTCTGCTTGTTTTCCTGTATTACAAGCTGATAATACGCTAACTGCCAATGCTAAAGATAAACACATTAATATAATTTTCTTCATTATAGACCTCCTTTTTTGCATATAAATTTAAATTGTACTAGCTTGTTAATCCTTAGACAAGTGACATTTTACTATAGTAATCACTTCTTGTCAAAATATATAATTTAGCATTTATTATACTTTTAAATGATTTATGAGCTTTTTCTATGCTATTCTAAGTATTCCTCTCAATTTTGTTGCCTTAATTATATACATTTAACGATAATTATGATATACTCAATAAAAAGAGAACATTTTTAAATTTATAATTTGATTAGGAATATCTTCATGATTAATATGCGTCAAAATGTTAATAATATACACTAAGGAGGCAAATTGTATGAATAAAAACAGTAAAAAAGTATTCATCCTTGGTGCTGGATACGGTGGTATTCAAGCTGCACTGACCTTACAAAAAAAGAAGAAAAAATCGGATAACATTGAGATTTTTATTATAGATAAAAACCCCTATCATACACTGCTCACAGAAATCCATGAAGTCGCAGCAAACCGTATTAATGAAAACGGCGTAACGGTTTACTTAAAAGATATTTTCCAATATACAGATGTAAAGGTTATCCAAGACTATATTAAAGATATTGATTTTGAAAATCAAACATTAATATCGGAAAATAATAGTTATTCCTATGACTTTCTTATTATTGGCATTGGAAGTGAACCTCATTATTATGGTATTGAAGGCTTAAAAGAGAATGGCTTCAGCCTTTGGTCCCATAAGGATGCTGTTAAAATTAAAAATCATATTCTTTCTATGTTTGACAAAGCTGCAAAAGAACCCGACCCTGAAAAAAGAAAAGCATATCTGACCTTTGCAGTAGTCGGCGGTGGTTTTACAGGAACAGAAATGGTCGGAGAATTGGCTCTATGGGTTAAAGACTTAGCAAACATTTATAAGGTTGATTTAAAAGAAGTAAGACTCTTGCTTATTGAAGCACTCCCCAAAATTCTCTCTATATTAGATGACTCTTTAATCCATAAAGCTGAAAAATATCTTAAAAATAAATTAGGTGTTGAAATTCTTACGAATAGCCCGATTGCAAAAGTCAATAATGATTCCTTTGTTATTAATAACGAAAAGACCATTAAGTCTCATACACTTATTTGGGCTGGTGGTGTACAAGCTAATAAATGTTTAATTGATATTGATTTAGAAAAAGGAAAAGGCGAGAGAGTTTGTGTAGATCCATACACGAGAACCAAGTATAAAAATGTCTTTGCCATTGGAGACTTTGCATTATTTACCACAGAAGATAATCAAATCCTGCCTGCCCTGGTTGAAACAGCTCTTGAAACTGGGAAATATGCAGCGATCAATGTTCTCAACCTGATCCGTAATCAGGAATTAGAAAAAGCCAAACCCAAACTGCATGGTATTATGGTCTCCATGGGTAAAAACTATGCCGTTGCCAATATTATGGGCATAAAATTATCAGGCTACCCTGCTTTATTAATGAAGCATATGGTTAATATTCACTATCTCTTTGGCATTGGTGGTTTTGAATTAATCGGCAAATACTTAAAGAACGAATTCTGGGGTGTTAATCATCAAAGAGGTTTCCTGCACAGGCATCTGGATAAAGTATCTCCTACATTTTTACTTGTATTTTTAAGACTTTACCTGGGTTATATGTGGCTTATGTCAGGTCTTGATAAAATTAATAGTGGCTGGTTTCAATACCAAATGCTTGCCGGAAGCAACGTCGATACGACAACAGGAGCAACCGTTATGCAGCTTGTTTCAAGTCATACACCTGGTTGGTATGCATGGCTTGTTGATCATTTAATTATTCCAAATTCCATGCTCTTCCAAAAGTTGGTCGTGTTGACCGAAATAGGTCTTGGTTTAGCCTTTATTACAGGTACCTTTACTTTCCTGGCAGCTATTGTCTCCATCGGCATGAATATCAATTTCTTGCTGTCTACCGGACTGAATGATTTATGGTTCTTAATTTCTTCCATTCCTATGCTGGGTGGGGCTGGAAGAGCCTTTGGTGTAGACCATTACCTGATGCCATATCTTATGAGACAATGGAGACACTTCGTCAGAAAAAGAAGAATTAAAATTAATCTATGGAAATAAATAAATCACCGGCTTGCCGGTGATTTTGCATTTATAATACATTAATAATATGATAGAATAATAAAAGCAAAATACAAAAAGAAAAAATCATATCAGATAGGAGCATTCTATGATTAGCTTAAATATAACAGATGTAAAAAAAACCATGGATGAACTATTAAAAGGGAATCTTTTTGATGAATTTGAGCTAAGGACTGCTGAAGTACATACCTTTGCAAAATTCCAAATTCAGGGTAATTTAAACAAAGCCTTTTTAACCGAGGATGAAAAAGATTTATATGAGCGCAATTTTGTATTATGGAAAGAAATCAAATCACATATATTTAATATCATCAAAGGAAAAAAGCCGCCGACCTATTTAAAAATAGTATTTTCAGCAGCTATAGATAAGATACCTGACTTTGCTTCTTTTGATATTTCTGCCCTGTTTATCAATTTAATCTATTCACAAGGTAAATTATCCTGTACCAACGGCATAGCATTTGAAAACTTTTCTTTGGATAAAACGATTGAACAGGAATGGGATCAATATGTTCGTGACTTTTTTAAAAAAGCGAATATCTATGTAGAATGATTTAAATCTCTAAAGTTAGAAAATAATCTACAATATTTTCAATAGAAATAAGCCCTATGACCCTGCCCTGCTCTACCACAGGCATACCTATTATATTATGCTGTCGCAATCTTCTGGCTGCCTCTTTAATGGATTCATCAGGCATTGCCGTTATAACATCTTTACTCATCGCCCAGTCTACCGGGCAAGCTTCGTAGTGACCTGTTGTACTCAAAAATCTATATATATCGGCTTTTACAATAAAACCTACTAACAACTTATTTTCATCTACCACAGGAAGACCATTCACTTTTTTAGTCTCCATGATGGATAAAGTCTTTTCTAAAGTATCCTGAGGCATAACCATATAAAAGGTATCATTCATAATATCTCTAACCTTCATTTAAAATCACCTCTTTTTATTGATTTCAATTTTATTATATCATATTTTCTACAAAAAGCCTACCTTATAATTTGTCACTCACCAGGAAGGAGTGCTGATGATTCATTCTTGACTTTTATTTTCAGCGTGGTATAACATATGATAGAAAAAACTAAAGAAAGGAGAAGTTCTATGGCTCGTGAAACTGGAAATCTATCCATACATAGTGAGAACATTTTTCCTATCATTAAAAAATGGCTTTATTCCGATTCCGATATTTTCATCCGGGAATTGGTTTCTAACAGCTCAGATGCCATATTAAAGTTAAAGAAACTGGTTACTTTAGGGGAAGCAACTGTTCCTGAAAATACAGAATATGAAATTGAAGTCATTTTAGATGAAAAGAATAAAACGATAAAAGTTTCAGACAACGGCATTGGCATGACTGCCGATGAAGTTAAAAAATATATTAATCAAATTGCTTTTTCTGGTGCCGAAGACTTTTTAAAAAAATATAAGGACAAAATGGATAAAGATCAAATCATTGGACATTTTGGCCTTGGATTTTACTCTGCTTTCATGGTAGCAGACAAGGTCCAGATTGATACCCTTTCCTATCAGGAAAACGCCTCCCCTGTCCGTTGGATTTGTGCCGGCGGAACAGAATATGAAATGGAAGAATCCGATAGAAATACCCGTGGAACAACTGTTACCCTCTACATAGGTGATAATGGAAAAGAATTCTTAAATGAATTTAAATTAAGAGAGATTCTTGAAAAATATTGTGCTTTTATGCCTGTTCCCATTTATTTTGAAAAAGCAGAACACAAGAAAAAGAAAAATGAAGAAGATAAAAAAGAAGAAAGGAAACCCATTAACGATACTAAACCCTTGTGGTTGAAAAAGCCCAATGACTGTACCGAAGAAGAATATAAGGACTTTTATAAAAAAGTCTTTATGGATTTTAATGAACCTCTGTTTTGGATCCATTTAAATATGGACTATCCTTTTAACCTTAAGGGAATTCTCTACTTCCCCAAGCTAAGAAATGAATTTGAAACCATAGAAGGGAAGATAAAGCTTTATAATAATCAGGTATTCGTTGCAGACAATATAAAAGAAGTTATTCCGGAGTTTTTACTTCTTTTAAAAGGTGCTATCGATTGTCCTGATTTACCCCTTAACGTATCCAGAAGTTTTTTGCAAAATGATGCATATGTCAAAAAAATATCCAACTATATTGCAAAAAAAGTTGCTGATAAATTAGTTTCTCTTTATAAGTCAAAGAAAGAGGATTACATTAAGTATTGGGACGACATCCATCCCTTTGTTAAATTTGGAGCTATCAAAGAAGAAAAATTTTATGATAAAGTTAAGGACACGATTCTTTACAAGAGTATCAATGGAAATTACTTAACCCTTAAAGAATACTTAGAAAAAAATGAATCCAATCACAAAAACAAAGTCTTTTATGTGACCGATGAACGTCAACAAGCACAATATATAAAACTTTTTAAAGATAATAATATGGATGCCGTTATTTTAAACTCAACCATAGACGCTCCTTTTATGTCTCATATAGAAATGCGTGAAAGCGACATTAAATTTTACAGGATAGACGCTGATTTGTCTGAAAATCTCAAAAAAGATGAAGATAATAAGGGCGATGAAAAAGCAAAAGATTTTGCGCAAAAACTTGAAAAAATCTTTAAAGATAACTTGAATAAGCCCGATCTTAAAGTTCAGGTAGAAAGCCTTAAATCTGAAGATATTTCAGCAATGATTCTTCTTTCTGAAGAGACCAGACGCTTAGAAGAAATGTCCAAAATGTTTGGCGGTCTCGAAATGCCAGGGCTTTTTACCAAAGAGCAAACCCTTGTCCTCAATAAAAATAATCAGTTAATCCAAATGATTTACGATAAAAGTGAAGACGAAAATGAAAAAGAACTTCTTAACATACTCTGTAATCAAATTTATGATTTGGCCTTATTAAGTCACCAGACTTTAGAAGCTGAGGCCATGACTCAGTTTATTGAAAGAACGAATAAAATCATGGCCATCCTTGCAGAAAAGAATTAAAAAAATTGCCTCCATAAGCCAGACTTAAAGTCTAACTTATGGGGGCAATTTTATTCTTCATAGAAAACGGCTCTTGAAATCCCAAAAAGATACAGGCACTTTTCTTTTACTTTAAGACCTGTAATTTCTTCAATCGCCTTCGTATAAATATTTATTTGTACTCTATACTTATCCATAATTTTTTCAATTTCTTTTTCTGGATTGTCCTTATTTAATATAAAATCTGTTTTATAATCCACTAAAACGATACCATCTTCTTCTTCAAAGAAACAGTCTATGATCCCCTGGATAAATATTTCTTCTTCAGAGTTTAAACCCTTATATATTTCTCGGGCATCAAGAGACAAGATAAAAGGGGTCTCTCTTTTTACCAATGAAGATTTTCTAATTCTTTCTGCCAGCCCTGATTTACAGAAATTCAATAATGAAGGAATATATACAGCTTTTCTTTCTTCTTCGGTTAACAAGCCCTTTAACTCCATCTTTACAAGCTGTTCTTCTATGGCCTTATAGTCTTTTGCCCCAAAATCTAAATGTCTCATCACCTTATGAATAATGGTACCTCTTTCTGCTCCTGTAAAAACCTGTCCTTCTTCGATGAATTTAGGCTGTCTGGGCTGTAAATCTTCAAAAACAGAATCCATAGGATAATCCCTATGATTTTCTTCATACTGACTTTTGATTTCTGAAATCGATAGTTTGACTGAAATCTTCGTTGCCGCTTCATAAGGATATTTCCAGGATAAACGCCTGAAGATTTCTTCCCGCTCAGGGCTGTAAGTTTTACTGTAGTCCCAGTTAAGGAGCCGGTTAAGCACCTCTTCCTTTTTGACTGCTTTGCTCTCATCTTGAATATGAATATCTCTTTTAGACCATTTTATAAGCTCCCATGACGATGTATCTTCATAAAGACTTTGTACGGAAGAGCCAAAAGAATTCCCCCAGCTCTTAATCTTCTCCCCGTCTTTATGTCTGGCTAAGGCCATTCCAATCCAGTCCAGATAGGTCCTGGATTTTGACAAGATATAAGGAGAAAGTTCTTCCTTTTCAGAAGCCACTTGTCTTACCCACTTTTTTGCACCGCTTTCTATGCTTTTAACGCTGCCGGTAAGGATAAGCTTTTCCCTGGCTCTTGTTAAGGCAACATAAAGAATCCGCATTTCTTCTGATAAAGTTTCCAGGGTGATTTTTCTTTTAATGGCAACCTTGGCGACTGTCTCATATGAAAGCCTTTTTTCATAATCCACATAATTGGGACCAAGACCCAAATCCTGATGAAGTAATACAGGATTATTTAAATCCTTCAAATTAAATTGTTTTCCCAGACCTGCCACAATAACCACTGGAAACTCTAAACCCTTACTTTTATGGATACTCATAATTCTTACGATATTTTCATTTTCTCCTACGATTTTGGCAGCTCCCATGTCCCCTTTGCCACCTGTCTGCATTCTTTCAATGACTCTTATAAAGTTAAATAAACCTTTATAACTGGTTGCCTCAAAATTGGCCGCCTTATCCCTCAGCATTCTTAAATTGGCTTGTCGCTGTTCTCCCCCCGGCATAGCCCCTAAATAATTATAATAATTACTTTCCATATATAAAATCCATAATAGTTCATCGATGGGGATATGAGCTGCTAAACTGCGCCATCTCTCTAAGTTATTTATAAAATTTTTGAGTCTTTTTGAAAGTTCTGTTTCCTGAAAATCATCTTCAATATATCTTTTAAGAGATTCATAAAAATCCCCATACGAAAAGCTCGTTCTTATTTCTACCAGATCATCACAGCTTACGCCCACAATGGGTGACCTTAAAACAGCAATAAGAGGAATATCCTGTCTTGGATTATCAATAATATGAAGTAAAGCCAGAATGGTTTTGACTTCTATCGCATCAAAATAACCCGAAGATACATCTGCATAGGCAGGAATCCCTTCTTTAGTTAACTCTTCAGTAAATGCATGCGCCCAGGTCTCCGTGGTACGCAATAAAATAACAATATCTTTATAATCTACTTTTCTGTATGCTTTGAGTTTTTTATCAAAAATATAAAAATTATCTTCCAGAACTAACCTTTTGATTCTTCTTGCGACTATCTTAGCTTCTAACTCAATACTGGTCAGAGCTTCTAATTCTTCATCTATATTGTCTTCCTTTTCTGTGAGCTCTGATTCTATCAAATGCAATTCAATGGGTCCGCCGAAATTTAAACCTTCTTCATCAGGATAATTGGCTGCATAATTAAGAGCTGCTTTTTCATCATATTCTATTTCTCCAAGGCCAGGCGTCATCAATTGTTTAAAGAGAAAATTAACCCCATCCAGGATATTCTTGCGGCTTCTGAAGTTTTTAAATAAATCGATTCTCTGCTCTTTACCAGTCGCTTCTGTTGAAAAAGAATTATACTTTTCTATAAATAAATCGGGCTTTGCCAATCTAAAACGATAAATACTCTGCTTAACATCCCCTACCATAAAGCGGTTAGGCATACCCGCATACTTTCCTGAAATCAATTCAAGGATGGTTTCCTGTACCAAATTACTGTCCTGATATTCATCAATTAAAATTTCTTTATAACGCTTTTGCAGCTCAATAGCAACCGCTGAAGGAATAATTTGCTCCATGCTGCTTTTTTCATCTAATAAAATATTTAAGCAATAATGTTCTATGTCATTAAAATCAATAATGCCCTTATCCTTTTTTACTGCCTGATAGCGGTTTTCAAATTCATTTAAGACATTTTCTAAAGCTTTCATTACAGGATATAACTTATGTAAGTCTTTTTCCATTTCTTTTGGGGATTTAAACAGTAATTTGTCCTTAAAGCCCTTTTGGATGCCTTCTCTTATGCTTTCTCTAAGCATTTTAACTTCCGTTTTTATATTTTCATCAATGTCTTTACTGCGATCGTTTAAAGGCTTTAAAGAAATCTGCTGTATGTAGTTATATAATTCTTCAATATCGCCCTCACAAAGACTAATTATTTTTTCTATATGGCTTATGTCATCATTTAAGGCATCTATGAATTTTTTAGGACCAGCAGGTTCCATACAAAGCTTTATCGCCTGTTTTGCAATTTCTAAAAGTTCTTTAGATTCCTCAAGAATTTGCTCTTTAATCATCTTTATCCAAATGCTATTTTTAAAGTCAATCTGTTCCGGATTAAAGCTTTCTACTTTTTGTCTAAGCCAGTCTTTTGGCCAGGGATGACTTTCAATAAAATTATAAATATCCAGAAGCATTTCCTTAAGCTTTGTATCTTCTTTTTTACCTCCATAGCTTTCTACCAGGGTTAAAAAACCTTCATCTTCTCTTTGATATAAATTTTCAAAGAGTTCTTCTAAAACATCCGTTTTTATTAAAAGGATTTCTCCTTCATCCGCTATTCTAAATGAGGGTTCTATATCTAACAAATGAAAGTTACTTTTTATAACATTTAAACAAAAGGCATGAATGGTAGAAATGGACGCTCTATGAAGAAGGGCTAATTGCTTTTGAAGGTGAAAATTTCTGGGTTCTTCTTCAAGTTTTTTAGATAAAGCTTCCCCTATTCTTTCCCTCATTTCTGCTGCTGCTGCATTGGTAAAAGTTACAATCAGGAGCCTGTCAATATCTACAGGATTATCTTTGTCCGTAATGATATTAATGATTCTTTCAACCAATACGGCTGTTTTCCCCGAACCAGCAGCGGCCGCAACAAGTAAGTCACAGCCTCGTGTATAAATTGCTTCTTGCTGTTCTTTCGTCCAGTTCATAAAAGCCCTCCTTAACAACTACTGAACACTCTTCCATAAAGCAGTCATTTCCGTGACAATATCTTCAACGTTCCTGCCCGCGCACTGAATGATTTTATCTGCATATTTTTCATATAAGGGGACTCTTTCTTTATAGACATCTAAAAGCCCCTTATTTTTATCCATAGCAATACCTCTTGTCTTAATATTGTAAAGCCTTCTCTGGATAACTTTATAAGGCAAATTCAAATAGAAAACAAAGCCTGTTTTCTTTAAATGCTTCATGGCTTCATCCCTTAAAATAACACTGCCACCCGTTGCAATCACGGTATTAGAAACCTTGACTTCTAAAATAACATTTTTCTCAATATCCAGAAATTCACTAATCCCTTTTTCTTCGATGATTTCTTGCAGTAATTTATTTTCTTTTTTTTGTATTAATAAGTCTGTATCAAGAAAAGACATATTTAAAGCCTTGGCCAATAACACGCCTATGGTGCTTTTCCCTGCACCTGGCATCCCTATTAATACAATATTTTCTTTCATTTTTAACCTCTTTTCCTATGCATATTCTAAAGATTTGCAAATGGCTAAAAGAGCCTGTCCACATTTTAACAGATCCTGTTGATTTTCAAAAACAGCCTGGGCCTGAATGGGACTGCCGCCACCTTTGCCGCCAAATTTACTGACTTCACTTTTAATTAAATTACCACAGTGTATCAAGAAATCTGTATTATGGGCTATAAATAACTTCATTTCTTTTAATGAAAGGCCAATGAATATGTATTTACCCATCTGCAAAACTTGTTTTGAAATAAAAAGAATTTCATCCATGGACTTGTTGTCATATTGTCCATATATAACCGATTCCTCTGCATTTTTTAATAATTTCTGAGCTTCGTAAAGGACAAGCTCTTTCTTTAATTCCTTAATTTGATTTTCTTTTTCCTTCACGTCTTCTAAATATTTCTCTACTTTTTTAAGCAAGGTATTTTCATTGGCTGAAAAAGTCTCATTTAATGTGCTGATGACATCATGTTTTTTGCTATAATCTTCAAAAGCCCTCCTGCCGCATTGAAAGTAAATTCTTGTTGCCCCTTTAGACTTTTCTGTTTTAATAATTTTTAATATGCCCACTTCCCCTGTCCTTTTAACATGAGTTCCACAGCAGGGGCAAAAGTCCACACCATCTATTTCAACTATCCGGATATCCTCATCTACTTTAGGCTGTTTTCTAAGAGGTAATTTTTTTGCTTCTTCAATATCTTTTAAATATGTTTTGACCTCAACATTTTTATAAATGATTTCGTTAACCTTGTCTTCAATTTCTTTTACCATCTTTGGGGTTACTTCTGAAAGGCTGATATCAATGGAAGTATAGTCTTCTCCCATATGAAAAGCATTACTAACCCCCTGATAATATTTATAAAAAGTTGCCGCCAGCAAATGCTCGCCCGTATGCTGCTGCATATTGGTAAAACGCTTTTCAAAGTCAATTTTACATTGAACCTTTTTTTCTTTTGGAGCTTTTTCCATAAGATGATAGATCTTTCCGTCTTCTTCAAAAACGTAAGAGACATATATGTCTTCTATTGTCCCTGTATCTGAAGGCTGTCCGCCTCCTTCGGGGTAAAAGTAGGTTTTATCGAGCACAACAAGATATTTATCATCCTTAGGAATCAACTCTACAATTTCGCTTTCCCAGACAGATGTATAAGGGTCATCATAATAACATTTTTTAGTCATTTTCCAGCTCTACTCCTTTTCTATTGATTCTTCTATCTTTTTCCAAATCTCATCTTTACTCAATTTATGGAGATATTTATAATGATTGTCTTCTAAAAGGGTATCAAACTGACATATCGATTTGTATAAACAGTATTGACAAGATGAACCTTTATCTGACTTATAGGGACTTATTTTTACATTACCTTTTATAATTTCTTCTCCGATTTCTACGGCCATCTTGCGAACATATTCTCTTAAGGAATCAAACTGTTCCATCGTAGCCGTGTTTGACTTTTTGCCAATACCGCTTTTGGTCATCTCCACAGGGATAATATCCGAACTTTTTTCTATTGTATTATCCATTTTCCTTATAATCTCTTCATCTTCTAACACAATACCAGAAAGCTTTAATTCCTTAAGCAGGAGTTTTTGTAATTCTTCTTCTGTCATTTCCCCAGCCGAAGAGATGATAGGATCATCAATTCTAAAATAAAAGGCACCAGCAGGAAATATCTTTTTGCCATATAAAATCTGCCCGCTTTCTAAAAAGGCATCCAGGTATAAAATAAGCTGCATTTGTATCCCATAAAAAATATCTGCCAAATTAAAGGATTGACTGCCTGATTTATAGTCAATAATTTTAACAAATATTTTATCTTCTTCATCCAGGATATCCACTCTGTCAATTCTTCCTGTAAGAATCAGTTTTTCACCATTAGAAAGCTCAATAACAATTGGAGGAAGGGGATGATTTTCTCCAAAGCCTATTTCGAATTCCGCAGGTTTGAAATTACCCCTTTTTACATGCTCTGTTAAGGCCCAAACTGCCCTTTTGGTAATTCTTTTTATCCTTCGAATTAAATATTTGTTCTTTTCTGTACTTAAAAGAATCTCATTGCCTAATTTAGGTGCTATTTCATTGATCGTCTCTTCCACCATTTGATCCCTTAGACCATCGTTTAAATCTCTCCAGGATAAGCCACTGTTTAAAAGTTTTTTTGAAAAAATATCCAGGGCACTATGAAACAGGATACCTAAATCTGGAAGACTCAATTGATAAATTTTCCTTTCTTTAGCTTTTAAACCATACTGCACAAAATAACCAAAAGGACAGGCAGCAAACTTTTCAAGTCTGGAAACACTGGTATATATTTTATCTTTGTATAATTTCCTGACAGTTTCTTTTTTCAGATAATATTCCTGGTTGTTATGAAATAAGCCCCGAATGGTTATATTGACTTTATCTTTCCAGTCTTCCTGACTGACATACCAGCTAAGCACATCTTTCCATACATCTGAAAAATCGTCTGCATCTAAAAGTTCTCTCAGTGCCTGTCCTAAATATGAGAATGTAGCTCCAGGAGAAGAAATAAAATCCGATTCTTCAGACATAATCAGATCACTTTCCTGGGAAAGTTTTGGGAAAATCTTTTTTATCCTCGAAATAAGTACCGATGGTCTTAAGGCTTTTCCCTCAACATCTCCTAAAGAAAAACTTAAATGCAAATATTCTTCTGGTTTTGTAAGTCCCGAATAAATAAGAAACTGTTCTTCAAAAGCCTTTCTTCTGCTATCCGGAGCCAGCTCAACGCCCAATTCTTCCATAGTTCTTCTTTCTTCATCTGAAAACAATCTTAATTCTTCTTTATTGGCAGGAATAATCCCATCATTAATACCAATCACAAATAAGGCCTTGATACGTGGAAGTCTCGACCTTTCCAAATCCGCAACTACAATTTGATCAAGAGCCGGAGGAATAAGGCCCATTTTACATTGTTCAAAACCTGCATCCAGGACTCTTGGATATTGTTTTAAAGAGACCGGTTCTTCTCCTAAAATTTCTACCATTTTATCAAAGAGTTCAACAACAAAATCCCAAATTTGAAGATTCTCATTGACTAAAGATAATTTGTTATCTTCCTTAAAATGACTAATGTACTCTGCCAGTCTTTCCCTTACCCCTAAGTCCTCAAGAAATTCATAAAGAGCCTTTGTTATTGAGGCAAAGGTATGATTTTTCTTATTTTTTAACTTTTGACTTAATTTTATAAGTGGTTCAATAAATATGTTTCTTATTTGATTGATTCTTTCTAAAAGGCTTTCTTCATATTTCTTTTGAAGTTCATCTTCAAAGTCTTCTTTTATTATTTTCCAGTCTTCTTTTGTCCACTTACTGATTCCTTTAATGCCATAAGCTAAAACATAATTTTCTAATAAATCCACATCTTCCATAGCAATGCCTGTAAAGCCTGTTTTTAAGTATCTGAATACACTTTCATAACTCCAGTTGCTATTTAAGATTTCTAAAGCCGCACGTATCAATTCAATTAAAGGATGAGAAAGGATATCTTTTTTCTCATCAATAAAAAATGGAATATTATATTCTTTAAAAATAGCTTCTATCAGTTTTTGATACTGAGATATCTTCCCTGTCACGACTGCAATTTCCCGGTAACGATAGCCCTTGTCCCTGACAAATTCTAAAATTAATCTGGCTGTATGCTCCAATTCACTATAAGGATTAGAGGCAACAAAGAGTTTTATATATTCTGTTTTATTTTCATAAACCTGGACTGGATAATTAAAATATTCTTTTTCTAAATGATACAATTCTTTATTATTAATACCTGGCTCTTTTTCATTATATAGCTTTACAGGTTCCTCTAAAGCAATATTATAAAAGGCCGTTAATTTATTCAGTTTATCCATCGTCCTTCTGCTTTCATAAAAAGGATCGGTTTCATCAAAAGGCTGATACAAATCTCCTCTGGGGTCTAAAGTCAGGGAAATGCTAACCTCTTTTGCTTTTTTAAATAAGCCGGTCAATATCCTGTACTGCTGGGGCGTAAATCCATAAAAACCATCAATCCAGATATAGGCATTTTCCAGAAAATTTGAGTCCCCAATTTTTTGTGCTAATAAATCAAGGGTTTCCTGAGAAGTAATATACTTTTCTTTAATATAGTTATTAAAATTCTGATAGATCAAAAATAAATCGTTTATTTTAGCCTCCAAAATGGGCCTGTCTTTAATAAACTCCTTTTTTTCCAGTAAATCTGTGGGGCTTACATCATACTGCTGAAATTCACAAATCATATCCCCTAAATTCTGCATAAAACCTGGCTGTTTTACAGATTTATGATAAATCTTAAGTTCTTCACTTATATCATCAATGACCTTGCTTAAAACCATATTCCTTCCCAATTCGCCCAGGAACTTTTCCCTGGGGGGACCCAGTTCTTCAAAAATCCTGAAAGCCAATCTTTGAAAACTAAGAATCTCTACTGCCATAATTCCTTTTTGATTAAGGAAATTTATTAAATCTTTCTGGGTTTGAAAAGTAAATTGTTCAGGTACAATTAAAATCCGTGCAATATCTTCCTTTTCTCTTAATTTATCCTTGATATCATTAAAGATATAATGGGTCTTACCTGAGCCTGAACGACCTAAAATATATCGAACACTCATAATATCTCTTTCCCACCTTTTGGTGATATTATTCTTCTATCGTATACACATATAGTTCCTTATCTCTTAAACTATCTTTATTTAAATAGGCTTCCATTTCTTTTGGAATTGAAATACGGTCTGGATTTCCATCAGAAATATATCTGTATTCAGGATGCTTGTCATAATAATCAAAAAACCACCACAAATCCCATTCCTCGCCTTCAGAACCTCTTACTCTGGGCACATTAAAAGGCTCAAATTTAACATGATTGACTGGGACAAAAGGACCACTGGGACCTTCTCTTAAAGCAATCTTATAATGATACTCCTGACCATTATAGACACCTTTTTCAATAAGATGTCTTAACTCTTCCTTTGGTCTTTCACCAAATGGATAGGCTAAAGAATCCACGACATAACCAGGCAATGCTTCTTTTATCATCTGATCCAGCTTCCCAACTTGTTCTTGTATCTCATTTGCTGATAACTGAGATAAATGGGCATGGGAATAAGTATGGTTATATACTTCATAACCATGGTCAATTAAATATTTAAATCGTTCTTTAGTTGTTCCTGCACCTGCAAAAGGATCGTTGTCTCCATTAATATAAAATACTGCATGTCTTCCAAAGTCAGGATGTTCTTCACAGAATTTATTGATAATGTCAACAGCACAATCAGGCTTTGCCTTAAGCACGCCACTTCCTTCAATCAGTGAAAAACTGCTGCTTATCCCATCATCAAAAGTAATAATTACAGGCGTGCAGCCCGCTTCAACAGAAATATTATTATCAATAAAATCCCTCATGGATATAGCCCGGTAACCATGTTCATATAAATACTCTAAATCTTTCTTAAAGCCTTCTATAGTTCTTTGATAAGGAGAAGGAGGATTCTCTTCTACTAATCCATGATACATAATAATCATTATATGTCCTAATTCATTTGGCCTAATTTTATTATAATCAATTTCTACGATTTCATTTTTTTCTTCATTTTCTTTTGCTTGTTCTTGGTCTTCTTCTGTATTTTCTTCTTTTTCATCATCTTCTGCTAAGTTTTCTTCTTTCTTTCCTTCAGTAATCATTTCTTCCCGATTTGTCTTGTCGTTATTGGAATGACTAGTATTATTACAAGCAGGCGAGATTAATGAAATAAGGCAAATCAATAAAAGAACTAACTTCAAATTTTTAAGCATTTTATATAAATCCCTCCAGTCGTTTTATGTCATTATTATTATACTATTATTTATAGCTCATACCAAGAAATAAATAATTTTACTAATTATTTTACATATTTCGAACTAATTCTATAAATTTTGTCTTTTCTTTCTTTAATCAATGGTTTATAATTAAATAAAGATAACGACAAAAATTAAGGGGGGCCATGCTATGGGATTGTTGAGGAAAAAGAAACAAACTAATAATCAAACTCAAAATCAACAGGTTTTGGATGAATACGCTGCAAAGGTGAATGAAGCACTTGTCCCTGTTAAATTCTCTGCCAAAGAATTGCAGGACATTCTTGCCAAAATATATACACCCACACAAACCATTTCATCCCTTTTAGTTCAACCAGAAACTGTGCAAACAGATAACTTACAGGAACTTTCCATTAAATATCAAAACTTGGAAAGTGAAATTAAGCAAATCTCCAGAAACATTGATTCCATGAAGGAAATTGCTGAAAATGCAGTAAATACAGCTAAAGATGGACAAGTATTCCTTAGAGAATCCATTGATAAAATTAATAAACTTAGAAATACGATAGAAAGAACCAATCAAACGATTAGTTCTCTTAATAAAAGTTCCAGTGAAATTGGTAACATTTCACAAATCATTACCAGTATCTCCACTCAAACAAACCTCCTTGCATTAAACGCTTCTATTGAAGCTGCCAGGGCTGGAGAACACGGTAAAGGTTTTGCTGTTGTTGCAGAAGAAGTAAGGAAATTGGCAGAGCAGTCAACCAAATCTGCAGAAGATATTACTAATTTGATTTCAGGTCTGCAACAACAAACCACTGAAATTTCCGAAATTATGTCCACTAGTGCCAGTGAAGTTACTGAAACCGTTTCAGCCGTTAATAAAGCTGGCAATGCTTTCGAGATTATCAGTCAATTTGTTGAAACCATCCTCACACAATCTAATGCAATCAATAATACTTTAGAATTAATCATCAGCAGCATGAAATCCTTTGCAACTGCAGTTGAAAATTCATCACATACAACAGCAAATGATATTTTATTAGAAGATATAAAACGAAACAACCAGGCTCAAATTCAAGCATTGGGTGAATTTAAACAGGCTTACGATAACTTAATTAACAAGATTTCTACCCTTCAAATCTTAGCACAAGCCTATAATGATAATTAAAATAAGTAGCGTATTAATACGCTACTTATTTTTTGAGAGTTACAATCGTTTTAAATAAATCTCCATCTAACTCTATTTCCAGTTTCCCGCCATGATTGTCTACAATAGACTGTGCAATGGCAAGCCCCAGGCCAGAACCTTCAGTATTTCTTGATTTATCACCTCGTTTAAACCTTTCTAAAAGTTCTTCTATATTTTCTTCCAATTCGTACTTTGAAATATTCTTAAAGCTAATCATCACATAATTATCTGTTTCTTTTATTGAAATATATACTCTGGTGTTTTCTAAGGAATATTTCAAAATATTGCTGATAATGTTATCAAAGACCCTCCACATTTTCCTGCCATCGACCATCGCATAAATATGCGGACTGGAAGAACTTACTTTAAAGTTTAAGGAAGAATTATTAATCTTTTCATCATATTCCCCTAACGCCTGATTCATCAACTGTACAATGTCCACTTTTTCTATATTTAATTCAATATTCCCACTAGCCATTTTAGAGACTTCAAACAAATCATCAATAAGGACTTTTAATCTTTTTGATTTTTTCTCAATAATGTCTATATATTCTTTTCTTTTCTCTTCCGAAAGGTCTTCTTTTTTTAAAAGCTCCGAATAATTCATAATGGAGGTCAAAGGTGTTCTAAGATCATGACTGACATTGGTTATCAATTCTGTTTTTAATCGTTCACTTTTTAATTGTGCCTTATGGGAATAATCTATTCCTTGCCGCATACGATTTAAGTTGCCTGCTAATCTTGATAAAACATCTTTACCTTTTACAACAAGATCTGCATTGGCCCTTCCCAAGATGATATCATCTGAATATCCCACTATCCGGTTAAAATAGGCCAGCTTACTGAAAATATATATCAAAATGGCTAAAGTCGGTATTAGTCCGACAGGAACTAAAACCAGCAAGTCAACTGGTTCTATTAGTGGTAAAACCAAACCTACAATGATCCCTAAAAAAGAGACGAGCCCTAAAATGAAGAATATTTTAAAAACAGAACTTTTGACAATAAAACTATCCGCAATATTATTCTTCGCTCTTATAACAAAACTTTTACTCCATTCTGTCTTTATTTGTTGTGAGGAGCTAAATGCCTGAAAAAGGAATAGCATTTGAATAATGAATGCGATTAAAAATACAGTATAAAGTAAAAGATCCACACTGCCTCCATAATAAAACCTGTAACCTGCCTGATAAAATACAACAGGCTGACAGCCGAAAAGAATTAATAAATTAACCAGAAAAATAAGGATCTTAATATCAATAGGAAAAACATAAAACTTTTTAAGCGGCTCCACCAATTGAATCAATTCTTTTCCGTATTTCTTAATTATGATTAATCCTAAAAATAAACTAATCACCAAAACAACTGCACCTATCCCAAAAAACGTAAAAAATTGCATTCTCGTATCTTCGTAGTCATACATATTTTCTTCTATTATAGTATGGGCTCCATCCATTTTAGGAACAGCAATAAAGCCCGTTAATCCATTAGTAATAAAGAAACGATTAACAGAAATAAATGGATCGTTTCCTTTGGTATGATAAGGAAAGCTCTTAATAAAATAGCTTGATGCTTTTACTGTTTCAAAACTTTCATTTTCCTCTAAATTCGTATAAACTTTTCCTGTTGGTTCTTTTATATAGTATTTAAAATTCTTTTCAGCAGATTCAAAAAGAGTTTTCTCTGGTTCCATCTCATTTTTAACATATGATTTGGTTAGATTACCATCCAAGTCTTCCGTATAAATTTCTATGTATTCTTCATATGTGAGCTGAGTAATTGAAAATAAATTGATAAATTTTTCTACTTCCCTGCTAAATTCATCGGTATCAAAATAGCTCTTCTTCACACGGTCTGACAGATTACTCTTTAGAAGTAAAGTATTGGTAAGCCCAAAAGAAAATAATAGTAAAATAACAAATGCAAATATACTTAACTTTATATTACTTTTCAATTTTATATCCAATTCCCCACACCACCTTTAAATATCTTGGTTCACTAGGATTGATTTCAATTTTTTCTCTTATTTTTCTTATATGTACGGCTACAGTATTTTCCGAATTATAACTGGGTTCATTCCAAACTCTTTCATAAATTTCATCAATGGAAAAAACCCTTGGAGCATTCAACATAAGCAGTTCTAAAATTTTATATTCTGTAGATGTCAGCCTGACTTTTTCTCCATTTGCAATCACTTCTCTGGTCTCCTGGTTTAAAATAAGACCATTAATATCAATGACTTTCTTTAAACCTTCATAAACCCCTAATTTCATATACCTTCGAAGCTGAGCCTTAACCCTGGCAATAAGTTCAACGGGATTAAAAGGTTTTGTAACATAATCATCGGCACCCACTTGTAAGCCTAATATTTTATCTGTGTCTTCCGTTTTAGCAGATAACATAATAATAGGGATGTTTTTTTCTTCGCGGATTTTAAAGGTTGTACTGATGCCATCCTGTCTGGGCATCATAATATCCATAAGGATTAAATGAATTTCTTCTTTATTTAATATATCCAGAGCTTCAATACCATCTTTTGCATGAAATACGGTTATCCCTTCATTTCTTAAGTAAATTTCTATTGCATCTCTTATTTCTTTCTCATCATCAACAACCAAAACTTTATAATTTTCCATAGGCCATACAACCTCTCTTATTAAAGATTATAAATAATTATATCACACCCCCTTTAATTTATTAATTCATGGCTTATCACAATTTCATTGTAATAATGAATTCTTAATAAACCTTAAATATAATTCTTAATTTTTTCTTAATACAAAAAAACTCCTGCCAAGGATTTGACAGGAGTTTTTTCTTATATTATTTGCATTATCTTTGACGAAGTTTTTTATGTAAGCGAATAAGTATTGTCATGAGCTCTGCTCTGGTTAAATCTTTCTTGGGTGCCATATGGCAGCTGTCTACACCAGATATCAAACCTACCCTTACGCAATAATTGATTGCTTCTTTATATGGTGAATTTTCTATATCTGCAAAAGCAATTTCATCTCTTACAGGCTCAAGTTTGCCATCCGTAATTTCATAAATGATTTGACACAATAATTCTCTTGAAATATCTCCACCGGGCCCAAGGTTACTTATCGTTTCTAAAGTCTCCTCACTAAGTTTAGAAGCAATGGAAGCCATACTTGAAAATGCCCAATGTTCTTTATTGGTAATATATTTTTCTACCGTCATTCTTGGTAATTTCATTTCAGTAACTTGATTTAAGACGAATAACCTATCTAAAAATGTAAAGGTATCTGCTACTTTAAGTGGTGCGGCAGGAGCAAATCTGCCATCTGGCAATCCTGCTACAAGTCCCATTTGTGAAGCCCTCTTAATAGGCTCTCTTGCCCAATGTTTCTCCGTCACATCTGTAAACTGAGGTTCGTCAACGGGTGTCAGAACTACCTGCTTACTTAACTTACTTTCATCTATTCCAAACAGCGTTCTTAGTTCAGGCATATTAACAATGATTTGAACCTGTTCCATGCTAAATATCGTTTTCGTAAATTCTCCAAGAACATTTTCTGATACAATGTTTTCTCCAAGACTGGTATAGCAAAGAGCGTCTTCTATTTCTTTTGCTATTGTTTTCTTTTTATCTTTTGTTAGTTTATTAATTATTTCTTTTATTTCTTCAACTGCTTCAACTGCACTTTTTATAGTTCTGCCACTATCTTGCCTATCTTCTTTAGGTTGAATTATTTCATTGTCTTCTTGTGGCAAAATTTTGTAGTTAAGAACTAATACATCGCTCTTTGAATAATTTCTTATGGCTATTGCTTTAATCGTTACATCCTTATCAATATATATCGCATTTCTATAAACATTGCTGCCTGAATTTGGCTCTGAACCATCTGTTGTATAATAAATGGTATTCAAGCGGTTATCTGTTTCCAGATAAAGAGATTGCGGACCTACATATGTTCCTGAAGGAAGGCTGGCCACAGGCATGCTTAATACAGGCTTATCACTGACATATTCATCCACAGAAACAATACATTCTGCAGTAAACACATTGTCATTTATATCCGTCACTTCAACGCTGATCTTCGTACTACCTTTTTTTTCTGCTATGAGTTCATTATTAATCACGCTTATAATCGCAGGATCTTCCACATAATAAACAATGTTTTTAATATTGGCCTCTTCCGGATAAACCCTTGGTATTAATCTTCTGACATTACCAACCTTCATCTCTATTCTGTTATCATCTAAAGTCATACTTTGTATGCTTACTGCTTTCTCATCATGAGCTTTTACTGTAATATTACAAGTTTTCTTACTTTTCGGATTTCTGATATCATATACACTAACTGTATACATACCTGTCCTTTTCGCAATAACCTGACATACAAATCCATTTGGGATAATGATTAACTTATCTTCTTCACCACTCTCCAGTTCCCATTTTATGTCCGAAGTAGCTGCATATTCTGTTGTTTCAATCTCCAAAAATATTGTTTCATTTTCATATAGAGATAATGCAGAGGGTAAATTCTTAATCTCGCCAATTTGGCTTAAATCTATTTCAGGAGAAATAATCTCGTTCGTATTGTAAGAATTATATTCATCTATAATAGAAAAACTTTCAATTTTAAATTTCACTTTTTTGCCTTCCAATGGATTTTTTAAAAATATATCCATTCTGTTATTATTCACAAAAACATAATCTTCCAGCGTCAAATCTTGATATGACCCATCATCGACAGAATACTGTACATATTCTTCAAAAGGAATTGATTGCAGCGGTATATCAATTTTCCTGTCGAAATCCAAATGAAATTCCTTATTGTTGCTCTTTGCACCGCAGGAAATTATAATAAATTCACTTCCCAAATCTGCTGCATATACTATTAATTGGCTAAAAGTCATTAAAAACATTAATATACTTAAACAAATACTTACAGCCCGTCTTTTATAATTCATAGTCTACCTCCCATACTATACTTCTCTGCGATCAACTGCGAGTGTCAGGATTTTGGATTGAGCTTTTCTACTCCAGGAACTTTATATCTTTTCGACTGGTCCGTTTTCAAATTCATTTCCGTACATTATTCGATATCTGATAGATATACCAGCTCCAGAAGTTTGTTCATAAACCCATGCACCAATGATTTTATTAAATTGTATATATGTCGCCTTTCTTGTAAGTAAATTCTTTTTTCCAGCCATATAAATTATTCATTGCTTTCCATCTATAGTCGCAGGCTAAGTAATTTGCTTTATCAAAAATATTCTGTTATTGATCCGACTATTTTCCTGTTACTTCAATTTTAATATCCGCCTGATTCATACCATCTGTTGCACGTATGATGACTGTTTTATCATCAGTAGTATTTTTAATTAAGTTTGGAATCGGTATTCTCATGTAATTGTGAGAAATAACCTTAGGTGTAATCTCTTCTTCTTTATTTCCATCGATTATCTTTACTCTTGTTGCATCAGAAAATCCATTTCCGACAATATTGATATATGAATTACCATTTATGTAAGAGACTTTAATTTTCTGAGGTGTAACACGAATAACATTAAACGGATTTTCAATATTAAGCTTTTCTTTAGGTGTGATTTCCAGCAAATTACCATTCACATCATAAGACATTAAATATAAATCATATGTTCCAGCAGCAAAATTTCTTGAATCAATAAAATATAGTATTTCCGTATTAATTCCTGTATTGCTGACTCCAATATTATCAAACTGTTTGCCAATACATACCTTAATTTTATTAACCACTTCTGAATGTTTTTTAATAATAAGTTTATAATCCGTTCGGTCTGTATCAAATGAAACCAACTTACCTGCATTAATGTACTGGCTATCGGATTTTTCTATTATTTCATTTTTTGAATTCAGAAAAAGGATTCTAAATTCCCTTCTGCCTGTAGTAGTTAATCGAATAATTTTTTCATAAGTAAATAATTCAGGATTCCCATCATTTTCCACAGGAATCATAATAAACCTATCATCATCTTTAATATCATCAAACAATGCCCAGTTCCAACCATTTGGATTTTTGAATTGAATAACTGCTTTGTCAATCCTGTTTTTTGTCTTAAGTGTTATTTTATAATCTGTATCTTTTATATGAGTAAAAGTAATACCCTGTCCTCCAACCTTTGTGAACTTTGGAATAACAATTTCTTTTTCTACAGTCTTTGAATCTGTATTATCCGCTGTAATAGTTACACTATACTTCGCCACTTTTTCTGACCAGGTCGGCTGAACTTTTACTTTCCATAATAAATCATACTTTTTTGCACCTGCGGGTAAATCTCCTAAATACATGCTTTGACTACCCTCTACTATTTCCATACCTTCAGGTAAATTTAAAGTAGCAATAACATTCGTTGCTGTACCCGTACCAATGTTTTCAATAAATGCCGATATAGTCATAGGATTAGGAGAATACTCTTCTTCTCCGGCTTCATTTTTTAATACTCCCAGCTCTGTAGTGCCCATTACTGCAAGGGACAAAGGTGGTGTTAAATCTTGTTCTAATTTACCAAGACCAAAAAATGTTTTACAACTAAAAGACGCATCTTTCCCCAGAGTTCTTTCATTCCAATATAAAGCTACAGCACTATCTCCATTACTCTGTCCCTCTGGTACGTAATAATCCCACATATTAAGTCTTGCACTTGTCCAATTGGTAAAGCGTACTCTGTCAGGCATGTATTCCTTATCAACTTTTAAAATCCCCTGAGCAATTATTTTAGGATTCGTTACTGAATTAAAAATCTGCCAATATTCCGGTATATCATCCCCCCATAGATCTGTTTCAATTGCTCTCTCTCCTATACCAGGTATTTTAAAGGGAACCAGGTCATTCCCATCAAAGACTGTATCAAGCAGAAGGCGTACACCAACCGTATGGGGCGTATCACCTGTATTTTTCACTGTATAGAGAAATTCAACAGTATCCTCTCTTTGAGTATATGGATTATAGACAATACTTAACTGCTGATAAACAATAATATCTCCAATTTGTTTAGTACCAATCATTTTATTCTCAAACGTCGTTACTGAATCCAGATTTTCAAAGTCATAATTTTCCCCATCTATTCTTATCGTTGCCAATGATGATAGACCTGAGCCATACAATAAATCTCTATAATCATCATAAGGATTGTCAGGATCACCTCCTGTAGTCATCACTCCATGAGGACCATTAACATAGGTAAATCTTATGTAATCATTGCCTATTGATCCTTTTTTAGCTTCTGATGCTGCCTGCAAACGAAAAGAACGACTGGAAACATTATTATTCTTTCTTGCCAATACTTGTTCCTTCCAAATTTTATACTCTGTTTCATCTTCTGGATAATGATCAAAATCAATTTCTCCATCTAAGCTAAAATAATCTGGAAATTCAAAGTTTCCATCAAGTTTTGCTTCAAATATAATACGTATTCTTTCACCTGCATAAAAATATGCTGTAGAATCTACCCCGCTTATTGTATATTGATTATATCTGCATCTTACAATTTCCGCATTTTCGATATGAATAATTTCTTGATTTAAGTTAAACTCTAATTCCCAATCTTTAAAAGAAACAAGTGATGTATTTTCTAATATGATTTCTCCAATAAAAGTATCCTCTGATTCTTCTAAAATGGTAAAATTCGCTTCAAAAAAGTCATCTCTAAAAATAACAGGTTGATCGACGATTAAACTTTTTTGTGGCAATTCATAAACCCTCTCAGCTACTGTTTCATCTTTTGCAGCAGGTCCTTCCGTGCTAAGTTCTTCTGCAAAATAATCCTTTGAGTCATTACCAAAATCATTATTAACTACTATTTCCTGACTTTCTAATTGAGCATCATCACTAGCGTATGTCATTTGCGGCATGGACGTCATCATCATTACCAAGATTAAAAAAAAGATTTTTAGCTGATTTATCCCTTTCATCTCTATCCTCCCATTGACTTACGAATTTGTTTTTATTTTAATCTTAAAAAAATTTCAACATTTTATTTGTAATTTTTTGTTATATTTATGGTATTCAGTTGTTTTTTATTGGCATATTTCATTAATTATTCTAATACACTCTTCTCTTTAAAATGACATTATGGCTTGTAATACTTAAAATCCAAGTATTAGCGATATATCTTTTAAAAAATTCAATTATAATCTCATGACTAAGGGGCAGTTAACTGCCCCTTAAATTTTTAATCCCATTGCTTTCCTCTTTGACAGGATATGAGTTTCTATATTATTGGCCACTTCTACCGGATCATCCCCTAAAGCAATTTTACCTCCTGTTATACTTTCCACATCTTCTGTTAACAGCTTTACTAAAGCAGGTGCCCCTGTTACAAAAGGCGTAGGAGACAAATGGGTATACGCGCCATAAGCCACTGCAAAAACGCCATCTATGGTCGCCTTTTGCTCCATCCATTCTGGTGCTGTAACAGCAATGGGTAGATCGGATACATCCACATCAAGGTGGTCTGCCAAAGCTGAAACCAGCATAGAAATCCTGCCCGTATCTGTGCAAGTCCCAAAACTAAGGACTGGTGGAATCTTTAAAGCAGAACATACTTGTCTCAAACCCTCTCCGGCTATATTTAAAGCCTCTAAATTACAAAGACCGGCTAATTCCAATGCATGGTTCCCGCAACCTCCGCTGACAACCAGTATATCCTTTTTGATAAGCTCTTTGGTTAAATTCACTGTATTCCAGTCCTGAGGTCCGTTTCGTAAAGTTGAGCAATTTGCAAGGGCTACCACTCCCTTAATCTTGCCTGCTGCGATGACATCCACTAAAGGATCTAACTTATTGCCTAAAACTTCTAAAACCGCTTCTGTAGAAAAACCTGCAATTGCCTTTTGCGTGATTTTAGGAACCCTGGGAACAATCTTTCCTTTTCTTTTCTTAAAGTTTTCGATTGCTAAATCAATTAATTGATCTGCCATCTCTCCTACTTTATCCGGATGATAAGGAATAGCATGCTGAAGACCAGGAATTCCAATAATAGTACTGACACTGACTAAAGTCACCTGATATTTTTCAGCATACATGTCAATGGCAGGCGGAGAACAATTTTCTTCCATGGCCATAACATCGACGGTTCCTGTTGCCAGTAAGGGTTCAATAGCCAGCCAGTTGCCCATAAGCCCTACGAAAACATCATCTACTTCAAATCTTTGCAGGAGTTCCTGACCTGTCTCAATTGAACCAACTACCCTTAAACCTTTAGCACCTGCTGCTCTTGCCTTTTCCTGAATCTTAGGATCCCGTGCTTTTTCAAGAACTGCTACCCCTGCCCAGGGTTGGTGCCCGTTAAATACCACATTGACATAATCCGGGTCCATTATACCTAAATCCACCGTAACTTCATGGGGTTTAGGCGTACCAAATAAGATATCTTGTACCATCTCCAAACCTATTTGTGCATTATAGATTGTTGCCAGTCCTAAGCGAAGTGCCTTTTTTGCCAAAGAGGCATAATCACCGTCTACATTGGTCAGACAACTGGCCACACAAATTTCTTCTTCGTGATTAACCCCCGCCGGATATAAATGTGTTTTTTTCCATAATTCTTTTCTTTTTTTAGGTGCAAAAACTTCTACCATGATATTAGGCTCATCCTTGCCTATTTTCATTTGATGCTCTAAAAAATTTGCCAGATCAATAGCCATTTGATTAATGTCCTGATTGGTATCTATTCCTAATTTTTCACACATCCATTTTAATTTATCAACATCTGTAATTTTAAAAGGGGTTTTCCCTTCTCCTGTTGCCCTGAGGGTTCTGAAAGCCTCGTAGGCATGGTGGCTATAAGTCCCTGCTCCCATAATATTTTGAAGAAGTAAATTCCGCATTGCCATAGCATCTGCACCAATACCACAAACCCCTCTGTCCTGCCCTCCTTTTTCACTGATCCGGCATGGACCCTGGGAACAAAGTTGGCAACTCAATCCCTGAAGACAAAATTTACACCTTATTTTTTCCTGTAATGTCCATCGGTCAAAAACATTGGACATTCCATCTTCACGGATTCTTTTTAACATCTCTTCCACCGAATCATGATAGCTCACTCTGCCTTCAGTCTTTTCCAAAATGGTTTCATCCATAACTTTATTCTCCTTTCTTTGTATATTGAAGATTTTTTCCTAAAAATCGTTTAATATACATAGAAAACTACTCTTAAATTAAGAGCAGGAATTTTTTAAAACCATTGTAAACAATATGAATTTTGTATATAATGTAAAATAGTTTAATCATTTAAAATTAATAATTTTTTAATGAGGTGAAAAAATGAGTTTTATTTTTATTTCCAGTTCATCAAATGATAAAGCAATAGCCGATGCAATATATGAAAATCTCGAGAAAAAAGGTATAAAATGCTGGAATTCTGATAAAAACATTCATGCTAATCAGAATTACAATGCAGCAATACTCCAGGCAATTCATAACTGCCGTGCAATGGTTTTTATCTATTCATCAAATGCCGAATCTTCACAGGATGTTTTACGTGAAGTCAAAGAAGCTTCGGAAAACAATAAAATTATTATTCCGTTTATCATTGAAAACAAAATACCTTCTCAAAATATGGAAGCCTATCTGCAAAGCAACTATAAAATCGATGCAACAGTAACTTCTATATATGAAAGCATATACAAACTTGAAAATTTATTAAAAAATCTTTTAGCCGCACAAAGAAATAATGTTCCCCATGCTGTAATACCACAAGCACCTGTAGATTACAGCAACAACTTTAATTCCCCTAATCCTAACCGTCCTGTCCCGGCAAAAAAAAGTAAGGCACCTTTAATTATTGGAATATCAGCTGCAGCCGTTGTGTGTCTGATTCTTTTAGCAGGAGGCATCTTTGGCATGTCACTTCTTTTGGCTCCCACGGATGAATCTTATATAGAAGAAATAACAACAACCAGCAGTAACGGTGCTTATGATATTGGTTTTAAAGTTGAACAGGATGATGATTTGTATGGAAGCAGATTTACAGAAGAAGAAATCATAGAATTCGCAAAAGAAGCCATCCGGGAACTTGACCGTACAAACAGCGGCTCAGAATTTTATCAAAATTACAGATATCAGGGACCAGAATACAAAGATTTATATAATCTTCAGGAAGATGTTCTGTTTGCCATGATGGGCTTAGAAGTTGTCCGATTTGATGATGTAAAAGCAATGGGAAAAAATAAAAAGGATTTTGGTATTGAGTATCTTTTGAGTATGGATTTTACCGTTTATGCTAACTATGACAGGGAAACAGAAACTGGAGAAACAGAGCATATAGAAGGTGAAGCCTCTTTATATAATAATGTCGTTATTATTGAAACAAATGACGGTGAATTAAAATACCTTTACATGGAATCCATCAAACAAGAAGAACTGGAAAACAGATATGAAAAAATTAATTCTTTCTATGAAGAAATGAAAGAAAAAGAAGTCATTGAAGCAGAAGATACCGTTCAAGCTTATGTTCCTTCAGATGCTAATATCAACAACAATTCTTTAAAATCTGTAAAAGAAATTGTTGAAGAAAACGATCACAAAGTTGTTGCTGTTTTTGTTGACACACCAGAAGGAGAAGTACAGGGAAGTGGCTTTTTCATTGAAGACGGTATCATTGTAACCAATTTTCATGTCATCGAAGGTGGAAGAAGTGCTTATGTCCGCCTTACAGACGAAAGATTCATTGAAGTTGAAGGAATTGTATGTGCTAATCCTGCTCTTGATTTGGCTATTTTAAAATTAACTGAACAAATTGGTGTTGAACCCGTTAGATTAGGTGGAATCAGCGATGTTCAAAAAGGTGAAATGGCTGTAGCAATAGGCTCACCACTGGGACTTTTTAATACAGTATCAACTGGAATTATATCAAATACCTGGAACCAGGATGGTGTTCACTTAATTCAAATTTCTATTCCGATTACTCATGGTAATTCTGGTGGAGCCTTATTTGATGATTCCGGTAAAGTGATTGGCGTAACGACTTCTGGTATTGGTGAAGCTAATTTGAACTTTGCTGTTTCAACAGAACATTTACTGGAAGTTTGTGAATTAATCAAAGAAATTGGCTATGATAATATAGAAGTTGTTCCTTTCAAATGAAAATTGTTTATTGCTCATATTAGACCCAGCAAAACATTTAGCAGTGGCTAAAATAAGATAAGCAGGTGATTTAATGCCAAAATACGATGCTTTCATCAGTTATCGTCATACTGAACCTGATAAAACAATCGCTGAAAAACTTCATAAAATGTTAGAAACCTATAAAGTACCTTCTAAAATTGCTAAAAAAACGGGGAAAAAGAAAATTAACCGTGTTTTCAGAGACAAGGAAGAACTTCCTACATCCAGTAATTTAGCTGCCAGTATAGAAGATGCTTTAATAAATTCTGAATACCTGATTGTTATCTGTTCTCCACGAACGCCTGAATCCAAATGGGTATTAAAAGAAATTGAAACCTTTTCAAAACTTCATGGACATGATAAAATTCTGGCACTTTTGATTGAAGGAGAGCCTATTGATGCTTTCCCTGAACAACTTCGCTTTGTTACAAAAGAAATGATTGATAATGAAGGAAATGTCATTGAAGAAAAAGAAGAAGTAGAGCCCCTTGCAGCGGATATACGAGGTAAAGATACAAAAGAATTAATCAAAAATTTAAAAAAAGAATTATTAAGATTACTGGCACCCATTTTAGGCTGCAACTTTGATGATTTAAGGCAAAGACACAGGGAAAGATTTATAAAAAGAGTGATTACGATTTCCATTTGCTTCTCCTTGTTCTTCCTTGCCTTTGGTTCGTTTAGTACATGGCAGGCCATACAAATAAAACAACAAGTAAATAAAACCCTTGAAGGTCAATCCTTATACTTAGCAAATTTATCCCGACAAGTGCTCAATGAAGGGGATAGAAGAACTGCTATTCTTTTAGCTTTGGAAGCCCTCCCCAAAAATCTTGAAAAACCTGAACGTCCTTATGTAGAAGAAGCTGAATATGCCCTGACTGAAGGATTGAATATCTACAATACAAGCAATACTTTTATGAGTGATATTGTATTGAATCATCGAAAAAGTGTGTCCAATATTCAGATCAGTCCAGATCATTCTAAAGTGTTCACTGTCTGCAACGATGGGAAAATCTATTTATGGGACACAAGTAATGGTAATTTGCTTTATACTTTCCCCCATAATTCCATCACGCTTTCCAAAGAACAAAGTTCTTTTTCTGCTAACGGAGAAATAATTGTATCGATTACTTCAGATGGACTGGCTGCCTGGAGTACAACAACAGGCGTAAAGCTTTGGGAAATAGAAGCTACTATTCCTCGTTTTGTATTAAATCCAGATGGAAAAAGCCTTGCATTGATTCAACAAGAACCAACGAAAAACCATTTAAAATTAATTGATATCAACAATGGAAACGTATTCATCCATATGACTTTCGAAAGAAAAAATTTCGAACTTGTGAATGCCATGGCTTTTAACCAAGATGGATCCATCCTTGCTTTGGGGACAGATCAGGGCTTAATCCAATTAGTAGATATCCAAAATCAAAAAAATCTTTATCGTCTTAATTCTGCCAATGAAAATATTAAAAAAGTCTTTTTTAGTGATGACGGTAAAAAAATAGCTGCCTTCTCAGGAAATTTTGATTTAGAAACGGCAGATATTTATAGTACCGGCACAGGTAATATAGAAATATGGGATACCGAGAGTACTCAAAACATCTTAAACCATAAATTAAACACCTCCACCATTGCTGAAGCAAGTTTTAGCCCTGTAAACTCAAATATTGTTGCCTATACAGAAAATGAATTGGTTAAAGTCGTTGATATATCTTCTGGAGAAATCTTATTTACTTTTACCCATGGTTCTAAGGTAACAAACTTTAAAATATTCAATGATGGCGACTTTATTGTTACTACATCCCTGGACGGAAATATTATGTTTTACTCTCTTGACATAGGCATTAGTCTGCCTTCCTGGAATATTTATCATAATGATTCCATATCCGTAATGGATATAGAGGGTAATATACTTGCACTATCTGCCTCTACTTCCAATAAAGCTTATTTATTAAAATCTTTAGATAATCCTTATGTAACAACAATGAGCGGACATAGTTCAACAATCGAAAAAGGTAAATTTTCACCCAGCGGCCAGAAGGTTTTAACAGTTGCAGAATCAGAAGTCTTCATTTGGGATATTGAAAAGAGGTCCTTATTTAATAAGCTTAATGGAATAGAAGGAACTATTTTGAATGCAGATTTTACACCTGATGAAAGCAAAATATCTATTCTGACTAAAGAGGGATATATTAAAATCTTTGATATGTCCTCCGGCTCAGAATTATCCTCTCTAAATACAGGTTCCTTTACAAATTATTACTATAGCCCTTCCAACTCTTTAGTGGCATTACAAATTGACGATATGGTTAAAATATTTGATTGCTATAACTGTAAAGAGCTATTGACTATTAATAATAACAGTTATTTAAATAAAAGTTTCTTTTCTAACCAGGATAAGTTCGTTTTAATCGGCAAATGGGACGGAGAATTTTCACTTTATGATATAAAAACAGCTAAGATCCTACATACTTTTCAAAACAAAGAAAACCTCAAAATAAATGTAATCGCTTTTAATAAAGATGATAGTCTGCTGGCTCTTAATCAAGGTGACAGAATCTATATTTACGATACGAAAAACTTTGAAATGGTTGGTTACATTGAAAACTTATTGTTCGCCCCCTCAGTCATTACATTTAGTCATGACAACCGTGAACTATTTGTCGGCTTAGATGATAAAAGCATTCAAATTTACGATTTAGAAACTGGACAGTATAAGACAGAACTTACAGGACATAATCAAATTTTAAAAGAATGCAGGTATAGTCCTGATGGAAATCTGCTTATAACCATTGGTGAATTTGGAGAATGCATATTATGGAATCCTGTGAACTATAAAAAATTAGCTTATATCAATAAAGTACTTGATATTAATCATTCATTTACAAATTTCTTATCCTTCAATTATCAAGACGTCATTTTAATGCCGCGGTATGATTTAGAAAGTCTCGTACGTATTGCAAAAAGTGAATTGGGAAATCGCAAACTGAGCAAGGAAGAAAAAATCAAATATTATATTATTGAATAGTGACCTAAAAAAATACTTCCAGCCAGATAGTCTCTATTTGTGCTGGAAGTATTTTTTTGCTTTTGGTTACAATAAGACTTCAAAATTTATTTTAATGATTACGGTGGTGATCTTCATCATGAATCACCTGGTCAATAACAATGACAACGGCCAAAATCAACAGATCATTTTCATCGTTTACAATGTCTACGCCATAAGAATCTCTAAAAGAAAAGAATTTTTTACTTACATGGGCAACCAGACGGCTATTTTTCATAATTCTAAAATCATAGCCAAAAAAATCGCCTTCAACACTATATGAACCAAAAGGACTCTCTATCTGAAATTTAGGTCGTAAAAGGGAAAAAGCTTGTTTTACTTTTGCAGCAAAATTCCCGTCGAAATAAAGATAATACTCAGGTAACAGTTTAAATAATTTTTGTTCAATATAAATTCTTTCCTGCCCATTACTATCATAAATCTTAAGTTTATCCCCTAGGGAAAAAACCTTACCTTCTACAAAATACCTTTCTGAACCATATTCATCTTTTATAACAAATTTATCTCCAATACTAAATATTTTTTGATTGATTATATATTTCATGGTATACTCCTTTATTCACACTTTTGATAAGTTTTATTAAAAATTGATTTTTCGATTATATAGACATCATGATAATCGTCTTTTCTTACGGCAATATAATCTCCTTCTTTTCCTGACATATATTTACCCGGATCCCAATTGGTAAACACCTTTGTGTTTTTTGTCAGGGGTTTTGCATAAATAAAGACTTCTCCTGTAGACATACAGGCTTTAGCATAATTTCTAAAATCAATATATTCTCCTGTTATTTTATTTTTTATTGAAGGAAAGTATTCCACACCTTCTAAAACAAAAGCTTCACCCAATACTTTATAGCTGCTTATAAACTTTTCCTGCTTAATAGGATAGACTTCTCCCTTTATCCCAATCATGATATAAATATCGTCTGAAGCAACAATATCCAAATCGCCCTCTATGGTTCTGATAAGTAAGGGGGTTCCTTCTTCACAAATATCGGTAGAAGGAACAAAGCCTACAACAAGATTCTTCTTTTTATAAACTTCCATTGTACTAAGATCCAGCTTATGATGACTACTGTAAATAATATCAAAGCTTTCAAAGTATTCCTTAATCCTATGATGAAGATAGCCGTCTTTATTCATTCCAAGATTTAATTCTCTAAATTTACTTTCACTGATAAAGCCTCCTGCCTTATCCGTATGTCCTCCACCTGAACCAATACCTTCAGCAATAAAGGCAGCCATTTCAGATGCCATAACTTCCTTTATACAACTGCGGACTGAAAACTTAACCCCAGCATTGGTTTCATTATAAACAATACATGTATCAATTTTATCCACCTGTAAAGCTAAATCACTTATAAATCCCAGTATATTCGGATCACAAGGATGTACCTTAAAGATTGCACAACGATAAGCATCAATATAAGAATGCCTGATTAAAGCAATCCCTGCTATTTCCATATCCTCTAAAGTAAAGTTACAGTTTTTTAATATTCTAATTAAGCTGGCATCATAATAAATATTGTCTCTTAAGTCTTTATCCAATGGATGATGGATTTCAATGAAACTGTTGGTATCGGTAAACAGGCCATAATAAAGTGCTGTGGCTACATCTTTGTAATCATTCACTTTAAAACCTTCGTCCAAAAGCATCCTCCATACTAAAGTTGAACAACTTCCAAGATAAGACCGGATTTCTGCCTGAGCTACATCATAGATTTCCTGTTGATGATGGTCTATAATTGCCACATTTTTTGCATTAAACTTTTTCACATTTCCTGCCCCGTATTGACAATCTACCGTAATCAAAAGTTCATCCTTTAAAGATAATTCTTCTGCAAATTCAATAGGTATCTTTAATTCTTCTATCATTCGCTTAAGATTGGGTTTTGTAATTTTAAAAGGTCCTCCGTAAATGAGTCTTACCTTTTTGCCTTTGCTCTTAAAAAACTCATACAGGGCATAACCGGAAGCAATTGCATCAGCATCGGGATTATCATGACATTGGATATAAATGGAACTATAATTTAATAAATCAGAAAGTTTCAAGTTAATCCCCCTAAATCAAATTTTTCATTATCTTACGAAATATTTTTACAATATTTGTATTATAATCATTATAATAAAGCCTAAACAATATGTCTATAATTAGAGGAAATAATTCATTTTTTATAAAAAAAATACTCCCAAAAAGATAGCCTTAAAAATTTGACTATCTATTTTGGAAGCAAATATATAATAAGCTTAAAGCGTGGCTTCACAGATAAAAATCATGATTACCAATTCTGCGATAAAAAGTCCTGTTTTTGATAATCCAATTGTTTGTGGACTTTTTGGGATTTAAGAAATAAAGACATTCTCCGACATTATTTTGTCCTTCCAAAGCCATGCGGGCAGCTCTTATACTTTCTTCTGAAGGATTATTATATATTTTCCCATTAGCTACAGGAGTATATTGTACACCCCAATTGGTATCAAATATCACACCTTTAATTGTATTAGGAAAATCTTTGCTTTTCTTTCGGTTAATGACGCAATTAGCTACAGCTAACTTACCTTCAAAAGGTTCTGCCTCTGCTTCTGCATGAACCAGTCTTGACAGCCAGTATAAATCTTCTTCCGAATACGCAGAAGATCTGGCTGGAGACAATAACATTTCGGGTTCTTTTACTGGTGTATAGTCTTTGGTATACAATTTTACAGAAGCTGTTGCCTCATCCCATTTAACATCAACATCAAAAACTTCGGAAACAAATCGGACAGGTACAAAGGTTCGTCCATTGTAAATGTTTATTGGAGCATCTAGAGTATAAGATTCTTCACCAATAAATGCTGTGGCTTTTCTAAGAGGTAAACGAAGGGTTACCCCTTCTTTTATCAAAATAGCTTCTTCACTGATTTCATCCCATTTAATTTCAGTTACACCTATGGCTTCAGCAATAAAGCGGATAGGCACAAAGGTTCGTCCCCCTTCCATATAAGGCGCCTGGTCAGAAGAAACGAACTGATCATTTAAATAGATTTGAATGCTTTTACCTCCCCCGATGGGACGGATTTTAATTAAATTCCCGGCATTAAGCTCTGCTCCGGCATTTAACCTGCTCAGTTGATCATAATTAACCTGATAATCTTTTGATATACTATTTAATGTTTCTCCGGATTTTACTGTATGCATAATATAGGAAGATGCATTAACCTTTGTTGGCAATATAATCATCATGAATGCAAAGGCAATGCTTGCTATGATTTTTTTCATTATTATCATCCTTTTCAATTTTATTAAAACTTATATCAAAAGTATTAACTAATCTTATATTATTGTAACATTTTCTTAATAATTTTAAAGAGGTAGTTTTTGGCACAAAAAAAGTTTTCAGTCTATACAGACTGAAAACTTTTTAATATGAGTTCCCAGGTAGATATGTCTTTTTCTTTAATCTGCTCTAAATAGCTTTCCTCATCTCCATTAAATTCAAGGGCTTCACCAAATAAGGCCAGCTCCAGATTATTTCTTATGGCATTGGCAATATTTCTTTTATGTTCATCATCATAATTATCTAAAAGATAGCGAAAGGTACAGCATAAACTTTCTATTAGTTTTGTTTCATCAAAGTGTTTTTCCATGGAAAACTGTTCAATATGAACTGCTTCTTCTAAACAAGGTTCCTTATCTTCCATACCTTCCTGAATGATTTCTCTTGTATAACCTATAATACAGCCTTCCTTTAAACATTTTCCGCACTGATTTTCCCCCAGACAGATATCGTCGATGTTATCTTTCATTTGCTTCATATATTCCTGCAAACTGGAAGCTATTTTTAAATATAAAGACTTTTCGCCTTTTTTGCGCCTTTCCAGTATAGGTCTGCAAAGCAGCACGCTGGAAATACTTATAAAAAGTATAAAAGCACTTATACTATAAAAATTGATATATTGACTGGGAATGGCAGTATAAAGTTTCAGAGTCCCAAAAATTAAAAATACGCCAAAGGAAATCATTTTCAAAGCCAATTCAGGAATTTTATCCCCCAGTTTACTTCCTATAATAATTCCTAAACTACTGGTTAAAAGCATACCACTGACTGTGCCCAATAAAACAATAAAAGGATAGTCAGCATTGACTGCCAGGGTGATGGCTGTTAACTGCGTTTTATCCGCTAATTCTCCAATAAAAAAAGCAGCTGCTACTGTAAAAACAGGACCCAGCTTTTTAGACGTCTTTTCTTCTTCCTCATCGTCCTCTTCTTTTAATCCCCACAGAGCAAAGAAAATAAATGCAGAACCTGCTATAATTTGCAATACATTTTCAGGTATCACTCCCCCAATTAAAGAACCAAATAAAACAGCCATGCCATGGTTCAAAAATGAACCAATTAAAACCCCTAAAAGTACCTTAGACATTTTATATTTCGTCGCAAACATCATGGCCAAAATTTGAGTCTTATCCCCCATTTCAGCCACAAAAATAAAAAACAGGGCATTTAAATATTCCATTAACATTGTTCTTCATCTCCTTGTATAACAAAAAAACAATATCACAAATTTGATCAATTTGCAATCTCAATGTGAATATTTATTACCCTTTTTTTACCAGTTATCCACATCTTATCCACAAAATGTGGATAGATTTCATTTTAATGGTAATTCTCTTCCTCAAGGGTAATGATATTTATCGCTATAGGAAGGCTGGACCCCCCTGCGTTGCTTATCTCGAATTCAAGAATCTCCTCCTGACCATCTTCCAAGGAATATTCAATAATTTTTGTAACTTCTTTAGAACTCATCTCAGGCACCCTGAAATAACCCTCATTAGTCTTAACGACGGCACCATAACGGCCACCCCTGGGATTAAGACGAATTTGAATGGTTTTCGAAGAACCAGTATAATTGGCAACTGGAATTTTTATCTTGTTAATCACTGCATAATGACCAATATTACCAACCGTACCATATTCTTTCCCAAAACTCGTTTCTGCAGAAAAAATATTATCCGTTATACCATTGGATATGGAATAAGCAATTTGAGAACTACCCGCTTCATATAAAGGAAGTTCTCTCTCCAATCTAGCAAATGGCCAGCTTCCTCTCGGATGCCTTTGGGCAGGATCCAAAATCAAAGGTTCTGTTTTAATGGATTCTAAAGGAATTTCATCCTTTTTACTGACCACTGTACGGATTACATAATTCAGATTACCAGTCCCTGATTTTTTCTTAATGACAAATTGATGTTGAAAACTAACTAAATTTGCTGTGTTGACATAAAAATAATCCATGACTTTTGTTTCGCCAGCTTTTACAACTAAGTCTTTCATCAGAACCGGAGGCAATAAATCAGTGATGCTTAATTCTGCAAGTTTTAGACCCACATCATATATACCCCAATCTCTGCTTGTATATCTGGCAACCCCTTTAGGGTTTACTATCTCTATATCATTGTCCTTAGATAAATTTTCAATGGTTATCCCCACAGCAACTGGAAAATCAAATTGATTCTTATGGTAACCAAACACAATGTGCTCTACATAATCTTCTTGCTCTTTTATTGCATCTTGCCAAAGTGTAGCTGTTTCACCAGGTATAGAACTTGCATTTAAATTCTCGGGATTATCACTCACCATTAATCTTGTATTCCCTTTTGGAACTGGTGTTGGAGCATTTTGTGGAATAACAGCATCTTCGATACTTTCTTTGCTCAATACAGGTAATACAAACGGAAGTTCTTTATTAAAAATATTGACTTTGTTTGCTGAACTATTCCATACTGTCCTTGCCTTAAAAGCTTGTTCAAGTAAGCTAAGCGGCAAATACAGCATCCCCTGGTAATCAAAAATGATATTTACAGGATAAATATATTGATTATTGAGGACTACAACATTACTGGTTAAATTAATTCTTAATTCATCGTTATTTTTAATACACACTATTTCATTGTTTTCTTCATCCATATATTTTTTTATACCCATGGCTTTTAAAACGGGTTCTATGGGAATCATTTCTATCCCATTGTATGTAATTGGCTTATAGTTGCTTTTCGTTAATATATTATCTATGTAAATATCCATCTGACTAAATTCCCTTATAACAGGTGTCGTCGTAAATTCTGTCCTTACAGTTGCTGTTTTGCTTAACTCATCCCAGATTACTTCTCCACCAAAAGCTTCTCCTATAAACCTTAAAGGCACATATGTACTGTCTTTATAAATGATTGCTGACTGATCTAATTCATAAATCTCCTCATTTCTTAATGTTAAAGTGGAATCAATAACAACTTTAACAAAATAGTCATCCTTCCATGCATAAACTGCTCTTTCAGCCGGATCCCAATTCACTTCAATCCCCATGGCTTCAAAAATAGAACGTAAAGGAACCAAAATTCTGCCGTTTTTTACTATAGGTTTTTTATGATATTTTAGGGGATATTCATTAATCATAATATTTAACTCAGTTTCTAAAATATTATCCTTTGCATATAGTTTTTCCGGGTAAATGTTAAAAAGTATAAAGAGTATTGAAAAAAGTCCTAATAATCTTCTTGTTTTTTTCATGGCATCCCTCTCTAGCAATAATCATTTTAGTCGTAAACTAGTTATGTCAACATGTTACCATAAAAATTAGAACTTGCCAATTCATCTTAATGACTTTGGAATCTATAAAATTATTTAAACTTTCAACTAAATTTTACCCGTTAAATTTATTTACTTCTTCCTTAAATATTGCCAAAAATAAAAACCGGTTTTCCGGTTTATTTTACAAGGTTTTTTATTTCATTTAAGGCCTCTAAATATTCAAAGCGTTTTATCCTGTTTCCCTTTACTTTTGGAGTGATTCCAAAGCTTTCATAAAAAAATCTCCTGATGTCTTCGTCTCTTGCCGGATGATTATATCTATCCATCCAATCTAAGTAATTATAATGCAGAAAAGCTATATAATATGGCTGTCGTAAATATAAATATTTATCCCTTCCTGAGCTATAAATCCTGCTTAACAGATTCCTGTAATTTTCTTTGGTTAAAGTCATCATAAGCATTTCACCAATGGTTAATCCTTTATCTGGTTTAAATTCATTACTTTTATATCCAATAATAAAACCTTTTTTATCTAACTCCCTGGCTATTTCAAAATTTTTTGTTTTATCGTTAAAATCCTCGAAGCAATATTTTTCTTTTAGTTCCCTGACGGGTATCACCTTATAGCCATATTCTTTTAAAATTTCCAGTTGTTCTTTTAAAGCTGAAGCAATAGGGGTCATTAAAGACATATTGTAACCATCTTTTTGAAAGATAATATGGCCTTTTAAGGCATTTTCATCTTCCTGAAGCAATCTTTTTATTGGCTCAACCATCCTTCTGACGTCTTCTTTATAGTCACCAACCGTAGGCATCCAGCCCCCACCATCAAAACTGGCTGCCAGATAATCGTATTTAATTAAAGCATAAGCGTCATAAGATGTAAAACCATCTGGCATTTTATCAATATAATGCGGTGGTCTTGACATAACCATTTCATAATTAAATTCTTTCTTTATCATATCGTGTAATTGCTTTAAATCTGATACAACTTCATCGATATTAGAAAAATGTTCTCGCCTGCTATAAATAATATTGTTTTTGCCAAATAAAACATGCTTAAAGCCATGATTTGAAACCTCATGACCATTCTTTAACAACATATGAATCAATTCTTTTTGATTTTTTGCCCCAGCATATTTATCTTTTCCAAACTGAGGATAATGGTCATGCCTGATACCACTCCAGTCGGGCTTGTGAAGCCTGCCTGGTCTGTCCGGATAATTATATTCCGTCGTTCCAATAATATTAAAAGTACCCCTGGCATCATATTCTTTCATAATATCTATTAAGACCCTGGTAAGACCCCAGCCTTCGTATTTTGGGTCTATAAGTGGATTAATGGGCATATTCATTGGACCATCATCAAAGGTCATAGAAACTACTTTTTCATCATCATTAACTGAAAATTTTTCAATTCTTCTAACAGGCGACAAAAATCTGCCTGCTCTTTCTTTTTGCTTTTCTTTAAATCTTTGATTGATTTTCCTTGCTAAAGCATAAAGTTTCATATTGCCTGCACCCTGTTGTCTTATTATAGATATTCTCAATAATGCCAAAGAGAAATCTCACGCCATTTATCATTAAAAACTTTGGACTAATATGCTTTGTATTATGAAATTTCGCCCTGGCAATATTAAAATTCACATTAGGCTTATAATATATGATGTTTTTTTTGCTTAAAGCTTTTTTAAAAGAATCTGTAGTTAATTCAAAGTCTTCTGTTACCACAAAGCAGTGCTTTAATTCTTCTAAAGAATGAGCATCCGTACCCGCAAGATAAGTCAAATTCTCTTGATTTAATAAAGTTCGTATTAATTTTTCTGATTTCCTTCTCCAGTAAAAAGAATCTATACGGGAATTATATCTTTCAATACCATCCAGATATCTTAATATTTCCATCTTTTCTTTTAATCTGCTGTTAAAAGGATGCGCTAAAATAAGAAGTCCGTTTACATGTTTAACATTCTTCACCAATTCATAAAAGTCATATTGCTGCTTAGTAATCCTGGGCGTATTTTTTTCAATAGAATCATCTATGAAATAGGCTAAAATGTGACCATATTGTGTAGAAAATTCTGCTCCAGGAATAATTTTAATCTTATTATCTCCATATTTTTTTGCTTCTATACTACCCCTGACCGTATTGTGATCTGTAATAGCTATAACATCATAGCCTAAACTCTTTGCATATTCGATTATTTTTCTAACAGGAATCTTTGAATCATGAGAATACTCCGAATGTATATGCAGGCAAACTTTCATAAAATCCTTCCTATCTTAAGATTGATTTCTCTTTGCTAAAGAACGGATATAATTCAAAAAAGGAACCGGATTTTTAAAATGAAATATCCCTTCTTTTGCGGTGATAATATGCGCAAGTATTTCTAATGCCTTAAAAAATTCAGCTTTTTTTATATAAGAAGCCAAAGCCAAAAAACTTTGAGGAAAAAAATATATTTTCCTGTTTAATTTGTATGGAATCAAATCAATATCAATATGTCTATGGGTTTTATCTAAAATCTTAATATAATTGCCAAAAAAATCAGAACCAGCTGCAAATAATAGAGGCATACTCCCCCAAAAGCGGGGATTAATCTCCAGCAGATAATCTCCTTTAAACTCAACCATGGCATAACCTGTCCATTTTAAAGCACTTAATAATTTATAAGCATACTCAACTAATTCTCTTTTGTAACGGGAAACGCAAAGAGCACTCGGTCCACCTGATATGGGATATTCTAAAATTCTTTCATGGACAATATAATCAACCAGTTTTGATTGATCATCAAGAAGCATAGAAACCCCAAAAGCTTTGCCCTCTACATATTCCTGTATAATTAAATTGTCTTTATATTCATCAAAATAAGCCATGGCCTTTTTATATTCTTCTTCATTTCTTACGATTCTATAGCGCTGCTGGGCTTTTAAACTGACATTTTCAGAAACATTGAGTTTAACAATCAAAGGATATTTTTTCGGATTATCTTCAGGTACTTTAAGATTTAGTTTTGAAGCAAAATCCATTAATCTCTTTTTATCCGTTGCTTTTATAACTGCCTCTTTATCAGGAATTATGTATTTAATTTCTGGTTTTATCTCATTGATAGCTTCAATCATCAAAGGATTACCCAATAACAAATAATCCTCCCTGGTAAATTGACTGAGCACACGAATAAGATCTTCTTTTATATATTTCTTTGAAATTTCAAAAATAGCCTTCAAGTGGTTACTTATTATGACAGAATTCTTAAAAGTTATCCCATATACCTCATAACCTGAGTTATTTAAATATTCCACTAATGGGGCAGTCATTCTTTTGTCTATACTGTCAACAATTATTTTACCCATAAGCCCTCCACTAATTATAATGTTATTAATAGTATTATTGATTATCTGTAAATTAAATAAACATGTCATAAGAAAAATCTTTATATACTTCTAAATTACTGCCTTATCATTCTAAAAATTGAATGCTATAATGATATTTAAGAAAAAAATCTTTCAAAAAAAACTAAACTTTACATTTATATTTCAAATAATTATAATATTGTATTGATAATTATAATCAGGAAAAGAAATGAGTCATTATTAATGAAAATATAAAAGCAAAATGGGGCAGGAGAAAAAATATGATAAATAAAGTAAAAATCGGGGAGAAAATATTTACCTTACGTAAAAAATCAGGAATTACCCAGTACCATCTTTCAAAATTATTAAATGTTGACCCACTGGAAATATCTCAATGGGAAAAAGGAATGAGTCTGCCCAATACAGAACTTTTACCTGTATTAGCTGAATTGTTTGATACAAATTTTAATGATATCTTATGTATCGAAAACATGAATCATACAAACGAAAAAAGAAAAAGCCGTGTTTTATTACACGGAATGAAATATTATAACTGTGATTTTTCTTTAATCAGTTGTATCAAGTCTTCTCTAAGTTATTTAGGCATTCATGTTTCAACAGGATGGATTTCTGCTCCTTATGCTTTTACAATAAAAATCAATAACAATGGCAGCTTTACCAATCTTGAATACAAAGATTTCAGCGAATGCCTGAATGACCTAATAAAAAATTGCGGTGGCATCCTGTCTAAATTGCATTCATACGCATTATATGAAGACAAATATAATAAACATGAAGAAATCTTTGAAAAAATTAAATCTTATATCGACATGGGCTTCCCCTGCTTCATTTACAAAAAAGATAAATTACTTTACTACTTAATTGTCGGCTATGATGAAAGTGGTTACTATTACATAGAACCCAACTCTTTAAAAATAAATGGCCCGAAATTACTTTCTCCTGCTGTTTATAATGGAATCAGTTCACTAAAAGCATATTCCATAAGACCTGGTAAAATATCAAGCTGCATAAAGACCATAAAAGATGTCTTTGAATATGCAGTAAATCTTGAAAGCCGTAACGAATTAAAGGCAAATTCTACTTACACCCTGGGAACTAAAGCCTATAGCATATTAATGAATGCTATAAACGAAGGAACTGTAGATTATCATAATCTAGCCTGTACTTTTTCCTTTTGGCTTAAATGTAAAAAGTATGCCGTACTTTTTTTACAGGAAAGTAAATTACGTATAGATAAATTTGAAAAATTATTTGACGCCACAATTTCATATTACGAAAACACACTCAATGCCCTTAATCAGTTATCTTTACTCTTTCCCTTAAATTCTGGTCACAATGGTCAAATACCAGGTAATCGTAAAAATGTATCTATCTTATTGCTTAAAACGGCACAAAGAAACGAAGAAAAAGGTCTTGAAAAAATTCGATCTTTATTAAATGAAATTTATAAAATATGGTAAACCCCTGTTTAACCAATAGTAAATAATATATTGTTTAATAAGAAAGGGAGTATCTGTATTATACAGATACTCCCTTTGTCATGCGGATGAAGGGACTTGAACCCCCACGGTATTGCTACCACTAGAACCTGAATCTAGCGCGTCTGCCGATTCCGCCACATCCGCAAATAAAAATATGAAATAAAAACCATAAAATCCTAACGATTTTACAGTCCCTATTTCATTTAACGTGCGCAGAAGGATTTGAACCCTCGACCTTCTGATCCGTAGTCAGACGCTCTATCCAGCTGAGCTATGCGCACAAAAAAAGTTTTCAGGATACATGCCGGAGACCGGAATCGAACCGGTACGGTCTTTAAGGGACCGCAGGATTTTAAGTCCTGTGCGTCTGCCAGTTCCGCCACTCCGGCAAAATCAAAAAATGGTGGGCGCAATAGGGCTCGAACCTATGACCCCCTGCTTGTAAGGCAGGTGCTCTCCCAGCTGAGCTATGCGCCCATGAAACAATTTATTAATTTATAACTGGTCTGGGTGACAGGACTTGAACCTGCGACCTCTAGAACCCCATTCTAGCGCTCTACCAAACTGAGCCACACCCAGACATTATGTCTGGAATATCGATAATGACGACCCAGAAGGGACTTGAACCCTCGACCTCCGGCGTGACAGGCCGGCGCTCTAACCAACTGAGCCACTGGGCCACATAGACATTAAAGTGGGCCTTCAGGGACTCGAACCCCGGACCGTCCGGTTATGAGCCGGATGCTCTAACCAACTGAGCTAAAGGCCCTAATGGAGCCGACGATCGGACTCGAACCGATAACCTGCTGATTACAAGTCAGCTGCTCTGCCAATTGAGCCACGTCGGCATAGGGATGACCCATAGGGGACTCGAACCCCTGTTACCGCCGTGAAAGGGCGGTGTCTTA
>ENA-UPSB01000217-UPSB01000217.1-bioreactor-metagenome-genome-assembly--contig:-NODE-217-length-103652-cov-19.421402_pt1 | contig 103652 bp, 95 predicted proteins | sample MGYA00238182_ERZ773286 | MGnify/ENA primary metagenome ERZ773286 (study PRJEB29026, sample SAMN07631240) | bioreactor metagenome | isolation source: Switchgrass digestor | place: USA: Dartmouth... | reverse complement strand
TTCGCAGTACATAGCCGTCTACGAGCCGGAGGAGTTCGTCCTCGGCAGGCCCATCAGTGTGGACGACTACCACTTCGTGCTGTTCATGTCCGCGGCGCCGGTGACGCGGCTTGAAGGTGTGCCGTACCCCGTCAAAAAGGGCGACCTGCTGGCCATCGCGCCGTGGGTGGAAGTCTACGCCGACCCGAACGGCGCAAAGCCCCACGGCAAATACCTGCACATTGCCGTTAAACGGTCGTTTTTTGACGACATCGCCGCCAATATCTCCCGCGTGCGCGGGGAGGCGTTCCGGTTTGAGCGCATCCACGGGCGTTTCAGCGAGCAGGTTCTCGACTTAATCGGCCAATTCCAGCTTGAGTACATGAATTTCGGCGGCGCGTACCTCCAGATGGTGCAGAGCCTTGCCACGCAGATTGTCTTTCAGCTCATACGGGACCTCGAGTCCTCGGACGATATGCACGCGAAAGACCTCGCCAATCCGTACATCAGCAAGGCCATATCGTTCATGCTGGAGCACTACGGGTCGAGCATCACCATCGGCGATATCTGCAACCTGATCTACTTAAGCCCCGGCCATTTCAAACGCGTGTTTAAGCAGCACACAGGGCGCACGCCGCACCAGTACCTCATGGACATCCGCCTTGACCGCTCCCGCCAGCTGCTCGAGCAGACGGATTACCCCATCGAGGACGTCGCGAAGGAGTGCGGCTTTATCAACGCCGGTCACTTCGCCGTCGCCTTCAAGCGGCGGATGAATCTGTCCCCCTCGGAGTACAGGAAAAAAATCGCGGCGGCGCGATGATTTCGTCTTTACGCTCACGCAAGCGCCGCCGGCGATACGCGCAGCCTGACTTTTGTTCAGCGGCCCGCCTTCCCGGCGGGCTTTTTTTGCGCGCTCATACATGAGCTGCACGCCGCAAGCCGTTATCCGGCTCACGCGTCCATTCCCCCCAACGGGCGGCGCAACCCGTTTTCCCGCGCCGCGCGCGCAAACAAAGACTCCCGAAGGCGCGGTGACTCCGCCGCAGCGGAAAATGCGACTTTGACAAAAGCAAAACGCGATTTCCAGAACAGTTTTTTGCCGCGTCTGGTGCTATCATGGGCTCAACAGCCGCGGCTTGTCTCATTTTCGCCGACGGGAAAACAAAACGAGGAGTGTATTAGACATGAAAAAGCGTCTCCTTGCCGGAACCCTTTCTCTCCTGATTCTGCTGGCCATCCTGACCACCGCCGCCCTCGCCGCTCCCTTCTCGCTCGACGCGCCGCAAAACCTCAGAGCGGAACTGAAGTTTGACGACGAAGGCATCCCCTATTTTGAGCTGCGGCTGGATGTGCCGCAGAGCGTCGTCGCCATCCACAATACGATTTCGGAAGACTATGCCGCTTTCTCCGGCTACGACTGCGACGTTATCTTCATCGATTTTGAGTACAGATACGCCGATTACGACTGGAACGAGGGCCCCTCCGAAGTCTGGAACACAAGCGCCTACCTCTCCGATTTTCTGGAGCAGGGCTATTTTGAGTACCGCCCCTTCAACAGCTCGAGAAGCTACAACGAAGTCGACATCAAGGCCGAGACGTACCATTTCCGCGCCCGTTTCAGCTGCCTGTGGGGATACTCCGGCGACTGGATTGACAAGACGGTCTATTCCGGCTATTCCAACACCGTCACCATCGGCAACCCCGCCTTCTGGAGCGCCGCGAGCGACTGGGCGAAGCCCGAGCTGAGAAAAGCGGAGGAGTTCGGCCTCGTTCCCGACATCCTTAAAAACGCGGACATGACGAAGCCCATCACCCGCGAAGAGTTCTGCGAGCTGGCCGTCCTGCTGTATGAAAAATGCACGGGCAAAACGGCCGAAGTCGTGGCAAACCCCTTTACGGACACGACGAACCCGCGCGTCTTGAAGGCGTACGGCCTCGGCATCACGACGGGCACCTCGGCCACCACGTTCTCCCCGAAAGTGCTCATTAACCGCGAGCAGTGCGCGGCGATGCTCTTTCGGGCCATCAAGGCCATCAATCCGGACGGCGACTACAGCGTCGACGGCGTGAAGGACTTCCCCGACCAGCAGTACATATCCAGCTGGGCCGTCGAGGCCGCGAAGTATATGTCCAAAATCGGCGTCATCACCGGCAACGCGAAGGGCGAATTCATGCCGAAGGCCACCACGTCGGCTCAGGAAGCAGCCGGATACGGCATGGCCACGCGCGAACAGGCCATCGCCATGTCCGTCCGCTCGTACGACAAGCTGGCCGGATAGGCACAAAACGGCGCGCCGCCGCATAGGATGGAGTTTGCGCCATAAGCGCGCATGGAAGAGCGATTGCGCCATAACGCCAAAGCCGCCGCTATGCGGCTGTGTCAATATCAGAGTCTGCCGCATAGAATAGTGGTTGCGCCAAATCAAAAGCCGCCGGAGGGAGTTCCCTCCGGCGGCTTTTTGCGCTTAACCGCGCCATTCGCTTCCCGCGCGAATATGATGGCCTGCGCATTGTTTTGAACAAATATTCAATCTTTGTGCGCCCTTCGCGGGCGGCTTTTTCGCTCTCGCGCGCCTGCGCGGGGCGTTTGCGCGACTGAGAAACGGCGTGTGTCTTGACTGTCCGCCTGCGCGGGTCATTCTCGTCCCGCTCATGCGGGGCTTTGCCTGCTGTCAGTCCCAAACCGTAACGCCGCCGTCAAGCCGCGCGATGCAGTCAAGCCGCCCCTTTTGAATCAGGCTCTCCCGCAACGCGGCCCGCATATACAGGCGCTCCCCGCATGCATACACATACCAGACCGATTCGTTCAGGCCCTTGAAAAACATGCCGTCCACGCTTTTCTCAAACAGCTTGGGGTCGATTGTCTCCGGGCTTTCCTGAAGCTGCCTGAACGTCACCCCGAGCCACTGCCCGTTTTCGTCGAAAAACGCGTTGGCCTCCTCCAAAAGCGCCGTTTTCTCGTTTGAATCCACATTCAATTTATAAACGATGTGGCATGGGCCGTTTTCGTTTTCGCCGACGCCCGTGTAGTAAAGGGCTCCGTCGCAGTAATTGAAATAGTCGCCGCCCTTTACGAGAACGCGCGCGTTTGAGCCGTCCAGATCCGCGTGCCGGTACTCCCCTTCGTTCACAGCCCAGTAGTAGATGCCGCTTTCGTCGACGGTGACGTTGTGGATGTATGTCGGCGCCACGACTTGCTCCTCCCCCGTGGCGATATCGACGGCGACGAGCTGCGTCGTGTAAACGTACACTTTGCCGCCGTAGTAGTACCTCAGCCATGCGTTCGGGTACAGCAGCGCCATATTCCCGCCGTCCAAATCGGCCCTGTAGACGGACGGGCTGTTGTTTTCATCCCGCATGTCAAAATACATCCCGCTCTCGGCCACGTACAGGTCGCCGCAGTAGCCGCCAAAGAGCTTCGTCTCCTCCGTGCCGTCCGTGCGGATTTTCCAAATGGAAAAGCCGTCCCAATAATTGAGAAAGTATACCCACCCGTCCAGCACGTTGATGCAGTCCGGGGCGGCGTTGCTTAGCTTCGTTTTTTCCGCCCCGTCGGGCTTTGCCCTGTAAAGGCGCCACCCGTCGCTCTCGCTGCGGTAATAGACGTATCCGTCGCCGCCGTCGCATATCAGGCCTTTCGCGCCGATGTTCCCGCCCTGAAACCCCAGCCGCTCCGCATTGTCCGCCGCAGGCGGGGGCGCCGCATCGGGATGTTCCGGCGACGTCGTGGGAGGCTGCGCTTTCTCCTCCGGTCCGGAAGGCTGCGCCGTCTGAGAATCCGGCGCGCCGTGGGCCGGCGTCGCGCCGTCCTGCGGTAAAGCGTGCCCGTTTCCCGCGCACGCGCCGAGGGAAAAGATAAGCGCCGCCGCCATCAGGCAAAGTACCGCCCGTTTCATAATACCGCCCCTTCAAAATAACCCATGCCACTTTATCACACTTTCAGATGGTTGTCCACAATTTTCCGCCCGCAGCAAACGGCCGTCGCCTCCGCAGCGCGCAGCGCGCCGCCCCGCACAAGCGGCGGCGCGCTGCTTTATCTCCACCGCGAGGCCCTCCGTAAGCTCCTTTGCCTTTCACGTCTGCGGGGCGACGTACCGAAAGCCCCTGTGATTTGCCCTTTCCGCCGCCTGCTTGGCAGGCGCGTCCTGCGGGCCGGGCCGCGGCGCGAGCCGGACGGCAGGCTGCGCCTGCCTGCGGGAGAGCCCCTGCGGGAACGAAAAGACGTCGTGCGGGTCGTACCGGCGCTTAATCCATGCAAGGCGCCCGGCGTGGTCGCCGTAGTATTCTCTTTTGAAATCCGGAATTCCCGCGTAGGGGAAGTTGACGTAGGCCCCTTTTGTCAGCGGCTCGAGCAGGCGGTACCGGCGGCCGACCCAGTGGGCGCTGGCTCCGGCGAAGCGGATATCCTCGAATACCGATTCAATCCAGAGGATATAGCGGGCGTTGCGGTAGAAAAACGCCGTCTCGTCCACGCCCACCTCCGCCACCCGCCCCCCGAGGGCGTACAGGGATATCCCCGCAAAGACGGACCCCGCCGGCCGCTCCTGAATCAGGGACACAATCTCCCTGACGGCGCGGGGGCCAAAGTCACGGAAAACAAACCGGCTTGCGGACTGAAAACGCTCAAACGGCGGGTACGCGCCGCCGATGATGGTGACGGCCTCCAGAAAGCTCATGGACGCGATTCTATGCGCCGCTCCCGGGAGCTCAAGAAAGCCCCGCAGCATGGCGCGCGCCTCCTCCGGCCCGCCGTAGAAGAGGCCCCGCACGAGCGCCGCCAGGCCGTCCGCTTCGGAGTTGTAAACGCGCGCGAGCAGGGTCATGCGCGCATCCGCCTCACGCAGCCACCGCTGCCACGCCAGGAAAAACCGCTCCTGCGTCTCCCGGCTGATGTTCAGGTAGTCGATTTCAATGAGCGTCACGCTCTCCACGGGCGGCGGCAGCCGGAACGTGACGGACGTCACCACGCCGAAGTTTCCGCCGCCCGCGCCCCGCAGCGCCCAGAACAAATCGCTGTTTTCTCCGGCGTTTGCCGTGAGCACCTGCCCGTCGCTGCCGACCAGCTCGATTTCCTCGACGCTGTCGCACCCCAAGCCGAAGGCGCGGCAGGACAGGCCCCACCCGCCCCCCAGCGCGTACCCGCACACGCCCACGGTCGGGCACGTCCCGCCCGGGAACGGATAACCCCGCGCCGCCAGAAACTCGTACAGCTGCCGGTTTGTAACGCCGCCCTGCACGCGCACGGTGCCTGACGCCTCGTCCAGCTCAATTCCCGTCATCTCGCTCACGTCAATGACGAGCACGCAGTCGCCGCTGGAGTATCCCTCGTAATTGTGGCCGCCGCCCCGGATCCGGACCGGGACGCGGCTGCGCCGCGCCCACAGGACGGCATTTGCGACATCCTGCGGCGTCCGGCAGTAGTTGATGATAAGCGGAAAGCTTTGAACGGCGCGGTTAAAGCCCTGCCTGTCCGCGTTGTAGGACGGGTCGGAGGGCAAAACAATCCGGCCGCTCAGGCCCCGCAGATAACTCGTCTCCATAGCCTTCTCCTTTACTGGTCCGCCTTGCTTTTGCGGACTTCCCTACAGCTTATGCGGGGCCTCCTCCCTCGTTTCCATCCGGACGCGGCGCCCGAAAAATCAAGGCACTTTCCGGCGGGAAAGTGCCTTGGGCTTATGAAGCCTAATCAAACCCATAAAAAACGTGGCGGCGCGCCTTGGAAAGGTGCACCGCCACGTTATGGGTATTAAACGGGCTGCTTTTTCTGTGTAAGGATAAACACTTCAACGGCCTGGCCCTGCCGTTAGAACATCTCGCGGCTCATCCGGTCAATCTCTCTGGACACCGTCTCGTACACGCCGTCGTAGTTGCTCTTGGGCCCGCCCGCCGTCATGCTCGGGATGTAGTACTTCGTCCCGCAGGCGCGGCACGTCTCCTCGACGTATTTGGCGATAAACTCCGGCGACCAATCCGGCACGTCCACCTTGCCGTTGTTGATGCCGCCCATAAAGCTGATCTTGCCGCCGTACTTCTTGATGAGCTCGGGGATATTGTTCGTATCCACGCAGCCCTGCCAGACGTCGATGCCCATGTCGATCATGTCGGGCACGAGCGTGGCGGCGTAGCTGTCGCTGTGGTGGAAAATGAGCTTGACGCCGCGGGATTTAAAGTAGCCGTAAATCTTCTCGTAGGACGGCTTGATAAACTCCCTGAACATCTCCGGCGAGAGGAAGGTGGAATTGTGGGAACCCCAGTCGTCGTGGTGGAACACGGCGTCCGGCTCGAGATTGTCGCAAATCAGGCGCGCGTATTCAAGCTCCCAGTCGGTGATGGCCGCGATAAGCTCCTTCAGGGCGTCCGGCTCCGTGTAGAAGCTGATGAGGCACCCTTCCATCCCCATGAGGTAGTGGAGCTGGTCGAACACGCCGGGGGCGAGCAGCGCCGTGGCGAACTTCTCTTTCCGGTCGATTTTGTCCACAAGGGCCCTGCACTCGTCCCATTCTTCCTGCGGGAAGTCAAGGCTCGGGAACTTGACCTGCGTGCGCCACTGCGTGACGTCCTTCAGCACAATATGCTCCTCGTCGTGGACGGGGAACGGGCCGGGCGTGCCCTCCTGCCAGCGGATGGTGACGCCCCACTGGTTGACAATCTGTTCGCCGGGCTTGGTGGGGCGGCCTCTTTTGTTGTAGGGCGTGCCCGGAATAAACGCAAGCGCCTCGAACTGGTTGACGAAGCGGTCCGGCTTGCCGCCGGAAATCGTCTCAAGCAGGTTGTCTCGTTTAGTTAGCATGGCGTTTGTACCAATCCCTTGCGTAGTCGTTGTAGAAGTTGACGATGTAATCTCTCCAGTACTTGGACTTCTCGTCGGGGTTCGGGCCGGGCATGCCGACGCTCGCGCCGAAGACGAAGTTGCCGCCCGGCGCGAAGGTGTCCACGTACTCCACGAGGGCGTCCCTCAGCTCTTTTTCGTCGATGGTGCCGGCTTCGCATTTCGCGCTCCAGCCCTGAGAGTCCCAGGCCCCTTCCAGCGCGAGGCGGTCGCCGTACTTCTTCTTGATGCCCACGAGGTCGTTGCAGACCTGGCAGGGGTTCCACGCGCGCACGCCGATCTCCAGCCAGTCTTCGATGAACTGTTCGGACTTGCCGCAGTCGTGCCTGTTTATGTAGCAGCCGGACTCGAGGGCGATATCCGCGTGCATCTTGTGGAACGGCTTGAAGAATTCGCGGTACGTCTCCAGCGAGATAAAGGGCGACTTAAACGCCGCGTCGTCGTCCATCAGGACGTAAATGTCGGGCTTGAGGTAGTACATCTGCTTTTTCATGACCAGGATGTAGAACTTGGAAATCTCGGTCAGCAGCTCCTTGACTTCCTCCGGCTCCTCGTACAGGGCGATGAGCGCGTTCTCAAAGCCCATCAGGCTCACAAGGGTCAAAAAGTAGTCGCCGCCGACAACCGACAGGCAGTACTGGTTGCGGTCAATGTGCTTGGACTTCTCGCGGTAATACGTCTCCCAGTCGCGGTTGGAAACGTCGACAATTTTGAGCTTGTCGCGCCATTTTGTAATGTCGTCGATGATGATGTTGCCGGGTTCGGGCATTGCGCCGTAGTTGTTCTCCGGGTTGCCGACGTACGTTACGCCCAGCCCCGTCACGACGGGCCCGTTCGGCGCGGACTGCGGCGTTAAAAGCTCGTCTCCGAACGGCATGGTGTGCGGTACGCAGTAAGCCGGCATAAACTCGGGAATCTCGCCGCTTAGCATGCGGAGATAGTTTTCTTTTGGTGTCAGCGTCGACATCTTGTCCCCTCCCAAAAGTACTCCATTTTAGCAAGATTTAACATGATCCTTATTTCGATTATACGACCCTTTTCGGGACATGACAATGTACTCCCAGCACATGTTCACGGTGCAATTATTAGTCTGAGAGTGCATATCCCTGCACCGGTTTCGGGTATATAATGAAAGAACAAAATCAGCTGCCGGAATTTTGTTCATGCTTAACATTTTAAATAAAAAAGGAGCCTCCGGCCGCCTTTTTCGACCGATTCAGCGCTCTTCCCGCGGAGCAAAACCCTTAGATTAAAGAGAGATAAGTCTGCAACAAAAAGCATGTACGCCTACGACTACTAAACGAAGGGCACCATCCGCCTGCGGGCGGCGCCAACATAATAAAAAATATATGCGGGAGGGCCTTGTAAAAGAAGTCGCCAACGGCTACCGGGTCGACCCGCATCGACGGGCCCAACAGCCCGCCCCAGTGCTACTTTGAACCGCGCGTGTGCAAATAAAGAAAAGCCGCGTCGTCGCTTTTCCTTAACCTCAGTAAAAACCTCCGTTTATCCTCAGGATGTCACCCCTTCCGATCATCCTGCGGAAGAAATGGAGGTTTTTTTGCGTCCGTAATAATCGCCCGTCCGCGGCGCAGGATAAAACAGAGAAAAGGCGCGAGGGGATTCATCATTTCAGACAAAAACATCAGGCTTTTAGAAGAAGGCTTCTGTGTACTCATCCGAAAACGTCGAAGGATATCCCCCATGCGGGGTTGTGCCGCCCCGCCGATTTGTTACAATGGAGAAAAACGGGTACTCTGCCTTTCGACAAAAATCCACGCCGCGGGCGACCCGCGCTTTAAGGAGGATACTATGCTGCTTTCCGAAATTCGATCATACTGGGACAGACGCGCCGAAGGCTACTCCCTCACCATCCACCAGCAGCTTGCCGGCGAGGTGGGCGCGTTCTTCCGCCGCGTCTTAAAAGACTGCGCCCCGGCGGGGGACAATCTGCGCTGTCTCGATGTGGGCTGCGGCCCCGGCTTCTTCTCCATCCTCCAGGCGCAGGCGGGCCACGACGTCACCGCCGTGGACTATTCCGAAGGGATGCTGAAAGAGGCTCAGTCCAATTTTGAGGAAATGGGCGTCACCGTTGCCACCCGGCAGGGGGATGCGCAGAACCTCCCCTTCCCCGACGAAAGCTTTGACTACATCGTCTCCCGCAACCTCGTCTGGAATCTGGAGCACCCGGAAAAGGCCTACCGGGAGTGGCTTCGGCTTCTGCGCCCCGGCGGACGCCTCTTCGTGGCCGACGGCAACCATTATCTCCACTATTACGATAAGGACTACCTCGTCGCTAAAGAAAAGGAATCCGCGGGCAAGCCCTTCAACTACTACGGGGTGGACCCCACCCCCATCAACGAAATCGCCCGAAACCTGCCCCTCTCCAAAGTCCACCGCCCCACATGGGACATTGAACAGCTGCTCAACTTAGGGCTTGAGCGCATCGAGGTGCAGGTGACCCATCGAACCCACGTTCATGCGGAGACGGGGGAGGAAAAATCCCTCATTAGTGACTTCATCCTCTGCGGTGAAAAGCCCGCCGCCACGCCGAAAACATTGGACAGCGACGAGCAAGAGAAGATTAACGCCCACTGGTCCGCCGCCTCGGACAATTACAGCCGCATCATTCACGACGAGCTGGGGAGTTTCCGCGTTGTATCCTGGCTGCGGCGCATTACAAAACACGCCCCCCAGAAGGACGTGCTGGACGTTCTGGATGCCGGCTGCGGCCCCGGATTTTTCTCCATTATCCTGTCCCGGGTGGGGCACCGGGTTGTGGGGCTGGACGGGGCCGAGGGCATGCTCCGCCACGCGGCCGGTATCGCCCGAGAATACGGTGTATCCCCCCTGTTTGTTCAGGGGGACTGCCACGCCCTGCCCTTTGCAGACGAGAGCTTCGACCTCGTCATTAGCCGCAACGTGACCCACGCCCTGCGGGATCACAAAAAAGTCTACGCCGAATGGCATCGCGTCCTGCGCCCCGGGGGCCGGCTTCTGATTTTCGACGCCAACTGGCACCTTCTCCACTGCGACGAAAAGCTCATCGAGGAATTTTCACGGCGGGAGGAGGAGTGTTTCCGCCTTTACGGCTCCAACTTCAGCGCAGGCGGCAGCCGGGAGTCTGAGGAGTATAAAAAAAGGCCGCCCCACCGGCTGGGATCGGCCCAGCGCCCCCAGTGGGACGTTCCCCTGCTGGAAAACGCCGGCTTTACGGATGTGTTCTTCGAGGAAAACATCATCGAGGAGTTGTGGGACGATAAGGAAAAACTTCTCTACGGGGCCACGCCTCTGTTCATGATTTCCGCTACGAAGAAATAGTCCGGCCGCCTCGGATTGCATCTTAACTTGCATGCCTGACTGAACCAGCCGCCCGCGAAGCGGCGGCTTTAGCCTGAGCGATAAACACGAGAGAAAGGAGAACTCCGAATGGAAAACAGCCTCCGCCCCGACCGGGGCTCCCTGGGGCGCTTTGTCCTGCGGCGGCTTCTGCTTCTTATTCCCGTCCTGTTCGGAGTCACTTTCCTGACTTACGGCCTTATGTTCCTCTCCCCCTCCGACCCTGTGGAGATGATGTTGCAGGCCCAGGGCATCCCCGTCACGCCGGAGGTGGCCCAGGCCATGCGGGTGAAGATGGGGCTGGACCGGCCTTTTCTGGAACAGTATTTTGCCTGGCTGTGGCGGTTTCTCAGCGGGGATATGGGCGTCTCCCTCATAGACGGGGAGCCCGTCCGGCAGATGCTCATGGCCGCCGCCCCGAAAACCCTCCTGCTAACGGCAACGTCTCTCCTCGTCACCGTCGCCCTCTCCCTCCCCCTCGGCATCCTCACGGCGGTGCGTCAGAACCGCTTTTCCGATTACCTCATCCGTTTCTTGAGCTTCCTGGGTAACGCCATGCCCAGCTTCCTTCTCTCCCTTCTGCTTCTCTACCTTTTCGCCCTGCGCCTGAACCTTCTGCCCGTTCTGGCGGGAGGCGGCGCGAAGGGGCTCATTCTGCCCACTCTGGCGCTCAGTCTCCCCATGTCCGGCCGCTACATCCGGCAGGTGCGGGCCGCTGTTTTGGAGCAGCTGGGGCAGCGGTACGTAAGCGGCGCCATCTCACGGGGCGTTCGAACCCGAACGGTGCTTTTTAAAAGCGTCCTGCGCAACGCCATGACGACGATTCTCACCCTGCTTGCCCTCTCCATGGGCTCCCTCCTGGGAGGGACGGCGGCGGTGGAGCGCATCTTCTCCTGGCGCGGCATGGGGTACATGGTGATGGACGCCATTTTCATGCGGGATTACCCCGTGATTCAAGCCTTTGTGGTGTGGATGACGGTCCTGTATGTGGTGATTAACCTGCTGACGGACCTCTCCTACGCCATCGTGGACCCGCGTTCCCGCAAAGGACTGGGGGTGCAGCCATGACGCGAAACCGCCGCTTTGGGCGCGTGCGCCTTATCCTGCTGCTCACCCTGGCCGCCCTTCTCTGCCTTCTCTGCCTCATCGGCCCGGAGCTGGCTCCCAACGACCCGTATAAAGTGAACCTCCTGCAGGCCAAACAGCCGCCCAGCGAAAAATTCCCCCTCGGGACGGACGGCTTCGGCCGGTGCGTCTTATCCCGCATCCTTGTGGGGGCGCGAACCTCTGTTTTCTCCGCCCTCCTTGTGGTGGGCATCACCCTCACCGTCGGCTGCGTCATTGGGACTCTCTGCGGCTACTTCGGCGGCGCAGTGGACACGATATTCATGCGCCTTGTGGATATTTTCCTCGCCTTCCCCGGCATGGTGCTGGCCCTCGCCGTGGCCGGTATGCTGGGAACGGGGCTGGGTAACGCCGTCATCGCCCTGGCGGCCACGGGCTGGCCTCAGTACGCCCGCCTGGCCCGTAGCTACGTCCTCACCCTGCGGGAGGAAAACTTCGTCTACGCCGCGCGCTTAAACGGCCAGAGCACATGGAGCATCCTCCTGCGCCATATTCTCCCCAACGCTCTGCGCCCCCTCATTGTCACCGCGTCCCTGAGCATCGGGGGCACGATTTTAGGCCTTGCGGGCCTGTCTTTCCTAGGTCTTGGTGCCCTGCCACCCGCCGCGGAATGGGGAAGCATGCTCTCCGACGGCCGCGGCCTCATGCAGCAGGCCCCCTGGATTGTGCTTTACCCCGGCCTTACCATTTTCCTCACCGTCGTCCTCTTTAACCTCCTGGGTGACAGCGTCCGGGACGCGCTGGCCCCCGCGGATGATACCCATCTTTTTCGCAAAGTCAGGCCTCGATTTAAGAAGAAAGGAACCCCCACGCTATGAAGAAACGCCTCTGTCTTATTCTCGCCGCCCTGATGCTTCTCGGGGCCCTCTCCGCCTGCTCCCCCGCCGCTCCATCTCAGACGGCCTCCCCCGGCGGCGCTTCGAAGAAACCCAAAAGCTTCGTCTTCGGCGTGTACAACTTCACGAAAATCGACCCCTCCGACAATTACAACGGCTGGGGCACCCTCCGCTACGGCGTGGGGGAGACGCTCTTTAAGCTGGACGACAACTTAAACGTCGTCCCCTGGCTGGCCCTGGGCGCCGGCCTCTCCGAAGACAAGCTCACCTGGACCATCACGCTGCGAGACGGCGTCCTGTTCCACAACGGCAATGTTATGGACGGCGCCGCAGTCAAAGCGAGCCTTGAGCGGCTGATTGCCGCAAATGAACGCGCCGCGTCGGAGCTCATGATCGGCTCCATCGCCGCGGAAGGAAACACCGTCTCCATCACCACGTCCCAGCCGAACCCCACCCTCCTCAACGCCCTGTGCGACCCCTACGCCTGTATCGTGGACGTCTCCGCTGAGGACGGAGTGGACTTTAACCTCTACCCCGTGTGCACGGGCCCCTACCTCGTCAAATCCTTTACGCCGGACGTGGAAGCCCATCTTGAGCCCTTCGCCCAATACTGGGGCGGCACGCCGGCGCTGAATCACCTCACCATCAAGGCCATCCCGGACGTGGACACCCTCGCTCTCGCCATGCAGAACGGGGAAGTTGATGCCGCCTACGGCCTCTCCTACGACACCCTCTCCCTGTTCTCCGGCGACGACCGCTTTTCCATTACCCAGGCGGCCACCGCCCGGGTCTACATGCTCTTCTTCAACCTAAACCGCCCGTTCATGCAGGACCCCGCCTTCCGCCGGGCCCTGTGCATGGCGGTGGATAAGGACTCCTACGGAAAGATTCTCCTCAACGGCGCCGGCACCCCCACGAAATCCGCCTTCCCCTCCTCCCTTTCCTACGGGGACGACGCCCTCTTTGAGGACGTGCCGGACTACGACCCGGAGGGCGCCCGGGCGCTCCTTCTTGAGAACGGCTATCGGGATACGGACGGCGACGGGTATCTGGACAAGGGCGGCCAGAAGGTGACCCTCCGCGTCGTCACCTACACCCGGGCGGGGCTGCCCCAGTCGACCCAGGCGCTGGTCTCCGCCCTCCGGGACCTGGGCATCGACGCCGCATACCAGCAGTACGAGAGCATCAGCCAGGCCCTCCAGTCCGGCGATTACGATCTCTGCGCCTATTCCTTCGTCACGGCCCCCACGGGGGACGCCTACGCTTTCCTCAGCCACACCATGGGCACCGGCAAGGGCGGCAATTACGGCCGCTATTCCAATCCCGAAGTGGAGGCCCTGCTGAATCAGCTCGCTACGGAGTTCGATGTCGCCAAGCGGGCCGAATACGCCGTGCAGATCCAGAAAATCGCCCTTGCGGACAGTTCCTACTGCTTCATGTTCCACCTCAATATGTTCATGGTGATGAAAAAGGGCGTTACGGGACTGAAGCAGAGCCCCGTGGACTACTATCAGATCACGGCTGAAACATCGCCGGCGGCGTAAAACCCGCCTTAACACAAGATTACTATGAAAGGAGGGAAACCCTGTGGAGCATATCGGCCTTCTGGACGTACACCATCTCACCGTTGAATACCCGGACGGGGAGCGGATTCTGCAGGACGTTTCCCTCCATATTCACGAAGGGGAAATCGTCTGCGTCATCGGCGAAAGCGGCTGCGGGAAGTCAACGCTGTTGAATGCCATCCTGCAGATGCCGGGGCAGCTCGACATCGTGGAGGGGGAAATCCTCTTTCACGGGCAGAACCTGCGTGCCCTGCCCCGGGAGGACGTGCGCCGCCTGCGGGGTTCGGGCATCGGCATGGTGTTTCAGGAGCCGGGGGCATCCATGGACCCCATCCGCCGAATCGGCTCCCTCTTTTATGAGACCATGCGGGCCCACAGCCCCATCTCCCGCCGGGAGGCCCTCCGGCAGGCGGAGGAGCTTCTGCGCCGGCTCCACCTTCAGGACGCGCGGCGCATTTTAGACAGCTGCCCCGTAGAGCTCTCCGGCGGGCAGAAGCAGCGGGTGGCCATCGCCCTGGCCATGGCCCTGCGCCCGGACATTCTCCTGGCGGACGAGCCCACCAGCGCCTTGGACGTCACAGTGCAGGCGCAGATTGTGGAGGAGCTCATGGCGTTGCGGGACGAGTTCGGAACAGCCCTTCTCGTGGTCACCCACAACATGGGCGTCGTCTCCCGCATGGCGGACAAAGTGGCCGTCATGTACGGCGGGCGCATCGTGGAATACGGCTACCGCAAGGACGTGATGACCGCACCGGCCCACCCCTACACCCGCGCCCTGATGGACGCCATCCCCCGTCCGGACGGCACCCCGCCCAAAGCCGTCCCCGGCGCGCGGACGAAAAAGGAGTTTTCCTACCCCTGCCCCTTTCTGGACCGATGCCCCTACGTCCACACCGAATGCCGGACGCGGAAGGCGGAGAAAATCCCTATCCACGGCGAGCACTGGACGCTCTGCGATGCCGGTTTCAATGGAGGTGCCGCGTTATGAGCGAGCTTGTCTTAAACGTGGTTAGCGTCTCAAAAACCTTCTCCGCCCGACGGGGCGCGGTGGAGGCGGTGAAAAACGTCTCCTTGGAGGTAAATGCCGGCGAATCCGTGGGCCTTGTGGGGGAGAGCGGCTGCGGCAAGTCCACGCTGGCGCGGCTTGTGACGCGCCTTGAGCGGGTGGATACCGGGGATATTTACCTCTGCGGCGAGCGGATTTCCCATCTCGCCGGCTCGTCCCTACGGCGGGCGTATCACAACGTGAAGATGATTTTTCAGGACCCCCGCTCCTCCTTTGACCCGCGCCTCACCATCGGCGCCAGCATTCGGGAGGCCCTTCGGGCGTCCACGGGCATGACAGGTCGGGCGCTGGCGGCGGAGTCGGTGCGACTCCTGTGCGAAGTGGGGCTGGACGCGGGTTACGATAAGGTCTACCCCCGCCAGATCAGCGGCGGGGAGTGCCAGCGGGCGGCCATCGCCCGGGCCATCGGGGCCCGACCGCGCCTGCTTATCTGCGACGAGGCCACCAGCGCACTGGACGTGTCCGTGCAGGCGCAGATTATGGACCTGCTACGCACCCTGCGCCGCCAGCACGACATGGCCTTCCTCTTCATCTCCCACGACCTGGCCCTTGTGAGCAGTTTTTGCAACAGAACCTACGTGATGCGCAGCGGCGAAATCGTGGAGCACGGCCCCACGGCGGATATCATCACCCACCCACAGCACCCCTACACGCAAAAGCTCATCGGCTCGATACTCACGCCGTAACGGGCGTTTGGAAACAGAACATACGCAAAAGAGCTGACTGAAGAATCAGTCAGCTCTTTTTATGTTGCGGCTATCCACGCTCCCAACTTAGGGCGCCTGTGCTACGCCCCCTATTAGGGTTCAAAGACTAGAGCCCACCCTCCCTGCGTATCAAGCGTTAATGCCTTTCTTTATGGGTCACTTTCTTATAGGAAGCTATCCTCTTCCATCGGCTTATTCAAGCACAAACGGCACAGCCGCTTTCGCGGCTATGCCGTTTCTTTTATTGAACCAAACTCAATTGCGCCCGCTCATCTTTACTTTTCCGGCTAAATGTAGGAGGCGACGCGGTCGTACACGTCGATGTCGCCTAAAACGATAATCGTGTCGTTCGGCTCAAAAACGGCGTAGGGCCCCGGGGAGAGGATAATTTCCCCGTCCCGGCGGATGGCCACAATGGTGCCGCCGGTGTTCTGCCAGAAGTTGACCTCCCCAATCGTCCTGCCCACGATGGGCGAGCGGGCGTCCAGCGCAAACTCGTACCCGCGGAGAGGGTCCGAACTGCGGAAGCGCTCGTTGATGTCGATAATCTGCTCGATGATGCCGTAAATGCGCTTGTCCAATTCCTCCCGCTGGGAGATAAGCTCGTAGAGCTCCCCCTTGAGCTGCCCCATGTCCTATTTCTCTTTGTACCGCTCCACGTACTCCGCCGCCAGCGCCCGGGAGAGAACCGTGGCCCCGCTTTTCCGCTGGATGTGCACAATCCCCTCGTCGGCCAGAAGCCGGAAGGAACGGCGTACCGTCTCCGGAGAGACGCGGTATTGGCTGGAGGTGAGGGAGCGACCGGTCAGTTTTTCGCCCTCCCGGATCTCACCCCGCGCAATCTTTGAAGCAATATCCAGCGCAATACGGGAGTAGATGGGCGGAGGGGAACTCACACGCATAAGTCTGGGCACCTCTTTCAGCTTGATGACAAAATCATAGCGCAAAATCACAAAATGCGCAAGATGGCGCACAAGACCCCAATGACGGGCTACCGCGCCCCTTTTCACCCGGTGGACGGCATATCCCTTGCCTTATCTCAGATTTCGTCGGTATACTCCACTGACAGGAGGGCGTTATATCTTTCCATCCAGATTATTGACAAATCTGCCAGACTATAGCACACTGGACAAAACGCCGGATGCAGAGTTACTGCCGGGCAGAAATGTGAGGAATCGCCATGCCGGAATCCTGCAAAACGAAGTATCCGATTGTCCTCGTTCACGGCGCTGGTTTCAGGGACTTTAAGCGCCCGATATACTGGGGCCGGATTCCCGACGCGCTCATTCGGCGCGGCGCCGACATTTTCTACGGGCAGCAGGACGCCTGGGGCACCACGGAGTCAAACGCGCGGGCGCTTGCCCGCCGCATCGACGAGATTCTGGCCGAGACCGGCGCCGAAAAGGTCAACATCATCGCCCATTCCAAGGGCGGCCTTGACGCGCGGATGGCCGCCTCCTCCCTCGGGTACGGCGATAAAATCGCCAGCATCACCACCATCGCGACGCCCCACCGCGGGATGAAATGGGTCGACAGGCTCCTGGGTCTGCCGAAGGGGCTGCTTTATGCCGTGGCGTTTATTGCAAACGGCAGCATGAAGCTTCTGGGCGACAAGCGGCCCGACTTCCTCAAAGTCTACGAGGGCTTCACGACGGCCTGCATGGAAAAGTTCAACAGGGAAAACCCCGACGCGCCGGGGGTTTTCTATCAGAGCTTTGCCTGCGAAATGAAAAACCCCCACTCCGCTTTCCACTCGACTTTCGCCAACTTCTTCATCAGCCGGATCGAAGGGCGAAACGACGGGGTCGTCCCCGTCTGGTCCGCCCTCTGGGGCGAAAACGCCTGCGTCCTCCGCTCCGCAACAAGCCGCGGCATCTCTCACTACGACGCCGTCGACCTGCGCAGAAAGCCCTTCAGCAGAAAGCCCGGCGCCGGCATCAGGGACATCTGCGACGTGTATGTGGACATCGTCAAAGGGCTGAAGGAACGGGGATTTTAAGCGGAAAATGACAGCAAAAAGAGCCGCCTGACGTGTAGGGCGGCTCTTTGTTTGCGTCTGCCCGCCCCTAATCTCAACCCACGCTCCCGCGCACGAAGCGGCGGTACGGGCAGCACAGGGGTGCGTTACCGGGTAAATGCTGCCTGTGTTCTACAGGAAGATATGCAACGGTATTTGAATTGAACAAACTGCCTTAAAATATGTAAATTAATGTAGAATTGTAAAATTTTACAATATTCTGCTTGATGTCTGTAAGGATGTACTTTATAATACTCGTACAATGCAAGAGAGGATGTGCGTACGTATAAGCAACTGGGTTGCTGCGTTTCCCGCAAAAGCAGCTGAAAAGGAAGAACCCCAACTTCAGAATAAAAGAGGCCGCTTAACCACGTTGTGCGATAACAACGAGGCTGAAAACGGAGAGCCCGACTCCAGAATAAAAGAGGCATAAACTGATTTTATTTGGAGGGTTTTGGCAATGAAAAAGCTTTTATCAATCGCACTTATCCTCACACTTGTTTTCTCGCTTGCAGCTACGGCATTGGCCGCCGAGAGCGCGGGAGTTTATCTTGAGAAGGTCAAAGACGCTTGGTACATTGTTGTTGAAAACGGCTATGTTGGCACGGTTACATACAAAGACAACATAGAAACCTATACGTATGACGTAAACGGCAACGGAAGGTACCCTATCGGTCTTCAGCGCAACTTTACCGGTGGGCTCGAATTAGTGGGCACTTACGAAACTACTCCTCCGGGCCCCACCATCATCGGCACGCTGACGGTCACCATCACGAAGTTCGACGGTTATACAGCTTCTGCCAGCTTCCTGGCCAATCAGAAGAATCAGCAGGGGCCCAAGGCAAACTATATAACCGCAACAATCGAAGAGAAATATACGGTTATCACAAAGGTGTTTGACGTCTGGAGCGACGGCCATAAAACGCTCAAATCAGAGACAACTTCTTCCGTATCGAAAACTTACAGCGGCACGTCCAACGCCCTTCCCAACGGCAGCGAAAGCAACCTTGTGCCGACCTTTGAAGGCGGCCTTGGCGGCTACAAACTTGTTGTCTCTTACAACGGCAACGGGAATAAATTCACCTGGGGCATCTACAGCGCTCCCGAACGTAAAACTGAAGTCACGCGCGAGTTTACCCGTCTCTGACAATTCATCGCAAAAAGCCCTTGCCATATCCGGCAAGGGCTTTTTTCTGTTTGGGGTTGTTGAGTGTTACTCCCACCCTTTCTTGGCGGGCGGCTTGCCCGTGATGCCGTACACCACGCGGGAGACACTCCGCTCGCCTTTCGCCATAGAAACTCTGTATACACCAAATATAAAATCATGGTATTATTTGTCGATTCTGCATGTTATATTTAGGGTAATCAACCGAAAGAATGGCGGGACACATACTGTCTCATTCGCCAAACAGGGCATTGCTCACTTTGTGTCCTGTTTTATGCGAACACTTTCTGCTAATCTTGGTCTTGCAAGGAGGTCAGCTCAATGGATCAGAGCAAGGTGGGTAATTTCATAAAAGAACTTCGAAAGGAAAGGAACCTCACCCAGGAACAGCTCGCAGAGCGCTTCAACGTCGCGAGAAGAACTGTATCCCGCTGGGAAAACGGCAACAACCTGCCGGATATCGATATCCTGATTGAAATGTCTGATCTGTTTGGCGTGGATCTCCGCGAGATTTTAGATGGCGAAAGGAAGAGCAAGAAAATGGACGCGGAAATGAAGGAAACCGTCATGAAGGTCGCTGAGTACAGCAACGAGGGAAAGAAGAAAATGGCCAGGGTCACTCTTGTGTATTTCGTTGTAGGAATTGTTTCGATTCTTGTTAATTCCGTCATGCGCTTCCTGGACCTGCCCACTACTTTCTGGGTCGGTTTCCTTGAGGGCGTGACCATCGGTCTGCCCCTTGCGGCAATGCTGTTTGGAATTTTGTATGTGACCGGAACAATACTGAAAGTGCGGGAAGCCAAACTCAGAATACTCGGCAGGAAATGATGAGTAAGAGGCACTCCGGTTTTCGAACTAAAAACGCAAAACAGGCATTACGGACTGCAAAAGTCCGTAATGCCTGTTTTTTTATTAAGATAATCCTTACTCCCACTCAATCGTCGCGGGGGGTTTGCCCGTAATGTCGTACACCACGCGGGAGACGCCTTTGACTTCGTTGACGATGCGCGTGGCGGTGCGCGTGAGGAGCGAGTGCGCGATGGGCACGACCTCGCAGGTCATAAAGTCCGTGGTCTTCACGGCGCGCAGGGCGATGGTGTACCCGTGGGTGCGGAAGTCGCCCATGACGCCCACGGAGCGCGTGTCCGTCAGTACGGCAAAGTACTGATCGGCGCGCCGGCGGCAGCGCTTCATCTCCTCGCGGAAGATGGCGTCCGCCTCACGCAGCATGTCGAGCTTCTCCTTCGTCACCTCGCCGATGCAGCGGACGGCAAGGCCCGGCCCGGGGAACGGCTGGCGGTTTACGATGGACTCCGGCAGCCCCAGGCGGCGGCCGAGGACGCGCACTTCGTCCTTAAACAGCCCTCTCAGCGGCTCCACAAGGCCCTTAAACTTAATATCCTCCGGCAGGCCGCCGACGTTGTGGTGGCTCTTGATGACGGCGGAGTTGACGCCGGACTCAATCACGTCGGGGTAAATCGTGCCCTGCGCGAGGAAGCGCACGTCGCCGAGCTTCGCGGCCTCCTCCTCAAAGACGCGCACGAACTCCTCGCCGATGATTTTGCGCTTTCTCTCCGGATCCGTCACGCCCTTCAGTCGCCTTAAAAACCGCTCCTCGGCGTTGACGCGGATGAAATGCAGGTCGCGCCCGGCAAAGGCCGCCTCCACTTCGTCCCCTTCGTTTTTGCGCATGAGGCCGTGGTCGACGAAGATGCAGTGCACCCGCCCCGGGATGGCCTTCGCTAAAAGCGCGGCGCACACGGACGAGTCGACGCCGCCGGACAGGCCGAGCACCACGTGCTCGTCCCCCACCTGCTCGCGGATTTCCGCGATCATGCGCGTCTCGTAGTCGCCGATATTGTAGTCGCCCTTCGCGCCGCAGACGTTATACAGGAAGTTGTAAATCATCTGCGTGCCGTTCGGCGTGTTTTCCACTTCGGGGTGGAACTGCATGCCGTAAAGTTTCCGCGCCGGGTCGGCCACGGCGGCGTTCGGGCAGTGGGCCGTGTGCGCGATGGACTGAAATCCCGGAGGGAGGGCACCCACCTGATCGGTATGGCTCATCAGGCCGACCTGCTGCTTGTCCATGCCGGCAAAGATCGGGGACGCGGGGTCCACCGTCACCTTCGTGCGGCCGTATTCGCTCACCGAGCAGGGCTCCACGGCCCCGCCGAGGGTGTGTATCATCAGCTGCATGCCGTAGCAGATGCCGAGAATCGGCACTCCCAGCTCGAAGAGCTTCGGGTCGCACTTCGGGGCGCCGTCGCGATAGACGCTGTCCGGCCCGCCGGTTAAGATGATGCCGATGGGTTTAAGCGCGGCCAGCTCATCCACCGGCATGTCCCCCGGCTTAATCACGGACGCGACGGAGCACTCCCGCACGCGCCGCGCGATGAGCTCTTTGTATTGGCCTCCGAAATCCAAAACAACGACAAGCTGATTGTCCACTCAAGACGCCTCCTTCCGGCATTTCGGGCCGGTTCCGGATAGAATGTCGCTATAGGTCGAACAATTCCTGTATGTTAACATTATGCCCGTTTGCTGTCAAGAGTCAAGGTTTAAGACGGATACATTATAAAACATAATAAGTTTATGTAAATTTATCGTAAACCTGTTGACGGCTTGCACTTTTTTGTGTTATACTCGCTTTACCTGTCGGCAGATGGGTTTATTTTGTGTGCTCAAAAACAAATTGTCGCGCACAAAATGGCCGGTTTTCTGCCAATCCAAAACAGGGAGGCAAAAATGGAGGTGCCGAAATGCGCGTAAAGGTTGTTCTCAGGTGCAGCGAATGCAAACAGCGCAACTACAACACCATGAAAAACAAGAAGAACACCCCGGATAAGCTCGAACTGAACAAGTATTGCCGCTTCTGCCGCAAGCACACGCTCCACACCGAAACGAAGTAGCCGGAGTGCAGAAAGGACGTATTGTCATGTCGGAAGAAAGACTCGAACCGGTGGGCGAGCCTGTCGTTCCCGATCGGAAAGGCAAAAAGCCCGCCAAGGAGAAGAAGAGGCGCAAAAACCGCGTGGCGAAATGGCTGCGCGAGATGAAGAGCGAGCTGAAAAAGGTCATCTGGCCGACGCCGAAGCAAATGCTGAACAATACGGTCGTCGTGCTTGTGATTATGGTCATTTCAGCTGTCGTTATCTGGGCTGTTGATAAGGTGGGCTCATACATTGTGAGCGCCCTGTTCTTGTTGAAAGGTTAACTGCGCTATGTCCGAAGAAGCAAAATGGTATGTCGTCCACACATATTCCGGATATGAAAACGCCGTTGCCGCTTCCATCCTGAAAGCCGCGGAAAACAGGAAAATGCAGGATTTGATCCACGAGGTCAAAATCCCCACCGAGACCGTCACGGAGGTCCACGACTCGCAGACGAAGACGGTCGAGCGCAAAATCTTCCCCGGCTACGTGATGGTCAAGATGATCATGACGGATGAGAGCTGGCATCTCGTGCGCAACGTGCGCGGCGTTACCGGTTTTGTCGGGTCGTCCAACAAAGCCATTCCGCTGACGGATGAAGAAATCCGTGCGCTGGGCATTGAGAAGCACGAAGTCGTCGTCGGCTACGAAGTCGGCAGCCAGGTCAAGATTACGGACGGCCCGCTGGCCGGGTTTATCGGAACCGTCGAGGAAATCGAAACGGACAAATCCCGCGTACGCGTCATCGTATCCATGTTCGGGCGCGAAACGCCCGTCGACCTCGACTTTGATCAGGTCGAAGCCGTAAAATAACGGCCGCAAAAAAGATATTTCGCGTAAATGCGCATCAGCCGGCAAATGCGCCGGCAAGTGGGAGGAGCTTTTTCGCTCCGCTCAACCGCGCGGAATCGTCCGCGTGTCACCACATCTTATATTCAGGAGGTGCTCCCTGTGGCACTCAAAGTAACAGGAATAATCAAGCTTCAGATCCCCGCCGGCAAGGCGACGCCGGCTCCCCCCGTCGGCCCCGCGCTCGGCCAGCACGGCGTGAACATCGGCCTGTTCACGAAGGAATTCAACGAGCGCACGAAGAACCAGGAAGGCATGATGATCCCCGTGGTCATCACCGTCTATTCCGACAGAAGCTTCACCTTCGTCACGAAGACGCCGCCCGTCCCGAACCTTCTCAAGAAGGCCTGCAACATCGAAAAAGGCTCGGGCGTGCCGAACCGCGACAAGGTTGCCAAGATTCCTTTGTCCGAAGTCAAGAAAATCGCTGAACTGAAGATGCCCGACTTAAACGCCAGCAGCCTTGACGCCGCCATCAGCATGGTCAAGGGCACCGCGCGCAGCATGGGTATCGTCGTAACGGAGGGCTAAGGATATGTTTAGAGGCAAGAAGTATAAAGAGAGCGTCAAGCTCGTTGACAAAACGCGTCTGTACGACCCGGCCGAGGCTTTTGACCTCGTCATCAAGGCCGCCAGGGCCAACTTCGACGAAACCGTCGAGCTGCACGTCAAGCTCGGCGTCGACTCCCGCCACGCCGACCAGCAGGTGCGCGGCGCCATCGTTCTGCCGCACGGCACGGGCAAGACCCGCAAGGTTCTCGTGTTCTGCAAGGAAGAGCGCCATCAGGAAGCGCTCGACGCCGGTGCCGATTACGTCGGCGGCGCCGAGATGGTCGACAAGATCATGAAGGAAAACTTCTTCGACTACGACGTCGTCGTCGCCACGCCGGACATGATGGGCGTTGTCGGCCGCCTCGGTAAGATCCTCGGCCCGAAGGGCCTCATGCCCACGCCGAAAGCCGGCACCGTCACGCCGAACATCGCGCAGGCCGTCAAGGAAATCAAGGCCGGTAAAATCGAGTACCGCCTCGACAAGACGAACATCATCCACTGCCCCATCGGCAAAGTCTCCTTCGGCGTGGAAAAGCTCGTCGAGAACTACTCCGCCCTCATCGACGCCATCATCAAGGCCAAGCCCGCCGCGGCGAAGGGCCAGTACATCAGAAGCTGCGTGACCTCGTCCACGATGGGCCCGGGCGTCAAGATCAACACCGCGCGCAACGCTTAAAGCGCCTTCTACTACAGTATCTCCTTTGCTGAAAACCGGTTCCGGTGACACTCCGGAACCGGTTTCATTTTTCCCTTTTCGTCAGGATACACGGTGTACAGCCCCGCCGGATTATGGTATGATAGAGCCACTTGAGCGAAAGGAGCGTCCGCCATGACAGGCGCTAAAGTTCTCTGGGAATTGATAAAGGCCGCGCTCCTCGGCATCGTCGAGGGCATCACGGAGTGGCTGCCCATCAGCAGCACGGGGCATCTCATATTAGTCGACGAGTTTTTAAGGCTCGAGGCGTCGGCGGAGTTTCGGGACCTCTTCCTCGTCGTGGTGCAGCTTGGCGCCATCCTCTCCGTCGTCGTGCTGTTCTGGAATAAAATCTGGCCGCTTGGCGCGAAGAAAACGCGGCAGGACACGGTGGGCACGCTCACCCTCTGGCTGAAAATCGCCGTCGCCTGTGTGCCCACGGTCCTCATCGCCCTGCCCTTCGAGGACGACATCGAGCGCCTTTTCTACCGCAACCCCATCTCCTCGTCCGTCACCGTCGCCGCCGCGCTTATCGTCTACGGCGTGCTGTTTATCGTGGTGGAAAACATAAACCGCGGCAAAACGCCGCGCATCAATTCGCTGCCCGCCCTCGACTACAAGACGGCGCTTGCCGTCGGGCTGTTTCAGGTGCTGGCCGTCGTCCCCGGCACGTCCCGCTCGGGCGCGACGATTCTCGGCGCCATCCTGGTCGGCACGTCGCGCACCGTCGCGGCGGAGTTTACGTTCCTGCTGGCCATCCCCGTCATGTTCGGGGCGAGCCTCCTCAAGCTCGTCAAGTTCGGGCTTCATTTCACGGGGCTTGAAATCGCGGTGCTGCTGACGGGAACGGCCGTCGCCTTCATCGTGTCGCTGCTCGTCATCCGGTTCCTCATGAACTTCGTCAGAAGGCACGATTTTAAGGTCTTCGGCTGGTACCGCATCGGCCTCGGCGTCGTCGTCCTCGCCTACTTCCTGCTCCGCTACGGGCTGTAGGCGGCGTAGTATACATAAAAAGCGGCGGCACAAGGGCACACGGGCACACGGCCCGCCCGCCAGACGCGCAAAAGCGGCGGAACACACGTTCCGCCGCTTTGTTTTTATTTCAGCCTGTCGTCGTACACGGCGCGGTCGCCGCCGATGAATTTCGGGCGCGTGCGGGCCGCCGTGACGACAGCCTCCCCGATGCGCGCCGTCGGCAGGCGCAGGGGGACGGCCACTTTTTTCAGGTGCATCCCGATGAGGGTCAGGCCGATGTCAAGCCCCGCGTCGGCGCGAATCTCCTCCACGGCCACGGGATCGCGCATCCCCTTGTACGCCGCCGTTGCGAAGGACCCGCCCGCCTTCGGCTGCGGGATAACGTTGACAATCTCGGAGAGCGGGACGGCCTCCCGCTCGATAATGAGGGCGCGGTTTAAGTGCTCGCAGCACTGGGCGGCGAGATATATCCCGCGCGGCTTTAAAACGCCGTATATCCCCTTGAACACGGCCTCGCCGATTTCAGGGCTTGAGAGGCTGCCGACCTTGTGTCCGGCAATCTCGCTCGACGAGCAGCCGACGACGACGATGCTTCCTTCTTTGAGCCTTGCCGCCTCGCACAGCTCCTCCGCGAGCCGGGCTGCCTGCCTCTCAATTTCCTCGGGCGAAATCATGGGCTTTTGCTCCTTTCCGCGACTTTATGTATTGGACACGTAGTTTTTCAGATCGCTGTCGACGCCGCGGATGTGGTTTACCAGCCAGTCCGAAACGATTCTGTTTAACCTGACGACGAGGGCGATGTTCACGCCGCCGTCGGTCGCCTCCTTCTTCAGCTTCGTCACCTGCGCGAGGAATTCGTCGTGCAGGGCCTTGTGCTGGGCGAATTTCGGGTACTTGATTTTCTGCTGAAAGGCCTCTTCCTCTGCGAAGTGTTTTACGGTATAATCAGCTAGGAAATTGAGCATCGTTCTGACTTCTTCGGTGCCTTTTCCCTGCGAGCAGGCCTCCTGCAGCTTGTCCACGTGGTCGCACAGCTCCTTGTGCTGCCTGTCGATGGTCGGAACGCCGATTTTGAAACTGTCTCTCCAGATCATGCGCTATTCCTCCATTCTGTCTCTCGTTTCCCGCGGCGTTTTCCGCCGCCGTCCCGTGTTTTTCGCCCACATTTTACCGCATCCGCCCCGCGCGGGCAAGACGCATTTCTCTACAGCCGGCCTGTCGAGCCGAAGCCTCCGTCCCGGCGCTGCGTGTCCTCAAGGCTCTCGCTTTCGACGAAATCGCACGCCGCGACGGGGACGATGAGCAGCTGCGCCACGCGCTCGCCGGGCGCGACCGTCTGCCGCGCGCCGCTGTGGTTGTAAAGCGGGACGAAAACCTCCCCGCGGTAGTCGCTGTCGATGACGCCGACCTTGTTGGCCGGCGCGAGCCCCCGCTTTGTGGAAAGGCCGCTGCGGGCAAAGACGAGCCCAACATGCCCCGGCGGGATTTCAAAGGCCAGCCCCGTCGGTATCATCGCCGTCTCCCCCGGCTCGATGGCGCGCTCTTCCTCGATGCACGCGCGCAAGTCCGCTCCCGCGGCGCCGGGCGAGCCGTATTCGGGGAGCGCGGCGGCGTTTCTCAGTTTTTTCACGCGGACAGTCGTCTTTTGCATAGTCCCTCCATGGCTCAAAATACACTTCAGGCGGGCGATCCGCCCGCCTGAGAGTCGCGACGCCTTATTCACGGATGAGTATAATGTTGTCTATCCCGTTTTGCTCAAACTCTTCGATGTATTCGTCAATCCGGCGGTCCAGCTCGTTGTAGTCATCCTGTTCGATGGCTTCGTAGTCCATATCGCGGCGAGCCAGCTCCTCGGCCAGTATTTCGAAGAAGACTGCGTCCTCATAGTCGGCGATGGCCTCGTGAATCCCGCCGTTTTCAAACGCTTCCGACGGGACGACGACGCCGTCCCGGATTTCGTACAGATCCGGCATATCCGCCTGAATGCAGTAAGAGAAAATCTTGCTTTCGACGTGGTCATAATCTTCGAAACGGTCGTTGCCACGAGTGGAATTTAGGATCCAATTGCCGATATAGACCATATCGAGAAGACGCCTGAATTCCTTGTCGGTGAGCTCAATTTTCATATCCGGACCCTCCCCGTTTGCAGAAGTATCAGACCGTATACGGAATAATGACCGTACTTATATTATAGCAAAGGGCTTTTAAAAATTCCACAGATAAATTCACTTGTTTTATCCGGCAAGATAGCATATTATAAGACAGATGCTTTTTGCCGCTGCGTAAAAATTACACCAAAATAGAAACGGGTCATGCTCATGAAACACGTCATCATCACAATCAAAGGTTTCCAGTCGATCGGCGACGAAAAGGACAAAGAGAGCTTCGAGCTCGTCACGGACGGCGAATACGAACACCGCGGCGACACCGCCGAGCTGTCCTACATCGAAAGCGAGCTGACGGGCCTTGCGGGCCTGAAGACGACGTTTTTCGTCGAGCCGGGGCGCGTCATCCTCTCCCGCGGCTCCGGCACGCAGGGCGACATGATCTTCAGCCTCGGCAAGAAACACCATTTCCTGTACGAAACGGGACACGGCTCCATCCTCATGGGGCTGGACACGCACGACATAAAGCACAACCTCACACCCGAAGGCGGCACGCTGGAAATCCACTACACGCTGGATTTTGACAACATGTTTCTCAGCCGCAACTCGTTTAGTATTTCTGTCCGATAAGGAGGAACGACATGTTCAATCTGGTCGATTCGGCAAAAAAGCAGATTGACGCGCTGATTGCCGACGCCGTCCAAAAAGCAGCGGAGCGCGGGCTCCTTCCCGCTCATGTCTCTCTCCCCGGCGTGGTGGAAATCCCGCGCGACAGCGCAAACGGCGACCTCGCCGCCACCCACGCCCTGGCGGGCGCGAAGGCGCTGAAGATGCCGCCGCGCAAAATCGCCGAGGCGATTATTGAGAACATCTCTCTCGAGGGCACGTATTTCAGCCGCTGCGAGGCGGCCGGCCCCGGGTTTATCAATTTCTTCTATTCCGGCAAGTGGTATGCGGACGTGCTCGCCGCAATCGAGTCGGCCGGCGAGGATTACGGGCGCGTGGACATCGGCAAGGGCCAGCGCGTGATGGTGGAGTTCGTCTCCGCCAACCCCACCGGCCCCATGACCATCGGCAACGCCCGCGGCGGCGTCCTCGGGGACGCGCTGGCCTCCGTGCTGGAGAAGGCGGGCTACAACGTCCACCGCGAGTTTTACATCAACGACGCCGGCAACCAGGTGGATCTGTTCGGCCGCTCCATCGAGGCGCGCTACATGCAGCTGTGCCTCGGGGAGGACGCCTTCGAGTTCCCCGACAACGGCTACCACGGGGACGACATCAGGGAGCTCGCCAAAAAGATTTACGAGAAAGAGGGCACGAAATACGTGGACATGCCCTCGGAGGAGCGCGTCAAGGCATTTATTGACTTCGGCCTGCCGCACAACATCGCCCTGATGAAGGAGCACCTCGAGCGCTACCGCATCCACTACGACATGTGGTTCTCCGAGAAAACGCTGCACGATTCCGGCGCGGTGGAGGAGACGGTCAGGCTCCTTGCCGAAAACGGCTACACCTACGAAAAAGACGGCGCGATCTGGCTGAAAAACACCGAGCTCGGCGCCGACAAGGACGAAGTCCTCCGCCGCTCAAACGGCGAGTACACCTATTACGCCGCCGACATCGCCTACCACCGCAACAAGTTCGTCACGCGCAAGTTCGACCGCGTCATCGACGTGCTCGGCGCCGACCACCACGGCCACATGATCCGCTTTAAGGCGACGGCGACGTGCCCCGTCCTCGGCATCGACCCGGACAGGCTCGACTTCGTCATCATGCAGATGGTGCGCCTCGTGCGGGACGGCGAAGTCGTCAAGGTCTCAAAGCGCACGGGCAAGGCGCTCACCCTAAACGACCTGCTCGACGAAATCGGCGTGGACGCCTGCCGCTTTTTCTTCAACGCCAAGCCCGACACGCACCTTGAGTTCGACCTTGGCCTTGCCGTCCGGCAGGACAGCGAAAACCCCGTCTACTACGTCCAGTACGCCCACGCGCGCATCTGCAGCCTGATTGCCACGCTCGCCGCCGAGGGACATGCCGTCCCCAAGGCCGCGGATTTGATTCCCGAGGCGTTTCAGACGGACGCGGAGCGGGACGTCATCCGGCAGCTTGCGCTTTTGCCCGAGGAGATTATCCTCGCCGCCCGCGACTACGACCCCTCCCGCATCAACCGCTACGTCATCGAGCTGGCCGCGCGGTTCCACCGCTTCTACAACGCCTGCCGCATCAAGGGCGAGGCGGACGACGTCGTGGCGGCGCGGCTGAAGCTGGCCGACTGCGTGCGCATCGTGATTAAATCCTGCCTCTCCCTCATCGGCGTGTCCGCGCCGGAGAAGATGTAACGCTCCGCGCCGGAAAAGCGCTTTTTGAGCGCCCCGCGCGCTAATGATGGCGCGGCGATATGGCAACAGATAAAAACAAAAAACACCCGCTTTCGATCGAAAGCGGGTGTTCTTTTTCGCTAAAACCGCCTGCGGTCCGGCGGCGTGAGGATGCGCCCGGCGTAGACGGCCGCCTCGCGCCGCATCACGAGGCGCTCGGGGTCAAACAGCTTAAGGGGCCCGACGGGCGCGAACACGCCGGCGCGCACCATTTTAATCGCGCTGCTGCCGTAGCCGACGCCTTCCTTCACGTCGGGGACAACCGCGTCCGGATTGATCGCGGGCAGCGCCTCGTCCGGCACGCACCGGGCGAGGATATCCGCAAGGTGCCCGCGCGTGACGGGCTCGTCCGGTGCCCCAAACTCTTCCGCGCCGACAAGGCCGTGCTCGAGCGCGTAGCGCAGGTACGGCATGTACCACGGCTTGCCCTGTTCAAACGCCCCGTCTCCCCCGGCGCAGACGTTGTGGAGCACGGCGGCAAGGCGCACGGCGTCGGCCATCGTGAGGGTCTCCGCCGTCCAGTCCGGCTCGGCGCGGCGCGCGCGGCGCGAGCGGATGGCCCGCGCCTCCTCCTCGTCCGTATAGCGCGGCATCTCGCCGCCAAACAGGTAAAGATGGAAAGGCAGCTTTGCCAGTCTCTGCAGGTTTTCAAGAGAGCCCCGTGACTCCGGCGCGCCGCTTTGCGCGACGGCCGCGCGCGCCTGGGCGGAAGGCTCGATTTCTCGCGCACCTAGGCCGCGCGCCGCCGCGGCCTTCCCGCCGATCTCCCATGCCGCCGGCGCCTCGTCCGGCGCTGCCTTCTGCGCGGCGGGCGGCGCTTTCCGCTCGCCCGGCGGCGCGGCGCGCGACGCTCCATGCGCATCTGGCGGCACATTATCCTTCTCGGTCGGGAAAAAGGGCGCGTCTCTTTCTGCGTCTGGGCGCGCGTTCTCGGGCTTTTCGCCGATTTTCAACGCCTGCGCCGTATCCGGCGCCTGCGCCGCGTCCGGCGGCTGCGCCGCGCCGGGCGGTGTCGCGTCTGAAGAAAGCAGGGTGTCCGTTTGCGCGCTCTCATAAGGCAGCATCTCTTCCCCCGCCGGGATAGGCGGGCGGGGTTTCGCTTCCGTTTTCCCGTCGCGGGGATTGGCGGGGGCGTCCTGCTCCCCGTCTTCCGGCGGGCGCGGCGCGGAAACAGGCATTTTCGCCCCCGCCGGATTACGCGCCTTCGGCGCGAGCGCGGCGCGGCGCGCGCCGCGGCCGATCCGCTCGTAGGCAAGCATCGTCTCGAGCGCCTCGCTCCTCGCTTTTACCAGGGCCTTTTGCGCGCTCAGTTCCAGCTGATACGGGGCGTCTTCTTCCTCGACCGGCTTCCCGCCGGCCGGCGAACGGGAGGCCTCGCCGCCGTTTCTCTCGAAATTATTGAGGCGTTTAAAACGCGGGTCCCTGAGCATTTCCGCCGTCATGTCGCCGGACTGAAAGTCATTTGCCGGCAGCGGCATCACCTCGACGGGCGGCCTCGCCACGCCGCTTCTGTCGACGATTTCGCGCACTTCCCGTATCGCGCCGATCGGAAGTATCGGGCGCGGCAGACCTGTTTCCACTCCTCTTCCCCCCTGTCAGGCTTTAGTTTATGGAAACGCCCACTATATATATATCGGCCAAAAACGTCCCGAAAACAGCGTAAACGCGGCGGATTTACTCCGCCGCGCCCTGAATTTTGTTTCAAAATTCAGTTTTCTTCCCCTAGATGGCGCGCAGCTCGCCGAGCACGCGGTCAAGCTTTTCCTTCGGGTAGCGCCCGTGGGCTTTCAGGAGCACGTCGCTGAGCGTCATGCGCTGCGCCATGGCAAGGAGCAGGGGGTTCATCAGTTCCGGAAACTCGCGCCTGAGGATCTCCTTGGCCCTGGGGTTTTCAAGGATTTCACCCACCGTGATGAGGTTGTTTCGCAAATCCACTTGACTCTCTCCTTCCCGTTTTGAAAGCGGCCTTACCCTTATTGTATGGCGTTCTGGCGCGAAAAGTCCAGTTTCTTTTGGGCGGCGCGCCGAGGATGCTTGTTTTGCCAATTGCCGTGTTTGTATTGATTTAACAACGAAGTCGTTGTATAATGTAAAGGCTTTTCCACGCGCTTTGGCGCAGGGTAAGGCCGCACTAGTCGGGGAGTTAGCGGTGCCCTGTCACCTGCAACCCGCTACAGCAGGGATGAATTCCGGCCCGAGGGTCTGGGATGTGGCGTCCGCCTTTGGTAAGCGGCGTTGACGAATCGGTCCTGCGCAACGTGAAATTGCGAACCATGTCAGGCGGGGAACCGAGCAGCATTAAGCAAACCTTCGCGTGTGCCGCAGGGCGGCCGGTTCCGAGCTGGCTGCCAATGAAGCGGTCATATCCCATATTCAGAGGCCGGTGTGCGGCCTTGCCGTGCGCCAGAGCGGAAAAGCGTTGCCGCGTACAATTTGGTGTGCCGGCGTCATGGGCGTTTGGTCACCCGATGGCGGCGGCTTTTTCTATATTTATCACGATGTGAGGTGCTGGCTCAATGTATCAGGCGCTCTACCGGAAATGGCGGCCTAAAACGTTTGACGATGTTGCCGGCCAGAATCACATCACGACGACGCTCAAGCGGCAGGTTGAAAGCGGGCGCTTGTCGCACGCTTATCTTTTTGTCGGCTCCCGCGGCACGGGCAAGACCACCTGCGCGAAAATCCTCGCCCGGGCGGTCAACTGCGAAAATCCCGTGGGCGGCAACCCCTGCAACGTCTGCCCCTCCTGCCGCGGCATCTTAGACGGCAGCATTTTGGACGTGCTGGAGCTTGACGCCGCGTCCAACAACGGCGTGGACAACGTCCGCGCCCTGCGGGACGAGGCCATCTACTCCCCCGTGGACGTCAAAAAGCGCGTGTATATCATCGACGAGGTGCACATGCTCTCGACGAGCGCGTTCAACGCGCTGCTGAAAATCCTCGAAGAGCCGCCGGCGCACCTGATGTTCATCCTCGCCACGACGGAAATCCACAAGGTGCCGGCGACGATCGTCTCCCGCTGCCAGCGCTTTACGTTCAAGCGCCTGGGGCGCGAGGATATTGCCGCGCGGCTGCTCGACATCGCCCGCCGCGAAGGGCTCCCCCTTCATGAGGACGCCGCCGCGCTTCTCGCCCGACTCGGCGACGGGTCCATGCGCGACGCGCTCTCCCTCCTCGACCAGTGTTCGGGCCACGAGGTCATCGACGCGCAGGCCGTTCTCTCCTCCCTCGGCCTTGCCGGGACGGAGGACATCGCGTCGCTTTTCGAGTCCGTCCTCGCGGGCGACATGGCAAAGAGCCTGAATATCCTCGACGCGCTGTACACAAACGGGAAAATCATCGCCTCGATTTTAGACGAGCTGTCCGCCCTCGTGCGGGACACGCTCCTTATCGCCCTGATCCCGCGCGGCGCTTCCGGGCTATTGAGCGGCGCTTTTGACGACGCGGCGCTAAAGCGCTTTGCCGCGAAAACCACCCCCGAGCGGCTCCAGCTTATGCTCGAGACGATCCGGGACGCCATGCGCTCCGTCGCCCTCGGCTCAAACGCGCGCGTGTCGGCGGAGCTGTGCCTGATGCGCCTTGCCCGCCCGGAGCTCTTGGGCGGCGACGTGGCGGCGCTTGCGGCGCGCGTCGCGGAGCTGGAAAAGCGGCTTGAGAACGCCCCCGCGCGGGCGGAGATAACGGCGCGGCGGAAAAAAGCGCCGGTTCCCATTGAAAAGGACGACGTTGAGCCCTTTGACGCGGACGACGCGCCGCCGTTTGAGGTTGACGACACGCCGACGCCCTTTGACGCGCCCCCGCCCAAAGCGGGCAGCGCGCCCGCGCCGGCGGAGCGCGCGGAGAGCGCGCCGGATCATGCCACCGGCGCGACGTGGGAGGCGGTACTGCGCCTTGCCGAAAAGGACATCGACATCCCTTCGTTTTTCTTCATCAGCGACGGCGCGAACGTGGAGGCGTCCTTCGAGGGGGGCGCGCTGTGCCTTGTCGCGAAAAACCCCTTTGCGGAGCAGCTGCTCAATCAAAGTGAGATCCGGCAGGCCCTCGCCCGCGCGGCGGAAAAAGCCACGGGGCGGCAGGTTTTGATACGCGTTTCCACCGGCCAGCCGAAGCAGGCGCCGGCCGGGGATAAGCTCGACAGGCTCAGGCGGTTTCCCAACGTCACTTTTGAATAACGACTTGAAAAGGAGCGGATAGATTATGGCAAAAGGCGGATTTCAAGGCTTTGGAGGGCGCGGCGGCATCAATATGAACGTGCTCAAGCAGGCGCAGAAGATGCAGGAGGACCTGCTCAAGATGCAGGCGGAGATGGAGCAGCAGGCCTTTTCCGCCTCTGCCGGCGGCGGCGCGGTCACGGCCGTCGTCAACGGCAAGCACGAGCTCGTCTCCCTCGATATCGACCCCGAAGCCGTCGACCCCGACGACGTGGAAATGCTCTGCGACATGATCAAGGCGGCTGTCAACGAGGCGATGCGCACGGCCGACGCGAAGATGTCGGAAAGCATGTCGCGCCTGACCGGCGGCCTGAACCTGCCCTTCTAGGAGGCGGCCATGCCAAGCGCGACGAAAACGACCCCTCTCGGCCCCGTCACCATCACGGAGGAGGACGGCGCTATCGTTGGCGTTGAGTTTTCAGGCGGCGAAGAGACGGAAATCGCCTCGCCCCTTCTCAAAAAAGCCTTCGAGGAGCTGGAGGAGTACTTTGCCGGCGCGCGGCGGACGTTCGACCTGCCTTTGCGCCCGCGCGGCACGCCTTTCCAGCGCGCCGTCTGGGACGCGCTGCTTGAGATCCCATACGGGCAGACGCGCTCGTACAAGGACATCGCCCTTGCCGTCGGCCGCCCGAAGGCGTACCGCGCCGTCGGCATGGCAAACAACCGCAACCCCATCTCCGTTTTCATCCCCTGCCACCGCGTCATCGGCGCGGGCGGGCAGCTTGTGGGATACGGCGGCGGCCTTGATAAAAAGCGCTACCTGCTCGACCTCGAAAAAAAGCACCTTGCGGAATGACAAGCGCCCCTTCCGGCTTTTCCGGCAGGGGCGCTTTTGCGTCTCAATCGCGCAAACAGCCGGCCGGCGCCTTTTATGGCGCCGGCCGGACTTTAAGCACCTTAAGAAGGGCTGAAATTATCGGGTCTTATGATACGCTCTATTTTTGAGGGAGGAGCTTGACGGGATTTACGGGCGTATTGCTGACGCGGATTTCAAAGTGGCAGTGGGACCCGTTGGCCACGCCCGTGGAGCCCATGGCGGCGATGACCTGGCCTTGCCTCACGCGCTGGCCGGCCTCGACGTAGATGTCGCTGCAGTGGGCGTAATACGTCAGGTCGCCGTTGTCGTGCTCAATGATGACGAGCTTGCCGTACCCGCTTTTGTCCCAGCCGGCCTTGACAACGAGCCCGCCGTCGGCCGCGACGATGTCGGTGCCGCGCCTGTTGGCGATGTCGATGCCCTGGTGGTTGGACGACCCGAAGCCCGTCCTGCGGCCGAAATAGGAGGAGATAATCCCCTCGGCCGGCCAGATATACGTGCCCGTCGACGCCGTGGGCGGGCGCTTTGCCGTGCCGACGGCGACAAGCCCGTCGACCGGCTCGCGGACGACCTTGGAGCTGACCACCCACTTCGAGTCGACCTCGCCGTTGACGTACAGCACGTTTTCCGTGACCTCCAGGGCGCCGTCTGCCGCCTCGACGAGGACGGCCTCCTCGCCTTCGTACATTGTCGGGTCCTTGATATAATACGTCTGGCAGGGAATGGCCTCCGTAAACTGAACCTGCCGGACGACTTCCACCGTCAGGCTGAAGGGCGAGTTTTCGTTGGCGGGATCAAGCAGCGTCCGGAGAACGTCCGGATTGCGCTGGATGTCCTCCCTGACGAACTCCTGGGCAATCGTGACGGGCTGGCGCAGCTGCACCTCGACGGCGTCCGGCGCGACAAAGCCGGAAATCACGCTTTCCACGAGGGCGCGCAGCTGCTCTTCCGATTCGCCCGCGCCGACGAGGATGTCGCCCACCTTGAGTACGGGAAGCTTCACAAGCCCCTCGATGCCGCTTAAGATCGCCTCGGCCATCCCGTCGGCGCTGCCGTCCGCGCTGCCGAGCGCGGGCGAGACGAAGATGGCGCCTCCGATGGAGTAATCCTCCCCGAACGCCTCCCTGAGCTTTTGCTCCACGCTTGAGACGACGGCGTTGACTTCGCTCATGCTGCGCACGCTGCCGACCTCGGTGCCGTTAAAGTACACGGCGTACGCAACCTGCGTTTGGACAAATGTCACAGTCAGAACTAAAACCATCAGGAACGAGACGGCCGCCATGGCGATGCGCCGCCGCTGCTTCTGAACGTGCGAAAGTGTCTGGCTGAAAAACGATCGGACACAAACGACGGGAAAACTATCTGCCTCGCCGGTTTCCGGCTTGAGAAGTTTCACCGTACCACCTCTTTACTATTTTTAACCGAATGGTTCACAATTATTAACTAATCAGTAACACATCGGTTAACAACAGTTACAGTTTGTAACCGTTGGTATAATATCCACTTTGTGTCCGGTTGTCAACACTTTTTTTGTTAAATTCTGCGCCAAGCAAAAACAGCCCGCCTTCAAAAAGGCGGGCTGTTTTGCGCCGAGTTGAGCTTATGCGTAAGGATTCGACGGTGTTCCCTCCCTTCGCGACATGAACTACTCGGCATCATTAACAAATCGCGGGCCGAAATTTCGTCACTCCCATGGGTCTCCGTTCCGGCGCCGCGTTTGTTACAAACCTGATTCCTCGAAGCATTTTCTCAGCTTCTCAAGCGCCTTCTTCTCGATGCGGGAGACGTAGGAGCGGCTGATGCCGCAGATGGCGGCGATTTCCCGCTGCGTTTTCGGGTACTGGTTGTTCAGGCCGTACCGCAGGGTGATAATCTCCGCTTCCCTCGGGGTCAGGACGCTTTTGATGTACTTTTCAAGGCGCGCGCACGTCTCGCGGGCGCTTAAGTTCTCAAGCATGTCGTCCTCGACGCTGATGACCTCCATCAGGGACAGGGAGTTGCCGTCCTTATCCGTGTCGATGGAGTCGGAAAGCGAGAGGTCCCCCGCCATCTTCTTGATGCTCCGAAAGTGCATGAGGATCTCGTTCTCGATGCACCGGCTGGCGTAGGTGGCCAGGCGGACGCGCCGGTCCGGCTTGTATGTAGAAATCCCCTTAATGAGCCCGATGGTGCCGATTGAGATGAGATCGTCCTGGTCGCTGGCCTGCGTGTAGTACTTTTTGATGATGTGCGCCACCAGCCGCAGGTTCCGCTCAATCAGGATGTTGCGCGCCTCCATGTCGCCGTTCATGAAGCGCTCGATGTAATACTCCTCTTCTTCGGGCGTAAGGGGCTTTGGGAAGGAACCGGTCCCGTCCGACATGCGGAGCATGAGAAACGGGCTCATCAGAAGCAGTGCAAACGCGGCAGAAAGCATAAAGCCCACCACCCGATTCAGACTTAATACAGTGTATTGCGCTATGATTTGTCCTTATGCGAAAAAAATCCGCCAAAAATTACAAAGCTTATCCAACTTTTGGGCGCCCCGGGCGCTCTTTTCTCAAGGTGCCCCCCTTGCGTTTTATGCACGGCGGTGCTATAATGTGCATACATCTGAAAACTGAAAAGACTGTCTTCGGGGCAGGGTGAAATTCCCGATCGGCGGTATAGTCCGCGAGCGCCGCATGCATCGTGCGGCGCAGAATTGGTGAAACTCCAATACCGACAGTGAAAGTCTGGATGGAAGAAGACAGGGCCGGCCTTCATTTTGAGGCCACCTGCGCGTGCACCTGGAAGACAAGTCTTTCAGGTCATTTTTATTTTAGCAGGAGGTATTGAAATGAAGATCTCAACCCGCAATCTTGTCGTCACGGCACTTCTCATCGCAATCTCCGTCGTACTTATCTACCTCATCCACTTCCCCATCTTCCCGGCCGCGCCGTTCCTTGAATACGACCCGGCGGACGTCCCCATTCTCGTGGGCTCCTTCGCCTTCGGGCCCCTTGCCGGCGTGATCATCACCATCATCGCCGCCGGCATCCAGGCGCTGACGGTCAGCGCCCAGAGCGGCGTGTATGGCTTCATCATGCACGTCATCTCCACCTCCGCCCTCGTCGTGCCGGCGGGGCTCATCTACCGGAAAAAGCACACCCGCCTCGGCGCCGTCATCGCCCTCCTCTGCGGCACGGTGGCAAACGCCGTCGTCATGGTCATTGCCAACCACTTCGTCACGCCCCATTTCTTGCGCGTGCCCACGAGCGTCGTGGACGGGATGCTCATCCCCGTCATCCTCCCCTTCAACCTGATTAAAGCGGGCATCAACTCCGCCATCACGTTCGTCATCTACAAGACCATCTCCCGCTACGTCATCCACGGGGAAAAGCTCTTCAGCCGCAAGGAAGCAGATCACATCGCGAAGGGCTGACGATGGGGGCGCGCTCACAGCGGCGCGCGGCGCGGCATAAAACAGCGCGAAGCGTCCTGGCTTAGCGCAAAAAACAAAAAACCCCCGGCGCGGCCTAAGCGCCGGGGTTTTTCGTTTTACCGGCCCGGGAGAACGAGGGCGGGGTCCGTGACGTTGTAGCCGCGCGCCCTCATGCCGGTGGTGGTCTGCCCGTTTATCGCCGGATTGTATGACCCGTCGGTGGCTCCGTCGGTGATGTTTGGCGTGGTTTCGGAGTAGCGGGTGGCACCCTCTCTGTTGTAGCGGTAGTCGTCGTAGGTGTCCATGCGTCCGCAGCCGAACAGGCTCAAGGCGAGAAGCAGAACAAGAGCGGTAGCGACGAATTTTTTCATCATACTTTCTCCTCACACATTTTGATGAAGATTTGGCAATTTGCCTCGAGGATAGTATGCTCGCTCCCGCGCTTTTCTTGAGCGCCATTTTTTCCCATAAGCGCGAAAATACACGCCCCCGGGCGTGTATTTTCGTGTATCCCTTATGCGTTTAGATTGTCCATTCGCTGTGAAGGATGATGGTCAGGCGAAGCTCGCCGTTGTAATCCTCAAAACCGAGGCGCAGGCTCCCCCAGTCAAGCCCCGTGTGTTCGGGGCTGCCCTCGATATGAAAATCCACGTAGCGCGCGTTGGGGAACACCTCGTCGATATTCTCCAGCGCGTTGCCCGAGCGGATAATCCTGTCGATGCCGATCAGATCGGCCTTCGTGAAGTCCTTGTCCATCACGAACCGGTCAAAATACTGCGCCGGCGTCATTTCAATCGGCTCCCCGCTGCCGTCGAACAGGCCCCAGACGTATTTCGTATCGTCCTGCGGGAAGGCCTCGACCTGCGCCGCCGTAAAGCACTTGTTCGTCACAAGGTTTATCGTGGCGTACGGCGAAAACACGACGCCGTATTCGGGATGAACGAACCCCGCGAGCTTCTTGAAATCCCTTTCCTTAATCGCCTCGAGGATGTCGTAAGCCATCTCGACAAGCCTCGCGTTTGTCACGGGGGGTTTGACGTCCGTCGTGAGAATTTTCTCACCCTTCACCTTCGGAGCCGGCACCCACCCAAACGTGAAGGCCGCCAGCGAAAGGCCAATTCCAATAATCACGCCAACTGCGGCGCAAATCGCGCCGACTTGAGCTCTTTTCAGGTGGCGTCACCTACTTTCTCATTAATTTTCATTTCAGGGATGCCCACAGGATACTGTATTGAGTGACAAAATGCAACAACAAGAGATTACAAAAATAAATTACAAATCGTAAACGTTTCCAAATCCGGCAGTCTCCGGCGCGTTTTTCCCGTTGAAAAAGAGCGCTACAATAGTATAGAAAGAATATGAAACAAAGTGTGAACAAATGCGCCCGAGGTCTTGACAGCCATGCCAGAGAGTGCTAGATTATGGTTAGCACTCTTGGATGTTGAGTGCTAATTTTCTGAAAAGGAGGATAGGTTTTATGACGCTTGGAGACCGGCAGAAGAAGATCTTGCGCGCCGTCATTGACCGCTACATCGAGTCGGCCGAGCCGGTCGGCTCAAAGACAATCGCGCAGACGAGCGATTTGAACCTCTCCTCCGCCACGATTCGCAATGAAATGAGCGAGCTGGAGGCGCTCGGGCTCCTGGAGCAGCCGCACACGTCGGCCGGCCGCGTACCCACGCCGCTCGGATACCGCGTGTACGTCAACGAGCTGATGCAGCAGCACCGCCTCACGCTCGCGGAAATCGAGGAGATTAACCGCGCGCTCACGACGCGCCTGAGGCAGCTGGACAATTTGCTCGAGGAAATCGGCAACCTGACGGCTCGCCTGACAAGCTACCCCGCCCTTTCCGTCGCGGCGGCGGCGCCGGACCTGTCGATCGTGCGGTTTGACCTCATCCACGTCGACGCCGGCATGTTCATCATCGTGGTTATGCTCAGCAATAAAATGGTGAAAAATAAACTTGTCACCCTACCGCACCATGTCGACGCCAAGTTCCTTGCGAAGGTGGCGGCCGTTTTCAACGCGCACGTCACGAACCTGCCCGAAAGCGCGATTACGCCGGAGCTGATCGCGTCCATCGAGCGCGCGCTTGACGATACGCAGGGCATCGTTGCCATCGTCGCCACTTACGCGATTGAGATACTCAGGGAGTCCAAGCACCGCGAGGCGCGCGTGACGGGCACGACGCACCTCTTCGAGCACCCGGAATACAGGGACATCGAAAGAGCGCAGCGCCTGCTCCGCTACCTCTCGGACGAGACGGAGCTGCAGCGCCTTCCCTCGCCCGACTCCGACGACGTCGGCAGCATGAAAATCATCATCGGGCCGGAAAACCTCGTGGAGGAGCTGAAGGACGCCAGCGTCATCGTCGCCCGGTACGACGCGGGGGACGATATGCAGGGCCTCATCGGCATCATCGGGCCGACGCGCATGGACTACTCGAGAATGGCGGCACGCCTGTCCTTTATCGCCCAGAGCCTCTCCCGCCTGCTGCGGCAGGATATGCCGCCCCACCCCATGCTCGGCAGGCCGGGGAGCTTCCGCATCCGGCGCCCGGGCCAGCCGCCCGACCGGTAACGCGCCGCTAAAATACGCGGCTTATCACACTAAAGGAGATGATTCGGTTTGTCAAAAACAAACAGAGACGAGACACGAGACGAGGCCGTCAGCACGGCTGCGGACAATGCACCCCCCGCCGATGCAACTGACGCGGCGCCTCCCGCCGGCGATGCGGCCGATATGGCACCCCCCGCCGACAAGTCGGCCGGCGCGGCGCCCTCCGATAATGCGGGCGAGGCGCCCCAGCCCGACGCGGCCGCTCTGGAGAAGGCGGTCCAGGAGCTTGAAGAGCAGCTGAAGGCCGAGAGAGATAAGTTCTTGCGTCTCGCCGCTGAATACGATAACTACCGCAAGCGCACCGCCAAAGAGCGCGAGTCGCTCTTCAGCGAGATCCGCGCGGACACCATCGCGCAGATCCTCCCCGTTTACGACAACATCGCCCGCGCCCTCAAGCAGCCCTGCTCCGATGAAGCGTACTTCAGGGGCATCCAGCTTATCATGGCGCAGTTTGAGGAGATCTTCAAAAACCTCGGCGTGAAGGAAATCCCCGCTGTGGGCGAGAAATTCGACGTGAGCCGGCACTACGCCGTCCAGCATATAGAGGACCCGGCTTACGGCGAAAGCGTCGTCGTCGAGGAGTATGAGAAGGGCTTTATGATCGGGGATAAAGTCATCCGCTTCTCAACCGTTAAAGTCGCCAACTAGCATGCTTTCCATACACAGACCGGATTTGTCAGACTGAAGGAGGAGTCACTATGGGAAAAATCATCGGTATTGACCTTGGTACGACAAACTCGTGCGTAGCCGTTATCGAAGGCGGCGAACCCATCGTCATCCCCAACGCCGAAGGCGCGCGCACCACGCCTTCCGTTGTTGCTTTTTCTAAAGACGGCGAGAGAATGGTCGGCCAAGTCGCCAAACGCCAGGCCATCACCAACCCCGAGCGCACCATCATCTCCATCAAGCGCGAAATGGGCTCGAACTACCGCGTGAACATCGACGGCAAGAGCTACTCGCCGCAGGAGATTTCCGCGATGATCCTGCAAAAGCTCAAGGCGGACGCCGAAGCGTACCTCGGCCAGCCCGTCACCGAAGCCGTCATCACCGTCCCCGCCTACTTTACCGACTCGCAGCGCCAGGCGACGAAGGACGCCGGCAAAATCGCGGGCCTTGACGTCAAGCGCATCATCAACGAGCCGACAGCCGCGGCCCTCGCCTACGGCCTCGACAAGGAAGGCGAGCAGAAAATCATGGTCTACGACCTCGGCGGCGGCACGTTCGACGTCTCCGTCCTCGAAATCGGCGACGGCGTCATTGAAGTTCTCGCCACGGCCGGCAACAACCGCCTCGGCGGCGACGACTTCGACCAGTGCATCGTCGACTACATGCTCAAGGAGTTTAAGAAAGACACGGGCATCGACCTGTCCACAGACCGCATCGCCATGCAGCGCCTGCGCGACGCGGCCGAGAAGGCGAAAATCGACCTGTCCGGCGTAACGACGACCACCATCAACCTGCCGTACATCACCGCCGACGCCTCCGGCCCGAAGCACCTCGAAATGACCCTCACGCGCGCGAAATTCAACGAGCTGACGGCCCACCTCGTGGAAAAGACGATGGAGCCCGTCCGCCAGGCCCTTTCCGACGCGGGGCTGACGGCGGCGGATCTCAACAAGGTCCTGCTCGTCGGCGGCTCGACGCGCATCCCCGCCGTTCAGGACGCCGTGCGGCGCATCACCGGCAAGGAGCCGTTCCGCGGCATTAACCCGGACGAGTGCGTGGCCATCGGCGCGGCCGTCCAGGCCGGCGTTCTCGGTGGCGACGTGGAGGGCATCCTGCTGCTGGACGTCACGCCGCTGTCTCTCGGCATCGAGACGCTCGGCGGCGTGTTCACGAAGCTCATCGAGCGCAACACCACCATCCCGACGCGAAAGAGCCAGATCTTCTCCACCGCGGCGGACAACCAGACGTCCGTCGAGGTCCACGTCCTGCAGGGCGAGCGCGAGATGGCCAAGGACAACAAGACGCTCGGCCGCTTCCGCCTCGACGGCATCGCCCCCGCCCCGCGCGGCGTGCCGCAGATTGAAGTCACGTTCGATATCGACGCCAACGGCATCGTAAACGTCTCGGCGAAAGACCTCGGCACGGGCAAGGAGCAGAAGATCACCATCACGGCGTCCACGAACCTGTCGAAAGAGGAAATCGAGCGGGCCGTCAAGGAAGCCGAGCAGTACGCCGCGGAAGACAAACGCCGCAGGGAAGAGGCCGACGCGCGCAACAACGCCGACAACCTCATCTACCAGAGCGAAAAGGCCTTAAGCGACCTCGGCGACAAAGTCAGCCCCGAGGACAAGAGCGCCATTCAAAACGCCATCCAGAACGTCAGGACCGCCCTTTCCGGCAATGACGTGCAGGCCATCAAGAACGCCACCGACGAGCTGCAAAAGAAGTTCTTTGAAGTCAGCCAGAAGATTTACTCGCAGGCCGGCCCGCAGCAGGGCGCCGGCGGCACGTCGTCCGGCGGCGGCAGCGCCCCCGGCGGCGGCAACTACTACGACGCCGACTACGAGGTCGTCGACGACAACAACAACAAGTAAAACAATCCGGTCCTGCGGATTTGCGGCAAAGAATCTCCGCGAAAAACGGAGATTCTTTGTTCGTACATAGCGGCCCGCCGCATCAAGCGCGCCGCCCCGCAGGGCGTGAGAGGAAGAAAGTATGGCAGAAAAACGCGACTATTACGAGGTGCTCGGGCTGGAAAAAGGCGCGTCGGAGGAGGCCATCAAAAAAGCGTACCGCCAGCTTGCCAAGAAGTACCACCCCGACCTCAACCCCGGCGACAAGGAAGCGGAAAAGATCTTTAAGGAGATCAACGAGGCCTACGAGGTGCTCTCCGACCCGGAAAAACGCGCGAAATACGACCGGTTCGGGCACGCCGGCGTCGACCCGTCCTATGCCGCGGGCAGCGGGTTTGGCGGCTTCGGCGGCTTCGGCTTTGACTTCGACCTGGGGGACATCTTCAGCTCCTTCTTCGGCGGCGGCGCCTCCTCCGCCAGGAACCGCAACGCCCCGCGCCGCGGCGAGCGCGTGTACGCGGAGGTGACCGTCACGTTCGAGGAGGCGGCCTTCGGCTGCGAAAAGGAGATCCCCATCTCCCGCATCGAAGTGTGCGACGTCTGCTCCGGCACCGGTTGCAAGGAAGGGACGACGGCGGAAATCTGCCCCACCTGCAGGGGCTCGGGCACCGTCACATCCCAGACGCGGACGGCGTTCGGCATCATTCAGAACACCGTCGACTGCCCCAACTGCCACGGCCGCGGGAAAATCATCCACCAGCCCTGCGCCCAGTGCAAGGGCCACGGCCTCATCCGCCGCAACAGGAAAATCACCGTCAAAATCCCCGAAGGCATCGACGACGGGCAGACCATCTCCATGGCCGGGCAGGGCAACGCCGGCGTCAACGGCGGCCCGCCGGGGGACCTGTACATCACCGTAAACGTCCAGCCCCACGAGTTCTTCCGCCGGGAAGGCAACGCCGTGCTCTACGACCTTCCCATCTCCATCGTGCAGGCGGCCCTCGGCGCGGAAGTGGAAGTGCCGACGCTCGACGGCAAGGTCAAATACGTCATCCCCGAAGGCACCCAGACGGGCACCGTCTTCCGCCTGCGCGGGAAGGGCATCCCCAACCTGCGCGGCTCCGGGCGCGGCGACCAGTTCGTCACCGTCCACGTCACCGTCCCCACAGGGCTCACCCCGCAGCAAAAGGAGCTTTTGCGCCAGTTCGGCGAGTCCCTGGGCGAGCAGACCGACAGGCAGGGCAAGAAGAAGCGCCGGCTGCGCTAGGGCCCGCGCGGCGCGATACACATCCCCCTCATGCGGGCACATGAAACACGCTGCATGGCGGGCAGCGCGCCGCGCTTGGCGCGGCGGCGCGATACCCCGTCAGGCAGGCTGCGCGGCTGCTGCGTGCGTCACCCGTCAGGCGGGCTGCTTGAAACGGACAGTGCTGCGGCGCGGCACACCCCGCCGCGCGAACGGACGCATATCCCGCAGCGCCCGGCGGGGCGGCTTGAGTGCCCCCGCCGGGGCTTGCGCGCCCTGTCTATCAGGTAAAACCGCATAAAAACGAGAGAATATTTACGCCGCGGCGGAGCGCTCCGCCGCGGCTTATCGCTTTTCCGTGCATTAAAATAATTTTAAGAATAATTCTTGACAGTTTCGTTAGTCTATGCTAACATAATAGCAGGAAGCGGCATATAATAGTAAGGCCGTGTATCTCCCTCCCGATTTTCTCCATTGCTTGCCTCGGCAAGCGCGTGCACGCAAAAGGAGACGTTCTATGATCGCGTTTATTCTTGAAAACCTTGGCACAATCGTCGTCGGCGCGGCGCTTTTGGTCATCGTGTGCCTCATTATCGCAAATGAGATACGGCGCAGAAAGCGCGGCCGGTCGTCCTGCGGCTGCGGGTGCAGCGGCTGCCCGTCCGCTTCCGTCTGCCGCAAGCAATAATACACAGCAGCCTAAGCCGCGCGCGAAAACGCGCGCGGCATTTTTCCTACTAGCCCGCGCGGCCTTCATCGGCCGCGCGTTTTTTTATCCGCTTCGCGGCGATGCGCCGCGAACTCCGCGCTGGCGCGAAACAGCCCGCCGGATATGGCCACCTAAGCCCGAACCGGTCAAACAGGCCAAATGCGGCCTGCCGCTCCTGAGCGATTGCCGCGCCGCCCGCCGCAATCAGGATACTAAACGGCGCTTTTTCGCCGCGCCGCGCGCGCCTCATAAAGCCCACAAGCTCGGGATGCGTGACCGCAAAACCGCCCTGCCGGCTCGCCATGCCGGCCCAGCCGCGCCGCAGGATGCTCAACCGGCGCTCTTTCGCCGCCAGCCTCAGCCGCTCCGATACTTTAGCCCGCTGTGCTCCGTCTGCCACTGCTCCCGCCGCGCGCCGCGTGTGAATCGGCGGCGCGCCTACGCTTGTGCGCAGCACCCCTGTGCCAAAACGCGCGGCGTCACGGCTTATAGCAGTCCAGGCACACCTTTTTCCCGTCCTGCAGGCGGATTTTGTTTTCCGCCGCGCCCTCGCCGCAGATCTCGCACGTGACCGTCCGGTATATGCGCGCCTTGCCGGGAATGGGATAGCCGGGCTTATCCACCCGGAAAACCACTTCCGCCGGCGCGGTGAGCAGGTATCTGATGCGCGCGTCGCGCTCTAGGCCGCGCGCGCTTTCCCTGAGCACAAGGCGCACTGCGAGATCGCTGCCGCGCCGGAAAAAGCTGAAGGCCTGCTTGCCGACCGGGCGGATGACGAGGTTGCCCTTCCCCGCCGTGCAGCCAAGGATAGCCTGAATCCCGTCTATGCCGCACGCGTCGTTTTCCGCCACGCAGACGATTTCCTCGTCCACAGCCGGCCCAAACCCGATTTCCATCGCAATCGCGGCGGCGCGCACGCCGATGGCAAGCCCCGGGCACTCGTGCCCGTGAAAATCAACGGCTTTCCGCCACAGATTCCAGATCATGCTCCGCTCCTTCCCGCCCGCCGCAAGCGGGCTTTTTTGGTCTATTCCTATCATACTCCAGCAGCTGTTTTGCGGCAACGGCGGCTGTTTGTTGACATATACCAAACCGAGGGGCTAATATAGTGATTGTATGCGGGCAAAGTGAATAACCGCAGGTAAGGAGGGCGCATGATGGAAAAATACGATGCCATGTCGCAAGAGGAGCTTCGCGCGAAGCTTCAGGAACTCAAGGACCTGCGCGACGAGGTGCTTGAGGAGCGGGACATGATTCTCGGTCAGCGAAACGTCCACCTCTCAAGCCTCCTCGTGACGAAGTACGCCAAGGATATCGAAGAAATCGAAGCACAAATCGCCCACGTGGAGGCGCTCATCGCCCGGCGGGAGGGATAAGCGCCCTCACGGCGCGCACAAGCCGCACCGGACAGGGCGGCGGCGCGTCCTGCTACGAAAGAGAAAGGAAGGATAAGCACCATGAAAACAGTGATCGTCGGCGGCGTCGCCGGCGGGGCGACCGCCGCGGCAAGGCTCCGCCGGCTGGATGAGAAGATGGACATCGTCCTCATCGAGCGCGGCGAGTACATATCCTTTGCCAACTGCGGCCTGCCGTACTACGTCGGCGGCGCGATTGCCGACAGGGACGACCTCACCCTCCAGACGCCGGAGGACTTCCACGCGCGCTACCGCGTCGACGTGCGCGTCCTGGAGGAAGTCGTGGACATCGACCCCGCGGCGAAAATTGTCCGCATCCGCCGCGCCAGGGACGGCTCGGAGTACACCGAATCGTATGATAAGCTCCTCCTCTCCCCCGGGGCACGGCCCTTCGTCCCGCCCATCCCGGGCGCGGATGCGGAAAACGTCTTTACGCTGCGCACGATTCCGGACGCGCTGGCCATCCGCGACTATGTGAAAAGCAGGGGCTGCCGGACGGCCGCCGTCATCGGAGGCGGGTTTATCGGCCTTGAGATGGCGGAAAACCTCGCCCGCGAGGGGCTGAAAGTCTCCATCATCGAGGCAATGCCGCAGATTGCGACGGTCCTGGACGAGGACGTCGCCTGCGAGGCCGCGTCGTACCTGCGCAGCCGTGGCATCGAGATCTACACGAACGCCGTGGTGGAGGACATCTCCGCCCTCGGCGCCGACGTCGTCATCCTCTCCGTCGGCGTGCGGCCGGAGAGCGAGCTTGCCGCCCGGGCGGGCCTGAAGCTGAGCGAGAGGGGCCTTATCGTCACGGACGAGACGATGCGGACCTCGGACGAGCACATCTACGCCGTGGGCGACGCCGTCGCCGTGCGCCATTTCGTCAGCGGCGCGGAAACGCACATCGCGCTCGCCGGCCCGGCCAACAAGCAGGCGCGCATCGCGGCGGACAATATCTGCGGCCTCGGCAGCCGGTACACGGGCGCGCTCGGCAGCGCCGTCATCAAGCTCTTTGACATGACCATCGCCGCCACGGGCCTTAATGAGCGGCAGATCAAACAGCTCGGCATCCCTTACGACAAGGTCTTCCTCTGGTCAAGCTCCCACGCGACGTATTACCCCGGCGCGTCGAACATGAGCCTGAAGGTGCTGTTTAACACCGAGACGGGCAAAATCCTCGGCGCGCAAATCGCGGGGTTTGACGGCGTGGACAAGCGCATCGACGTGCTGGCCACCGCCATCCGCGCGGGGATGACGGCGTACGATTTGACGGAGCTTGACTTAGCGTACGCCCCGCCCTTTTCCTCGGCGAAGGACCCCGTGAACATGGCCGGGTACGTCATGGAAAACATCCTCACCGGCAAGGTCCGCCAGCACCACTGGCACGACGTCGAGGCCCTCGAACAGCGCCCGGACATCGTCCTCCTCGACGTGCGCACGGAGGAGGAATTTAACCGCGGCCACTTTAAAAACGCCGTCAACATCCCGCTGCACACGCTGCGCGGCCGGCTTGAGGAGCTGCGCGGCAAGAGAAAGATTTACGTCTCCTGCCAGAGCGGCCTGCGCAGCTACATCGCCGCGCGCATCCTGACGCAGCACGGGTTTGACTGCTCCAACCTCGCCGGCGGGTACCGGCTCTACGCCGCCGTTCGGAAAAACGCCGCGTTTGACGGCGCGCTCACGTATCCCTGCGGCGTGAAGGTGAAAAAACCGTAAGACCATTCGGCACGCAGCCGAAAAACAATAGAGGAGTGAAACGGCAATGACAAAGGAAGAGATACTGGACATCGTCGGTTCCGCCGCGCGCGAGGCCCAGATCCGGGACGACGTGTGCTCCCGCAGCCTGCTCATCGGCTTAAACGAGTACTTCGGCTTCATTCCGGACGAGGTGATCCGCGCGTCCTTCTCCCTGTGCGGCGGCGCGGGGGCCAGCAGCGGCAGCTGCGGGTGCTACACCTGCGGGCTGCTGGCGATTGGGCTGAAGTACAACGCCCCGCTGGAGGACGAGCTGGACGACCCGGACCTGCAGAGCATCGGCCAGCAGAAGTTCATGGAGTACCGGGACCGCTTCATTAAGGAAATGGGCTCGACGCTCTGCCCCGAACTGCAAAAGCAGGTCTTCGGCCGCGGCTTTGACTTTAAAAACCCCGAAGACGCGGCGGCGTTTTTCGCCGATAAGGAACATCACATCAAATGCGCCCAGATCGTCGAGAAAGCGGCCCGCCTGACCGCCGAGATGCTTCTGGAAGACGAGGAAAACTAGGAGGCGCTCATGGAGACGGACATTCAAACGCTCAATGAACAGGCCCGGCGCCTTGACGACCTGCTGCGCCTTGAGACGTACCCGCTGGCCGTCAAGTGGTATGAAGACGCCCGGGACGTGCCGGCGGGCGCCATGTTCCCCATGCGCGACAAGGGCAAGCATATCGCCCTGTGCCAGGCGTTTTCCCTCGCCCGCATGCGCGGCATGACGGTCGCGATGGAAATCCGCGACCACTGGTGCTGGAACCCCCTCGTGGCCTTCGGCATGGTCGACTGCTCGCCGGGCTCGAAGGCCTTCGAGGTCATAAAGCCGCTCATCGGCGTGCCGCCGAAGGACGCGGACGATTTCCTCGCGCGCTTCCCGCGCCTTGAGGCGGGCAAATACAAGGCCGTCGTCGTCGCGCCGCTTTATAAGGCCGACTTCATGCCGGACGTCATCCTCATCTACTCCAACACCGCGCAGCTGAACATGATGCTCCGGGCGGTCAAATCCCAGACGGGCGAGCTTGTGAAAAGCGTGTTTGACGGCATCGACTCCTGCGCGTACGCGACGGTGCCGACGATGCTCACGCGCGAGTTTCGCATCACAATCCCCGACCCCGGGGACGTCGAGCGCGCCCGCGCGGGCAAGGACGAGATCATCTTCTCCGTCCCGCCCGAAAAGCTCCACCTCATCCTGGACGGCCTTGAGCGGCTGAGCGAGCACGGCATGACATACCGCACCGCCCCCGTCGTCCTGCCCTTCGATTTCGAGCGCCCGCCGTTTTACAACGAGCTGTTTAAGATCTGGGGCCTCGACCAGGGCGAAGACTGGTAAACGCGCGTCAAAACGAAAGCGCCCTTCCCGTTTTTTCGGGAGGGCGCTTTTTGCTTTATGGGACTTCGGGTGGCTCCCCACGCCGTTTCATTATGTGAGCGCGTTTGTCGCGCGGTTTGAAGGCGCGTTCAGGGGCGGCCTTCGCGGCGGCATCTTGCCCCGCGCTTGCGGCGCGCTTTCCGCGCGCATCTTGAAAACAGATTCAAGCTCCCGAAGGCGGCAAACCCGCGCGCCTTTTAGCGCGCTTTGAGGGCGCCTTGCTCAGTCGCCCCGCGCCGCGCGAAGGCGCGTCGAGAGCGCGCGCAGGCACCAGAACAGGAAAAACGCCGCGATGTTCACGATGACGACGCTCGCCCCCGCCGGCGTGGCAAACAGGTACGAGATGACGATGCCGACGAGGTAGCACACGACGGACACGGCCGCCGAGCAGATGGTCACCGTCTTAAACCTCTTGCACAGGCGCATGGATGTGAGCGCCGGGAAGATGATAAGGCTTGAGATGAGCAGCGCGCCCATCATGCGCATGCCGAGGACGATGGTAATGGCCGTGAGGAACGCGACGAGCGTGTTGTACACGCCCGTTTTGAGCCCCACCGCTTTGGCGAAGCTCTCGTCGAACGTCACGGCGAACACCTTGTTGTACAGCAGCACGAACAGCGCGATGACCGCGGCGGACAGCGCCACGGACAGCCGCACGTCGGAGCGGCTCATGCTCAGGATGCTGCCGAACAGGTAGTTCATCACGTCCATGTTCATCCCCGACGTCATGGAGATGACCAAGACCCCGACGGCCAGCGCCCCCGTCGAGATGAGCGCGACGGCCGCGTCCCCCTTGATGCGGCTGTTTTCGCTCACACGCAGCAGCAAAAACGCCGCCGCGACGCACACCGGGATGGCCACAGCAAGGGGCGCGGCGCCCAGCGCCGTCGCCACGGCCATCGCGCCAAAGCCCACGTGGGAGAGCCCGTCGCCGATCATCGCGTAGCGCTTGAGCACGAGGCTCACGCCGAGCAGCGCCGCGCACAGGGACACGAGCAGCCCCACAATCACGGCGCGCAGCAAAAAGCCGTAAGAGAGCATTTCCGCAAACGTTTTAATCATGCCGGCAGCCTCCCAGAAAACGCTTTCCGATGTCCGACGCGCAGTACTCCGCCGTCGTGCCGAAAAAGAAGCTCTCGTTGCCGAGGTGCAAAATCTTCCCGGCGTACTGCACGGCGCTGTGCACGTCGTGCGAGACCATCACGACGGTGATGCCCAAATCGCGGTTTATCTCCTCAATCTGCCGGTAAAGCTCCTGCGTCGCGACGGGGTCCAAGCCCGCCACGGGCTCGTCGAGCAGGAGCATCTTCGCCGTGGCGCACAGCGCCCGCGCCAGGAGCACGCGCTGCTGCTGCCCGCCGGAGAGTTCCCCGAAGCAGCGGTTGCGCTGCTCCCACATCCCCATCCGCTCGAGGCTCTCGCGCGCGGCGGCGCGGTCGGCCTTCGCGTAAAAGGGCCTTATCCCCCTCCGGGCAATCCGCCCGGACAGGACGACTTCGTAGCAGCTGGCGGGAAAGTCTTTCGGCGTCTCCGCCCGCTGCGGAAGATAGCCGATTTCGTTGGGCCTGAGGCCTCCGCAGAGCGTAATCGTCCCGCTCTGCGGCGCTTTCAGGCGCAAAAGTCCCTTGATGAGCGTGCTCTTCCCCGAGCCGTTTTCGCCGACGATGCACAGGTAGTCCCCGCTCTCAACGGAAAAGCTCAGGCCTGAGAGCACGGTGTTCCCGTCGTAGGAAAAACTTACGTCCCGGCACGTTAATATCGTCATGGGCTCAGCGCCTCCTTCAGCGCCTCGGCGTTGGCCGCCATCAGCTCAAGATACGTCTTTCCGGCGAGGAAATCGTCGCGGCTGACCGTGTGGCAGGAGTGGAGCAGCCGCTTTTTCGCGCCCGTCGCCTCGCAGATTGTGTCCGCGATCTTGCCGCTGGACATCTCAATGTAGAAGACGACGGGGATGTTCTCCTGCCGCACTTTGTCGATGAGAAACCTGACCGTCTTCGCGCTCGGCTCCGTCTGCTCGGCGCACCCGGGGAACGCCGCGAAGTAATGGAGGCCGTACGCGTCGGCAAAATAGCGGAAGGGGAAGCGGTCCCCGAACACGAGCGTCCGGCGCGCGCCGCCCGCGACGATGTCCTCAAACGTGCGGTCGAGCTTGCCGAGCTCCTCAAGATACGCCTCGGCCGCGGCGCGGTACTCCTCCGCGTTTTTCTTATCCACCGCGCACAGCGCCTCGGCGATGGCCTGCACAATCACCGCCGCGTTCTTCGGGGACGTCCAGACGTGCTCGTCGTACTCATGCTCATCGTCCCCGCCGTCCGCGTCATGCTCCATGCCCTCGACGATTTCCTCTTCCACGACGTCCACCATGTCCATGAGCGCGAGAATCGTCTTGTCCTTCGTGTCGAGCGCGTCCAGCACGCCGCGCACCCACGTTTCGGACTTGCCGCCGACGAAGATGAACACGTCGCACTCTTCAATCCGCACCATATCCTGCGGCGAAGGCTCATAGCTGTGGCTCTCCGCGCCGGGCGGCAGCAGCATGGCAATATCCGCCTTGTCGCCCGCGATGGCGCGGGTAAAGTCGTAGGGCGGGAAAACCGTCGTGACGACCTTAATCTTCCCCTCCCCGCCCTCTCTCTTTTCGCTATTCGAGCAGGCGCCCGCGGCAAAAAGGAGCAGGGCCGCAAGCAGCCCGCATAAAATGCGCTTCATTCAGTATCCTCCCCGTCCCGCCCGAAACGGCGCGGCGCGCCCGGCGCGCCTCTTCCGCTGCAGCGGTTGCAGGTGCCGTACAGGACGGTCCTCCCCTTGTCCACGCTGAAATGGTGCTCTTCGCTCAGGTGCGCAAGAAGCGTGTCCAGCTGCGCGCACTCCACTTCAACGGCGCTCCCGCAGCCGACGCAGACGAGATGGTGCCCGCTGCTTCCGTCGCTCCCGATGTAGCGGTAGCAGGCGTAAAGCCCGTCCGGCGCGGTAAACTTAAACACCGCCCCCTCCTTCTCAAGGGCGTCGAGATGGCGGTAGACCGTCGCCTTCCCCACGGGGCGGCCGCTCCGGATAAGGTGCTCGTAAATCTCCTCCGCCGTCACGGGGCGCTCGCCGCTCTCCTTCAGATAATCGAGTATACGGGCCTTCTGCTTCGTCCGGTACGTCCGCCGCCCGTCCATTCCGCATCGCCTCGCAGCTAAAATTTGAAAACCGTTTTCATATTTGTATCTTATACCGCGCCGCATCGCCTGTCAAGCCGCGCAAATCCCTCGCGTGGGCGCGCCCTCGGCGCGCGGCGGACAGGGCGGTTTTGAATATTTATGCGCGCGATGCAGCCGCGTAATGCGGGCGCGAATGATTCATACTTGTGATTTGCCGGACATTGTATTATAATAGGGTGCTGCGTAAACTTTAGCTTTTTTGGATATGCTTAGGAACGGGCCGTTGCCCGCGCGGCCCCGCGATCAACTTAAGGGATGGGAGCTTGATTATGGTAACGCTTGAAACGGATAAGGGACTCATCCGCATCGCCGGCGACGTTTTCACGTATCTGGCCGGCAACGCCGCGACAACGTGCTTTGGCGTGAAGGGAATGACCGTGCGCTCCATGACGGACGGGCTCGTGCACCTCTTAAAGCGCGAATCGATGGGCAAAGGCGTGCACATCACGTACAACGACAACGGGAGCATTTCCATCGAGCTTCACATCGCCGTTGACCCGGGCGTGAACATTCCGGTTGTGTGCAAGAGCATTATCGAAGAGGTCCGCTATAAGGTCTCCACGGCAACCGGCGTAGAGATAAAGAGCGTCGACGTCTTTGTCGACTCGATGATTATCGGCTGAACGAGGAGGATTTCGTTTTGACACAACAGATTACCGGGGACCTGCTTAAAGCGATGATCCTCAACGGTGCCGCCGCCATTGAAAACCACAAGACGGAAATCAACGAACTGAACGTCTTCCCCGTTCCGGACGGCGACACGGGCACCAACATGAGCCTGACGATGAGCGCCGCCGCGTCGGCGCTCAGGGAAAGCAAGCCGGGCCTGAAAATCAGCAAAGCGGCCGACATCGCCGCGTCGGCGCTGTTGCGCGGCGCGCGCGGCAACTCGGGCGTCATTCTGTCGCTGCTTTTCCGGGGGTTTGCGCGCCACCTGAAGGACTGCGAGGCCGCCGACGCCCCCATGTTTGCCGCCGCGATTACGGCGGGCGTCGAGTCGGCGTACAAGGCCGTCATGAAGCCGGCGGAGGGCACGATTCTCACCGTCTCCCGCCTGGCCGCCGCCGCGGCCGTCACGGAAGCCGAGCGCAGCGAGGACATCGAGTCCGTGCTCGAGCGCGCGATTGCCGCGGGCAGGGAAGCCCTCGCCGATACGGTGAACATCAACCCCGTGCTCAAAAAAGCCGGCGTCGTGGACGCCGGCGGCAAAGGCTACCTGTTTATTCTCGACGGCATGCTCCGCGCCCTGCGCGGCGAGGTCGTCGAAGCCGCCGGCGGCGAAACGGCTGAAAAAGCCGACTTTGCCGGGTTCGGGGCGGAGGACATCACGTTTACTTACTGCACGGAGTTTATCGTCTCGCGCTCATCGAGCAAAACGCCGCCGCAGCTGCGGGCGTTCCTTGAAAAGCTCGGGGACAGCATCGTCGTCGTGGACGACGACGAGATCATCAAAGTCCACGTCCACACGAACGACCCCGGCGCGGTGCTCACCGAAGCCCTCACCTACGGCCCGCTGCTGACGGTGAAAATCGAGAACATGCGCGAGCAGCACTCGGCGAAAATCCTTGAGGAGACGGAAACGCAGCAGTCCGAACAGAATGAGGCGGCACTCGACCCGGTTCCCGTGGAGAAGGATCTGGGCGTGGTGGCCGTCTGCGCCGGCGACGGCATGGCCAGCGTGTTCCGCGACCTCGGCGTGGACCACATCATTTTAGGCGGGCAGACGATGAACCCCTCGGCGGAAGACATCCTCGCGAAAGTCAATTTAACGCCCGCCGAAACGGTGTTCATCCTGCCGAACAACAAGAACATCATCATGGCCGCCGAGCAGTGCAAAGCGCTCACGAGCCGCCGGATCATCGTCATCCCGTCGAAATCGATGCCGCAGGGCGTCTCCGCCATGCTCGCGTTCGACCCGACGGGCACGGCGGAGGACAACGAGCAGGCGATGACGGAGGCCATCTCCCGCGTGCACACCGCCCTCATCACCAGCGCCGCGCGCGACTCCACCTTCGACGGGCACGAGATCACGCAGGGCGACTACCTCGCCCTTCTCGACGACAACCTCCTCGCCACGGCGAAAGACACTCTCTCCCTCGTCGACGCCATCGGCAAGGCCCTCGCCGCTTTCTCCCCGGAGTTTCTCACCATCTTCACCGGCGAAGGGGCGGACAGCGCCACGTCCGAAGACGTCCTGCGCCGCCTGTCGGCAATGATGCCGGACGCGGAGGTCTCGATGGTCTCCGGCGGGCAGCCCGTTTACAGCTATATGATTTCAGCCGAATAAGCAAAAGCCGCCGGGACACCGGCGGCTTTTTTGCATGGCGGCTTTAAGCGGCAGAAAAGACCGGGCCGCGTTTGGCCCGGTTTCTGTTCGCTTTATGAGGTTACGGCTGGCCGTGCAGGACTTCAAAGCCCTTCGCCATCGCGAGAATTTCCTCCTTGGGGGGGTAGTTTAAGTCCTCTCCGACCTTCGAGTCGGCGACGACGAGGGCCAGGTAAATCGGCATTTCGCCCTTGCGGATAATGCGCTTGTATTTTTTCACTTCCGAAATCAGCTGCCGGACCGCTCCTTCGTGCCCCATCTTTTTGCAGAGGTTCTGATAGAGCTCCTTGCATGTGAGGAACGGGATGAGCACCATCGGCTCGGTTTCTTTCGGGAAAATCTCCAGCATGAGCTTTACAAGCCTGCTCCGCTGCTCCTGCCCGTACGGGAACGCCCAGCGGGCATACTCCTCTTCCTCCCGCTTCTGCTGCTCCTTGCTTTTCCAAGAGAAAAGGTTCGATAAAATGCTCGATTCTCCAAACATAATTCGTCCCCCTTGCGCGTCTTGGACAAATCCTACCATACTTGCGCGCCCTTTGCAACACGTCTCGTCAGATTCCATAAAGATTTTCGCCAAAGCGGCGCCCAACGGAAAGATTAGTATTGTTATTGCCGCGCATTTCGTGTAAACTAAAGCCGTGGCGAAAGATAGAAATCTATATGGAGGGTTTAGCATGAACAAATTATTGCGTATGATTCTCGTCATCGCGTCCTTGCTCATCGCCATCGCGACGGCCGCCTGCGCCATCGTCTACTTCAAAGACGAAATCCTCGACCTCCTCGATACGATAAAGGACAAGGCCTGCAAGAAGAGAAACCAGATTCCGGACGAATACGTCGATTACGCGGACGTTTAAACGGCCCTCTCGCAGCCCCCGGTTCCGCACAGCCGGAACCGGGGGCTTTCTGCTATATGGCGCCCAGCGAGGCCAAGGCGCTGTTTGGATAAATTTTGAAAATTTCCCATATATGCGATTTTTGTGCCGGAATTGCCTGGTATATGAGGATTTTTGTTGACTTTGCCGCGGTAAATTCCTATAATTAGTTAATTAAGAGAGAATTTCAGGCATCTTTCGCGCTTGCGCTCTTTTTTTCTCTTTGGCGTCTCCGGCAGGTTTTTTAACTTTGTGTCTTAGCGAGGTTATCTGAAATGAGTACTTCCCTCTACCGCGACGGTTTTATGCACATGCCGGCCGGCTATGCGCTCTTTAACGTCATCGACAACGAGGGCGGGCTTTCCTCGGACTACCGCCTCGTCGAAGCCAACGGCGCTTTTGAGCAGGCTGTCGGAACCAATGTTGCGCAACTTGAAGGGAAGGCGCTCTCCCAGTTTGTCCGGGACGCGGGCTTTCCCGTCGAGCTGTTTGACGCGCTGCGCCGCGCCGCCACAAAGCCCGTCGAGAAAGAGATTTTCATTTCAAAAACGGGACGATGGGTAAAGGTAAGCGCATACGCGCCGCAGCCGGGGCACATTATGGCGCTGCTTTTTGAGCTCCCCCGCCAGAAAGCCGCCGGGCCGGACGAAAACACGCTCCCCGAAGCGCTCCGGACGGCGCCTCTGCCGGTTTTCATCACCAGTCCCGCGGGCGTAATTCTCGACGCCAATCCGGAGTCGGCGTCCGCCTCGGGCTACTCAAGCGACGAGCTTGCCGGCATGAACGTGTACCGCTTAGTGGAACGGACAAGCCGCGTAATCGGCCTGATGTTCTTCAAAGAGCTGCTCCAGAACGGCTCCGCGACGGTGCAGCTTCAGATTAAGACGAAAAGCGGGAGCGCAATCTGGGTAAACGTCCGCGCGCTCAAGTACGGCGCCAACTATATTTTTTACTGTCTGGACATCTCCTCCTACAAGGCGCTGGAAAACGAGCTTGTCAACAGCGAGCTCCTCTACCGCACGTTCATCAACGCCAGCAGCGACCTTATCTATCTCAAGGACGACCGGCTGCGGTATATGATCGTCAACGACGCGCTCCTGCGGGCGCAGGGGGTTGATTACACCGACATTATCGGCAAAGCGCATGAGGAAATGAGCCCCGAAACGTACGTCGACGTGATGCGCGAGACGGACCTTTACGTCATCGAAACAAAGGAGAGCGCCGTCTGCGAGTTCTCCATTTGCGGCAACTATTACGAGGCGCTCAAGTTCCCCGTCCCCATCGGGGAGGGGCGCACCGGCGTGGGCGCGTATATCCGCAGCGTCACGCAGAAAAAGCGCCACGAGGAGATGCAGCGCCGCACGCTCGAGCGGCACCGCATTCTCGCAAACGCCCTTCTGATGACGTTCCAGTCCAGCCGGGGGCTTGTCGAGTACGCGCTTCAGGAGGCCCTGAAACTCACGGGCAGCCAGCGCGGCATGCTCTTTACTCTTGAGGAGAGCACCGGCGACATGGTCTTGCGCGTGGATATGAGCAACTTCCAGCACGCCGCGTGCAGGCCGCGCACGCTCTACCCCATAAGCCAGGCCGTCCTGTGGGGCGAGACGGCGCGCTCGGCCCGCCCCGTCATCGAAAACAGCTACATACCATCCGGCGACGCGCCGGATAAGGCGTTTGCCCGCGTCCACAACTTCATGTCCATCCCAATCCTGAAAAACGAACAGGTCCGGGCCGTCGTGTGCCTCGTGAACAAAAACGGCGATTTCGACGAGTACGACGTCACCGACCTGTCCATGCTCATGCACAGCGTCTTCATGGCCGCCGAGAAGCAGGACATGCAAAAGAACATCGAAAACCTCTACGCGCAGATGCAGGCCATGTTCAACGAGCACGACGCCGTGATGCTCCTGTTCGACCCGGCCACCCGCGAAATCAGGGAGGCAAACCCCGCGGCCGTGGCGTTTTACGGGTACAGCAAGGAAGAGCTTTTGTCGCTTAAGTACGACGACCTCCTCGCCCCGCGCGACCCGGGCGTCATCACGCTGCCGGCGGGGGAAAACAAGCGCTTCTTCTCCTCGCCGCACCGGCTGAAAAACGGTGAAATCCGCTATGTGGACGTCTACTCCTGCCCGATCAACTACCATGCCGAGCGCATGATTTTCTCGATTATCTTCGACGTCACCGAGCGCGAGAAGGCGTTCGAGGAGGTCAAATACCTCAGCTTCCACGACCACCTCACCGGCCTTTACAACCGCCGCTACTTCGACAACATCATCAAGCAGATGGACGACGAGCGCTACTACCCGCTCACCATCGTCGTGGCGGACGTCAACGGCCTCAAGCTCGTCAACGACTCCTTCGGCCACGCGCAGGGGGACGAGCTGCTCGTCAAGGCGGCGGAGCTCCTCCAGCAGGGCTGCCGGAAAGACGATATCTGCGCGCGCATCGGCGGCGACGAATTTGCCATCCTCCTGCCGAACACGACCGGCGCGCAGGCGGGCAAGATCATCCGCCGCATCAAGCGGATGCAGTCGAAGGTGAAAATCAAGCAGCTTGACCTGTCATTGTCGTTCGGGCACGCCGTCAAGCAGGACGCGAAGAGGGACATTGAGCTTGTCTTCTCCGAAGCGGAAAACAGGATGTACCGCAACAAGATGAATGAAAGCCCCTCGACGCGCAGCAAAACCATCGACATTATCCTCAAAACTCTGTACGGCAAGAGCGAGGAAGAGCTGCGGCACGCCGCGCGCGTGGCGAAAATCTCCGCCCGCATCGCGTCGGAGCTCAGTCTTCCCATGGACGAGGTCATGCTCATCAGCGAAGCGGGCCTGCTGCACGATATCGGCAAAATCGGCATCGACAAATCCATTCTCAAAAAGAACGGCCCGTTTACCCGGGCCGAGCGCCTTGAAATCGAGCGGCACAGCGAATCGGGCTGGCGCATCCTCAGCAACTCCGACGAATACGCGCGCCTGGCCGACGTCATCCTCTACCACCACGAAAGCCCCGACGGGAAGGGCTACCCGCGCGGGATAAAGGGCGACTCCATCCCGCTGGCCTCGCGGATTATCGCCGTGGCGGAGGCGTTTGACGCGATGACGAGCCGCATGTCGTACCGCAAGGCCATCAGCTGGGAGCAGGCCGCCGAGGAGCTGCGCCGGAAAACCGGCACGCAGTTTGACGAGAAAGTCGTCTCCGTCTTCCTTGAAAAGGTATTGCCCAACATGACGGAGGAAGACCTCGACTTATCGGACGCCCTGATGCTCTTGGACCGGCTCAAGGGGCCGGCTTAGGTTAAAGCAAAGAGAACTGGATAACAACAGGGAGGGTAACAATGACAAACTTTGGCATCAAGAAGAATTTCGGCTTCGGGCTGATGCGCCTGCCGCTGAAAGGCGAGGACATCGACATTGAAAAGGTCATCGAAATGGTCGACCTGTTCATGTCGAAGGGATTTACGTATTTTGACACGGCGTACGGATACAACAACGGCAAATCGGAGATGGCGGCGAAGGCCGCGATTGTCGACCGCTACCCCCGCGAGAGCTTCCAGCTTGCCACGAAGCTGCCGGCGTGGGCCGGCCCGAAGACGGCGGAGGAAGCGCGGCAGATGTTCTGGACGTCCCTCGAGCGCACCGGCGCCGGTTACTTCGACTTTTACCTGCTGCACAACATCGGCGGCAGCCGCCTTCAGAAATTCGACGAGTACGGAATGTGGGACTATGTCCAGGAGCTCAAGGAGAAAGGGCTCGTCCGCCACATCGGCTTCTCCTTCCACGACAACGCCGAGCTGCTCGACAAGCTCCTCACGGAGCACCCCGAAATGGACTTCGTCCAGCTCCAGCTCAACTACGGCGACTGGGAGAGCGTCACCGTCCAGTCCCGCAAGTGCCACGAAGTGGCCGTCAAACACAACAAGCCCATCATCGTCATGGAGCCGGTCAAGGGCGGCACGCTCGCCAATCCGCCGGAGTCTATCCTGAAGGTTCTCAAGGAGGCCAACCCGGACGCCTCCCCCGCGTCGTGGGCGATCCGCTTCGCCGCGTCGCTTGAGAACGTGTTCATGGTGTTAAGCGGCATGACCACCCTCGAGCAGATGCAGGACAACCTCTCCTTTATGGAAAACTTCCAGCCCCTCAACGACGAGGAAATGGCCGTCATCGAAAAGGTGCGCGCCATGCTCGACGCCATCCCCCGCATCGAGTGCACAGGCTGCGGATACTGCGTCAAGGAGTGCCCGCAGGGCATCCACATCCCGCAGTTCTTCGACGCGGCCAACCGCTACTACGTCTTCGGGGACCTGAGAAACGCGAAAGCCAGCTACCTCATCGAGACGCGGTTCGGCAGCGCCAAGGGCTCGGAGTGCATCGCCTGCGGCTCGTGCGAAGCCGTCTGCCCGCAAAAGCTCCCGATTATCGAGGAGATGAAAAAGACGGTCGAGCTGCTCGAAGCGAAGTAATTCGCCCCGTCTTAAGCGCCGCCCCGACAGCGGTCACAACAAAACAACACAAACGCCCCCGACGATGGTCGGGGGCGTTTTTTGCGTTTTTCTTTTCGACGAGAGGGCGTCTTTACTTCTGCGAGGCGCCCTCCTGCTTTGCGCCGTCCTGCGCAATCCCGTCATCGCTCAGACCGCCCTCCCCGCCGCGGCGCAGTCCGCGCGGCAGGAGGCCCTTGAGTTTTTCCAGCGCGGGGATGGTCACGCGCAGGAGAATGCCCGTGACGTTGCCCATGAGAAAGCCGGAGAGGATGAGAACGGGCAGGTAGGTGAGCACCGTCATGGAGCCGAGCAGCGCCGCCGCCATGAAAATCTGCCCGATGTTGTGGGCAATCGCGCCGAAGACGCTGATGACGCTGTAAGACGCCCTGCGCCCTTTCGGCAACGTCAGGAGCACCATCACCAAAACGGAGAGAAGCCCTCCGGCAAGGCTCAGCAGGAACGACGTGACGCCGCGCACGAGGAACACAAAGCCCGACTTGAGCACGGCGACGGCGAAGGCGGCGCGCCGGTCAATAAAAAACAGGCAGTACATCGTCACGATGTTCGAAAGCCCCAGCTTCACGCCCGGCGGCAGCATCGGCATCGTGGGCAGCGTATGCTCCACCCACGCCAGCACGACGGACAGGGCAAACAGCAGCGCTGTAAACGCGAGGCGCTGCACGTCAATTTTGCTTTTATTCTTCATACAACCTCCGCGCGCAGCGCTAACGTATCACGACGTCCGCCCCGTCCTCCGCCACGACGCGCACGATGACGCGGTTCGGCAGGCACGCCGCCGACTCGCCGCCATAGCGCAGATCGCCCGTCTTGATGCAGATTTTATCGGGGCAGGACGACTCAATAAACCGTATCGTGCCGTCGCGCACTTCCAGGATAACCTCCTCGCGCCCGGGGACGGGGAAAACCTGGTCCCGGCCGAGGGAGACGGTCTGAACAACCGCGCCGTCGACGATAATTTCCGCTGCGGCTCCCGCCGCCGCCTGCGGCCGCGTGATAAAATACGCCGCTACGGCAAGGACAAAGACCGCCGCGAAAATCACAGCGTCGCGCCGTGTTATCAGTCGCCTTTTATCATTTTGCATCCTTATCCTCAGCTCGAAACAAACAAGGCTGCGGCCGCCGCCGCAATCAGCGGGGCCATCACCACAATGAAGTTGACAATCGACAAGGGAAACGTCTCGCCCTTTGACGGGCGCCTCGAAAACCGCCGCACGTTGCGGAACACAAATACGGCCCCCAGGAGGGCGACAAGAGCGTACGGCGGCAGTATGCCGGCTGCGGCGGCGGCGATGACCGCAAGGTACGCCGCGACGTACAGAAGGGCGAAAAGCCGGAGGGCCGCGCGCGTGCCGACGACCATCGGGAGCGTGCGCCGGCCGTTTTGCTTATCCCGCTCGACGTCGCAGATGTTGTTGGCCAGCATGATGCCGGCAATCCCCGCCATCGCCGGAACGCACAGGATAAAAAGGCTAAGGAGCGCGTCCAGCTGCAGCGACACGTCAAGCCGCGCCGCGTCGAGCGCAAGCGACACGAGCGCGCCGCCCGGCGCGTTGATATACACCGTGAGAAACGGGATGAAAAACCCCTCGAACAGCCCCGACAGCGCCTCGCCGAAGGGCGTCTTCGAGAGGGGAAACGGCCCGTAGGAGTACCCGGTGCCCACCAGAAAGCACAGCCCGCCCGCAAGGAGCACCACAACGCCCTTGAGTGCCACGAGGCCCGCCGCCGCCCCGAGGGCGACGGCAATCAGCCCGATTAAGATGCGCTTTGCCGTTTTACGCCTGAGGGGCAGGCGCGAGCCGTCCGTCTTGCTGTCCACGTAGTTGTTCAGGCCCGTGATGAAAAGCTCGAAGGAAAGCAGGGAGACGGCAAACACGGCCGTCGCCCGGGCGTCGAAAGCGCGGTAGGCGCGCAGGGCGTAAAACAGGCTCAGGAGAAGCGGCAGAACTCCCGCCGATTTCGCCGGCAGCTGGACAAATTCGACCAGCCGCTTGACCGTCCCCTTCATAACTAGTACACCCTTACGCGGATTTTTTCAAGGAGCGCGAGCAGCTCCTCGCGCCTTCTGCCGTCCGTCTCCTGCGCGATGAGTTTTGCCGCCTTGTCGCAGTACCGCTGGGCGACGGCCCTTGTCCGCCGCACGCCCCCGAGGGCGACGACCTGCGCGGCAATCTCCGCGACCTCGCGTGGCGTCAGCTCCCGCCCCACGGCTTCCTTGAGCTCCGGCTTTTCCGCCATGGCGAGGATGAGCGGCATCGTCACGACGCCCTCCGCCAGGTCGTTTTTCACGGGCTTTTTCAGAATGTCGCCCTGCGTCTCGTAGTCAAGGCAGTCGTCGGTCAGCTGAAACGCCATGCCGATGTAGTGCCCCGCCCGCGCAAGCCGCCGCACGCGCAGCGGCTCGTCGCCGGAAAGCAGCGCGCCGGAGTACATCGACAGCGCAAACAGCGCCGAGGTCTTGCCTGCGATGATTTTCAGGTACCGCCGGACGGTCAGGGCCGCGTCGCCGTTGTGCCGCAGCTGCCGCATCTCCCCGAGGCAGATTTTCGTCACCGCGCGCGCGATCAGCTCGTACTGGTCCTGATAGCGCTTGGCCAGCTCCGAGACCATCATAAAGCACTTACAAAACAGGTAGTCCCCGCAGACGACCGCCGCCTTGTTCCCGAACCGGCTTTTGACGCTCGGCTTCCCCCGCCGCTCGTCGGCGTCGTCGATGACGTCGTCGTGCACGAGCGTGGCAAGGTGCAGCAGCTCAATGGCCGCCGCCGCGGTGATAGCGTCCTGCGGGATCGTGCCGTCCTCACCGGACGCCGCGGCAAGGAGCAGCAGCGCCCTGAAGTTTTTTCCCTCCGTGCCGGCAAGGTGCGCCGTTAAGTCGAGCATGGGCGGCTGCACGTCGTGCAGGGCGCGGCGGAGCGCCTCGCGGACGGCGCCGAGCGCCCCCTCAAGCGGCACGCGCGCGCTGTTTTCCATATTTTCCATAGGCGCCGCCTTACTAGTCGTGATAGAGATACAGTCTCTTCACAAGCCGGTTGCGGCGCCAGCCTTCCTTCATGGCGGGCAGGACGTAATAATCAAGGCCGAAGATGCGGCCCGAGCCGATGAGAAGCGCAATCGCCGCGAAGATCATCCACCACTGGGACAGGTACAGCCCCGTCGTCATGAGAAACAGCGCCTGCAGGAAGATGGCGTACCCGGACGCGAAGAACGAAAACAGCCCTAAAACAAGCAGGACGCCGATGAGAATCTCGGAGATGACGACGACGTACTGGAAGAAGACCTGCGTGCCGTCCGTGCGCAGGAGGAATGTGTTGTTAAACCAGTCCATCAGGACGAATTTCAAACGGATGGCGTAGTCGGACGACTCGATGAACGTCAGGCGGAAGATGCCGAGGATGTTCCAGTCAAACAGGAGCGACGCTTCCGCCGCCGCCTGCGTGGCGGTTGTCGTGGCGTCGGCCACCGCCGTGGCGCCCGAGACGGCAGCGCCGGAGATGGCCGCGTCGAAAACGGCCGCGGCGGACGCGAAAAACTGCGCAATCTTGGGCGACTGCAGCCACCCTTCCCAGATTTTCTTCACGCCCTCGAAAATCCAGTACGCGCCGAGGAAGACGCGCAGCGGCACGAGCAGGAAGCTCGGCGTGCGGTTGGAAAAGTGGCCGCCGAGAATGCTCCTTCTGCGCCGGATGGTGAAGAACTCGTTGCGGACGTATTCGAAAAAGCCCTTCCAGCCGAGAATCTGGATAAAATAGATGATATAAATCAGGTGCTTTGTGAGCATCGCAAAGAACGACGCGAGGGAAATTTTGCGCTTTTGCCCGCCGATGTAGGCGCAGCCGTACCGGCTGCCGACGCTGAGCATCGCCCCGTGGAACTTCGGGGCGTACTTTTCAAGCTCCCCTTCGCCCGTCACGAGGGCGACGATGTTGTGCACGACGGTGTCGGCGCTCTGCTCGGCGTTTTCCACCATCTGCAAGACGGGGGTGTTCATCCCCTCGGGGATGAAATACACGTTGTCGCCCGCGACGAAGACGTCTTCCTTCCCGACGGCCCGCAGATATTCGTCCGTTTTGATGCGCCCGCGCCCTTCCTTTTCAAGGTCGAGCGCTTTGACGGCGTCCGCCGACTCGATGCCCGCCGTCCAGATGACGGTCTGCGTCTCTTCCCTGAACGTGCGTTCACCGCTCTCAAGCTCGATATACCCGTCGCCCACGGCCTTGACGCTTGTCTTGAGCATGAGTTCAACGCCCATTTTGCGCAATCGCCGATCCGCCTTCGCCCCGACCTTTTCGGGGAACATGGGCACGACGCGCTCGAGAAGGTCCACGTTCACAAGGCGCACGTCCTCGCGCGGCACATGGAACTTCTCGCACAGCTCCGGAATCCACTCGGCAAGCTCGCCTGCCATCTCAACGCCCGTAAACCCGGCGCCGACGACGAAGAAGGTGAGCAGACTCTTCCTCTTTGCCGCGTCCTTTTCCTTTACGGCGCGGCTGAACACGTCGACGATGTGGTGGCGGATTTTCAGCGCGTCCTCGTATGACCACAGCCCGAAGGTGTGCTCCATGGCCCCGGGCGTGCCGAAATACGTCGGCTTCGACCCGAGGGCGATGACGAGATAGTCGTACGGTATGTCCCCGTTTTCGCAGCGGACGGTCTTGCCCTCAAAATCGACGTCCTTGACCGTGTCCATCACGAGGTTGACGTTCCGCCCGGCGAAAATATCCTCCAGCTGGAAGCGGACGTGGTCTTCCTGCACGCGGTGCGCCGCGACCTCGTGCAGCTCCGTGAGCATGGTGTGGTATGGGTTTTTGTCGATGAGCGTGATGGAGACGTCCGCCTTCTTCAGGCGCTTGTAGAGCTTTTTTGCCGCGAGCACGCCGGCGTACCCCGCGCCCGCGATGACAATGCGTTTGCCCATAAGTCCCAACTCCTTTATCGTCTCTCTGCGTCGGCCGATGTTGACAATGTTTTTTCTTTCGCGGATAATAATTTTAATTCCACTTCCTGGAGCGAAAACATGAAAAAAGCCGTTATCGCCCTGCTTGCGGCCGCCGTCGCGGCCGCGCTTATCATTCCCGCGGCCCTGCGGCTGTCCGTGAGCTCAAGGCCCTACATCTCCGGCTCAAAATTTCTGCTCGATACGACGTGCGCCATCCGTCTTTACGATAAGCAGGATGAAAAGCTCCTCGACGAGGCCTTCAGCCTCATCGCCCGTTACGAGGCCCTCTGGAGCAAAACCATCCCGGAAAGCGACGTCTCCCGCATCAACGCGGCGGGGGGCGCGCCCGTCGAGGTGGACTCCGAGACGGTCGCCATCCTGAAACAGGCCAAGGAGTACAGCGCCCTGTCCGGCGGGCTGTTTGACGTGACCATCGGGGCGCTCACGCAGCTGTGGGACATCCTCGGCGAAAACCCGCGCGTGCCGGACAAGGCCGAAATCGAAAAGGCCCGCGAGACGGTCGATTACACCAAAATCCTCCTCGGTGACAGCACCGTGACGCTCCTTGACCCCGAAGCGCAGCTCGATTTGGGCGGCATCGCCAAGGGCTACATCGCCGACGCCGTGCGCGACTTCCTCGCAAACCGGGGCGTCGGGAGCGCCATCATCAACCTCGGCGGCAACGTCGTGGTCATCGGCTCCAATACGAACGGCAATCCCTGGACCGTCGGCATTCAGGCGCCGTTTGAGGAGGACGGCAAATACGTCGGGACGCTGCGCCTTACGGACAAATCCGTCGTCACGTCCGGCATCTACCGCCGCTACGCCGTTATAGACGGCGCGCTCTACACCCACATCATCGACCCGCGCACGGGATACCCGGTGGACAACGAGCTGGCCAGCGTGACCATCGTCTCCGAGCGCAGCCGCCAGGGGGACGGCATCGCCTCCGCCTGCCTGCTGCTGGGCCTTGAGGAAGGCAAGGCGCTCATCGAAAGGCTCGACGGCGTCTCCGCCGTCTTCGTCAAGAAGGACGGCACGGTCGTCTTAAGCGACGATTTCCCGGAGGACGTCGCGTTCGTCCCGGAGGGCAGCGGCCAATCTCCCGATTAGATTTCGCCTTGCGGCACATACTGCTGATAAAAATGGCGAAAAATGATAGTGAAAACAAGTCCTAAAATGTATTTTGGCTTATTCTAACACAAAACATGCACCAAGCCAACACTTAAGCGGCAAAAAGCGGAAAAAGAGGCGACACAATCATGAGACGGACAAAAATCATCGCGACGCTCGGCCCCGCGGCGGACAGCGAGGAGGTCATCCGCGCCCTCCTTCTCGCGGGCGTGAGCGCCGTACGCTTAAACTTCTCCCACGGGACGCACGAGGAGCACCGCCGCACCCTCGAGACCTTCAAAAAAGTGCGCGCCGAGCTTGGGCTTTTCACCGCGTCCATCCTCGACACGAAGGGGCCTGAAATCCGCATCAGGACGTTTGAAGGCGGGCGGGCCGAGCTTGTCTGCGGGCAGACGTTCACGATTACGACGGAAAACATTGTCGGCACGAGCGAGCGCGTATCCACCACATATCCGGACCTGCACCGAGAGCTTAAGCCCGGCGACCGCGTGCTCATCGACGACGGCCTTATCGAGCTTGTCGTAAAGGAAATTGCCGGGCGGGACGTGCGCTGCGAAGTGATCAACGGCGGCGAGCTACGCGACAACAAGGGCGTGAACATCCCCGGCGTGCCCATCCGCATCTCGGCGCTCTCCGAGCGGGATATTAGCGACCTGCGCTTTGCCGTTGAAAACGACATGGACTTTATCGCCGCGTCCTTCATCCGAAGCCGCGCCGACGTGGAACAGGTGCGCCGGGTCCTAAAGGAGCTGGGCGGGGAGAAAATCCGCATTATCGCCAAGATTGAAAACCGCCAGGGCGTGGACAACATCGCCGAAATCATCGAGGCGGCCGACGCCGTCATGGTCGCCCGCGGCGACCTGGGCGTGGAAATGCCCTCGTACGAGGTGCCGATTATCCAGAAGCGGATTGTATCCGACTGCGTCGCGGCGGGCAAGCCCGTCATCGTCGCCACGCAGATGCTCGACTCGATGATGCGCAACCCGCGCCCGACGCGCGCCGAGGTCAGCGACGTGGCCAACGCCGTGTACGACGGCGCCGGCTGCGTGATGCTCTCGGGCGAGACGGCCTCCGGCAAATACCCGGTCGAGAGCGTCAAAACCATGGCCGAAACGCTCCTTGCCGCCGAGCGGTCCATCGACTACTGGGAGCGCTTCCGCGCCCGCGGCCTGTCGCGCCGCTGCAACTCGATTGACGACGCCATCACCAGCGCCTGCTGCACCACGGCCATGGAGCTGTGCGCTGCCGCCATCGTGACGGTCACGAACTCCGGCCACACCGCCCGCATGATCGCGCGCTTCCGCCCGGCCTGCCCGATTATCGCCCTGTCGGAGCACGAGATTGTCTGCCGGCAGCTGTCTCTCTCATGGGGCGTCGAGCCGCGCGCGTGCGCGCGCCTTGACTCGACGGACGCGCTGTTTGACGCCGGCGTGCGCGCCGCGCTGGAGTCGGGCATTGTGAAAAAGGGCGACACCGTCGTGCTCACGGCGGGCGTGCCGATCGGCCTGTCCGGCAGCACAAACCTCATCAAAGCGCAGGTTGTCTCGTAAGACTGAACGCAAAACAAAAACCGGCCTGTCCCACAGCAGGCCGGTTTCGTTTTTTCTTTTTTTCTTTTTATAGAGAGCGGAGCATCTCCAGCTCGTCGTCGTTGACAAGCTTGTTGGGATCGACAATCAGCACGATCCCCGACGCCGTCCTGCCGACCTCGCGCACGAACCTGTTGCCCTGCGCGCCGGCAATTCCCTGTATGGAACTGATGTTCTCCTCCGGAAGCGTGACGACTTCAGAGACGCCGTCAACGATCAGCCCAACGAGGACCGTATCCACAACCGTCACAATCACGCACGTTCTGTCGTCGTACGGGCGCGGCTCCATGCGAAACCGCAGCCTCACATCCATCAGCGGAATAATGTTGCCGCGCAGGTTGATGATGCCTCTGATATAGTCGGGCATTTCGGGCACTTCGGTATACTCCTGCATACCGATAATCTCGATGATATGGCTGATTTCAATGCCATACGTCTCCTTGCCCACGACAAACGTCATAAACATGTCTTTCTGCCCGTCGTTTAAGCTTGTTTCTGTAACCTCCGCCACCCCTGACCCTCCTTTTTTCGTCTAACGCGGTTCTCATTTAATATTTCGTCTCGTTTTTATCCCACTTTAATATTAAATGGCACTATCTGAGGATTCAAGGCTTTTTTATCGAATTTTGACGTTTTCTGTCACTTTCCCTGATAAGGCAAGCCGCTTTTTCGCCTCGCGGAGCAAAGCCTCTCTCCTGTTCTCGAGCGTCTCGTTGATGACCATGTCGAGCAGCGCTTCGAGCGTCTCGCCGATTGCCGGCCCGCGCTCAAAGCCGAGGGCGATTAAGTCGTCCCCGCGTATATCAAGGCCGGATACCGTGTAGCAGAGGTTTTCCCGCTCGATTTTTTCGAGGATCTGGCGGGCCGCTTCGAGGTTTTTCAGGCGCTTTTCCAGGTGTTCGGGGTTTTGTCCGAGGGCGTCGGCCCTTTTGACCTCGAGCAGCAGCTGAAAGCGCCTTTTTCCAATCTTCCGCAGCCGCCGGCGGATGATTTTCACCGTCGGGTCGAAGGGGATGTCGTGGTACTTCACAAGCGCGTAGACGTCGTCAATCGTGTCGTTGTCGAATTTCAGGCGGCGGAGGATCTGCCGCGCCTTTTCGGCGCCGCGGTCCGGGTGCCCGTAAAAGTGGCCGACGCCTTTGTTGTCCATCGCAAAGCACTCCGGCTTTGAAATGTCGTGCAACAGCATGGTCAGCCGCAAAACGGGCGTGCTTTCAACGGCTTCCACTGTCCTGAGCGTGTGCTCCCACACGTCGTAGACGTGGTAGGGGTTGTGCTGCTCAAAATCGAACATCGGCTCAATCTCCGGGATGAACACGGCGACAACGTCGCGAAACTCCCGGAGCACATCCGCCGCGCGCGGGCCTGCAAGCAGCTTTTTAAGCTCGGATTGTATCCGCTCGGCCGAGATATCGCGGAGCGTGTGCCGCAGCCTGTGCGCGGCCTGAGCCGTGCGCTCTTCGATGGTAAAGCCGAACACGGCCGCGATGCGCAGCGCGCGCAGGATGCGCAGTGCGTCTTCCGAAAAGCGCTCCTCCGGCTCGCCCACGCAGCGCAGCACCCCTTTTTCAAGGTCCTCGCGCCCGCCGAAGGGGTCGATAAGCCCGCGCCGGTCGTTATACGCCATGGCGTTGATGGTGAAATCGCGGCGGGCAAGGTCCTCCCTGAGGCTGCGGACGAAGGTCACGCTGTCGGGGCGGCGCCTGTCGGAATACGGCCCGTCGACGCGGAAGGTCGTAATCTCATACGTCTTGTCCTCCACGACGGCGGTGAGCGTGCCGTGCCTGGCGCCCGTCTCAAGCAGCTTATACCCCCGCAGGCACCGCTTCATCTCCATCGGCCGCGCGGAGGTGCAGATATCCCAGTCGTGAACGGCGCGCCCCAACAGGCTGTCGCGCACGCAGCCGCCGACGAGATACGCCTCGAAGCCGCCGGCTTCGAGCCAGTCGATAATCTGCCGGACCTGTTCGGGCATTTCAATTGTCATTTGAATCCCCCCTCCGCAAAAAAGCGCGCCGCGGCGCTTTGCGGGCAAGTAATGGCGCCGCAGTATGAAGATAATATACCACAGCAGGCGGCGCCGCGCCAAGCGCGCGAAACGCTACTTTCAGTATTCCTGTTTTATCCAAAAATAATAATCCCCGGCAGGAGCAATTTTGGCGTTTCTATTATTGACGCTCCGGCGCGCCTTTGCTAGAATGTTGAACGGTAAACAGTTTGATGTCCAACAATATCTCAAGGAGGTATCCGGCATGCAAAGGCGCACACCGGTCGGCTCGGAAATACACGCTCTGTCGAACCTGCTCAGGCGCAGGGTGGAAAACACGAAGCCGATGAAGTATGTTGCGCAGATCACCGGAGCCAACGGCTGGATCATCGGCCACCTCGCCTTAAACCGCGACCGCGACATCTTCCAGCGCGACATTGAAAAGCGCTTTTCCATCACGCGGTCCACGGCGTCGAAAGTGCTCACGCGCATGGAGCAAAAGGGGCTTATCATGCGGCAGAGCGTCGACTACGACCAGCGGCTGAAGAAAATCGTGCTCACCGATAAAGCGCTGGCCCTGCACGAGGCGATTATCCGCGAGCTGGACAACATGGAGGCCGACCTTCTGCGCGGCTTTTCGGAGGAAGAAATCGACCAGCTCTACAACTTCATCGCGCGGCTGAAAAAGAACATCTCGTCGTAAAAGACGCCATCGCGCCGCGCCGGGCCGGCCGCGAAGCCGGCTAAGCGGCCCGTTAAGCTTACTGCTTTGTAAAAAACAATCTTGTTCATATAGGAGGAACCCGCCCTAATGATCAGGCAGCTTGCACGCAGTGTCCGCGAGTACAAGTGGTACGCCATCCTCACGCCGGTCTTCGTGCTTATGGAAGTGGTGCTGGAAGTCCTCATCCCTTACATCATGTCGCGCATCATCGACCACGGCGTGAGCGCAGGCGATATCAGCTACGTCCTGAAAATGGGAAGCGTACTCGTCGTCTGCGCGGTTTTATCCCTCGTAGCCGGCTACGCGGCCGGCCATACGTCCGCCGTCGCCGCGACGGGATTTGCCGCAAACCTCAGACACGACATCTTCACGAAAATCCAGACCTTCTCCTTCTCAAACATCGACAAATTCTCCACGTCGAGCATCGTCACGCGCTCGACGACGGACGTCGCCAACCTCCAGATGGCGTTCATGATGCTCATCCGCATGGCGTCGCGCGCCCCGTTTCTGCTCATCTCGTCCCTCGTCGCGTCGTTTTCCATCAGCGCGCGCCTGTCGCTCATCTTCATCTGCATGATACCCATCCTCCTCGGGGGACTGCTCTTTATCATCTACAAGACGCACCCGATCTTCAAGCGGATTTTCCATACGTACGACAAGCTCAACCGCGTCGTTGAGGAAAACGTCCGCGGCATCCGCGTGGTCAAATCGTTCGTCCGCGAAAAATTTGAAATATCCAAGTTCAAGGAAATTTCAAGCCGGATTTTCTTTGACTTTCGGAGAGCCGAGCGCATCAACGCCTTCAACGCGCCCCTCATGCAGACGTGCACCTACGCGACGATGCTTCTCATCTCCTGGTTTGGCGCGCGGGCGATTGTGGCCAGCGGCAACAACCCGGACATCGGCCTGTCGACCGGGGGGCTGATGAGCCTTATCACCTACACCATGTCCATCCTCTTCAGCCTCATGGCGCTGTCAATGCTGTTTATCATGATCATCATCTCCCGCGCCTCCGCCGAACGCGTGACGGAGCTTCTCAACGAGGAGAGCGACATTCAAAACGGGCCAAATCCCGTTTACACCGTCAAGGACGGCAGCATCGTCTTTGAAAACGTCTCCTTCTCGTATCACAAGGACAGCCCCAAGCCCGTCCTCAAGGACATTAACCTGACCATCAAAAGCGGCGAGACGCTGGGCATCATCGGCGGTACGGGCTCGTCGAAGTCGAGCCTCGTCCAGCTCATCCCGCGCCTGTACGACGTGACGGACGGGCGCGTGCTCGTCGGCGGCGTGGACGTGCGCGATTACGACATCGAGACGCTGCGGCAGGCCGTGGGCATGGTGCTGCAGAAAAACGAGCTGTTTGCCGGCACCATCGCCGAAAACCTGCGCTGGGGCGACCCGAACGCCACCGACGAGGAGCTTGTCGAGGCCTGCAAGGTCGCGCAGGCGCACGAGTTTATCGAGCGCTTTCCGGACAAATACAACACGTACATCGAACAGGGCGGCACGAACGTCTCCGGCGGCCAGAAGCAGCGCCTGTGCATCGCCCGCGCGCTGCTGAAAAAGCCGAAAATCCTCATTCTGGACGACTCGACCAGCGCCGTGGACACCAAGACGGACGCGCTCATCCGCAAGGCGTTCAGAAACCAGCTGCCCGAGACAACGAAAATCATCATCGCCCAGCGCATCTCCTCCGTGCAGGACGCCGACAAAATCGTCGTGCTCGACGAAGGCCGCATCACCGCCGTCGGCACGCACGAGGAGCTGCTCGAAAGGAGCGAAATCTACCGCGACGTATACGAGTCGCAGCTGAAGGGGGTTGGCATCGGTGGCTAACGCGAAAGCGATGCCGGTAAATGAAAACGGGAACCGCCGGTTCCGCAAGGATACGCTCAAGCGCCTGCTCCGCTACATTTTCCGCTACAGGGCGCGCGCCGTCGTCGTCGTGCTCTTCATCATCGTCAGCTCCGCAACGGGCGCGCTCGCCTCGCTCTTTCTCCGGCGGCTGATTGACGACTACATCGTCCCCCTTCTCGGCCAGTCAAACCCCGATTTCTCCGGGCTCGTCCGCATGCTCCTGACCATGGCGGGCATTTACCTTGTCGGCGTGTGCTGCACATACCTCTATAACTTCGTCATGTCGGGCATCGCGCAGGGCGTCCTGCGCGACATCCGCGACGATATGTTCTCCCGCATGCAGACGTTCCCCATCCGCTTCTTCGACCAAAACTCCTTCGGCGACATCATGAGCCGCTACACGAACGACGCCGACACGCTCCGCCAGCTCCTCACGCAGGCGATGCCGCAGCTGCTGGCCCAGACGATCTCCATCATCTCCATCCTCGTCGCGATGCTCACCACGAGCGTGTGGCTGACGCTTCTCGTCGTCGTCTACGTCGTCGCGCTGCGGAAAATCGTCGCCGTCGTCACGGCAAAAAGCCGGATGTACATGCGCCGCCAGCAAAAGCTTTTGGGTGAGCTCAACGGCTTCGTTGAAGAGATGATCAACGGCCAGAAAGTCATCAAGGTCTTCTGCCACGAAGAGCAGGCCATCCGGGACTTCGAGCAGCGCAACGAGGAGCTGCGCAAAAACGCCATGCTCGCAAGCCGCTACACGAACATCCTCATGCCCATCCTCGTCGCCCTCGGGTACCTCCTTTACGTGGTACTCACCATCGTCGGCTCCCTCATGGCCATCAACGGCGTGACGAACGTGAGCCTCACGGGCACAGGGCCGCTCACCCTCGGCATGATCGCCTCGTTCCTGCAGCTGTCGCGCAACTTCTCCGGCCCGATTTCCCACATGTCCCAGCAGCTCAACGCCATCGTCTCGGCCCTCGCGGGCGCCGAGCGCGTCTTTACGCTCATGGACGAACCGGGCGAAGAGGACGACGGCGCCGTCACGCTCGTGAACATCGCCTACGATAAGGACGGCCACATCGTCGAGTCGGAGCACCGCACGGGCCTGTGGGCGTGGAAAATCCCGGGCAAAACGGGGAACGCCCAGTACGTCCCGCTCCGCGGCGAGGTGCGCATCGAAAACGTCGACTTCGGGTACCTGCCCGGCACGACCGTCCTCCACGACGTGTCGTTTTACGCCAAGCCCGGCCAGAAGGTGGCCTTCGTCGGCGCGACGGGCGCGGGCAAGACGACGATTACAAACCTCCTCAACCGCTTCTACGACATCTCCAGCGGCACCATCACCTACGACGGCATCAACATCAAGGACATTAAAAAATCCGACCTGCGCCGCTCGCTCGGCATAGTTCTGCAGGACGTGAGCCTCTTTACCGGGACGGTCATGGAGAACATCCGCTACGGCCGCCTCGACGCGACGGACGAGGAGTGCATCGCCGCCGCGCAGCTGGCCAACGCCGACGGGTTCATCCGCTCCCTCCCCCACGGGTACGACACCGTCCTGGAGGGCGACGGCAGCGGCCTCTCGCAGGGCCAGCGTCAGCTGATCTCCATCGCGCGCGCCGCCGTGGCCGATCCCCCCGTCATGATTTTAGACGAGGCCACCTCCTCCATCGACACGCGCACCGAGGCGTACGTCCAGCGCGGCATGGACTCGCTGATGAAGGGGCGCACCGTCTTCGTCATCGCGCACCGCCTGTCGACCGTAAAAAACTCCAACGTCATCATCGTCATCGACCAGGGCCGCATCATCGAGCGCGGCAGCCACGACGAGCTCATCGAGCAGAAAGGCCGCTACTACCAGCTCTACACCGGCGCCTTCGAGCTCGAATAACATGGAAACAGCACGCCGCACGGAGAAATCCGTGCGGCGCGTTTTCTTCAGTCCCTGCGCAAACAGAATTTCTTCTGTACTTTTATACGCCTTCTTGCTATTATGCTATTGTAAGAAAAGAGCCACCTAACGGACGCGGCAAAAGACGACATGGCGGAGGTTATTGATGTGAGCACCTATATACCGGTCATCTTTCCTACCGTCGCAATCTTTCTCATCGGGCTGTTTTATATGTACTACATCCGCGCCGTCCTCCCCCGCGAGGGGACGACGGAGTGGATCACGCGCGCCGTCAAGCGCCCGCGCTTTACGATGTCCTTCCGCCTGCACAAGATGGAGCGGCGCGATATACTCCCCGTCGTGGTCATCACGCTCGCGTCCGCCTTCCTCGGCTTCTTTAAGCTCGGGGACACGCAAGCCCCCCAGAGCTTTCACCGCTTTACGGGCAACAATAAAACCGTCGTCATTTCGCTTGACGAACCAAGGGAAATCGGGAAACTCTATTACTACACCGGACTGTGGACAGGCTCCTACACGCTGGAGTTTTCGGAAGACGGCACGGTGTGGTTTGAGCCGCCGCCCTCGTCGGGGCAAAAGAACGTGATGAGCCAGCCCCACGGCGACCTGTTTAAGTGGCGCGAGGCGTATATATCGGGGCTGCCCGTAACGGCGCGGTATGTCCGCATCACGGCCTCCACGGCGCCCCTCGAGCTGGGGGAAATCGCCCTCTTTGGCGCGGACGGCGCCCTCATTCCGGCGGGCAAGCTCTCCTGCCCGGACGCGCCCGCCCTGCTCGACGAGCAGTCCCTCGTCCCGGACACGCCGACGTACCTTAACAGCATGTACTTCGACGAGATCTACCACGGCCGGACGGCGTATGAATTTCTCCACGGCATCAAAGCCTACGAGACGACGCACCCGCCTCTCGGCAAGCTCATCATCGCCGCCGGCATCGCCCTTTTCGGGATGACGCCCTTCGGCTGGCGCTTTATGGGGACGCTCTTCGGCGTGCTGATGGTGCCGATTTTCTACGTCTTCGTCAAAAACATGTTCGGCAAGACGCGCGTGGCCGTCTGCGGCACGCTGCTGTTTGCCTTCGATTTCATGCGCTTTACGCAGACCCGCATCGCCACGATCGACACCTACGGCGTCTTCTTCATCCTGCTGTCCTACCTGTTCATGTACCGCTACGTCACGCAGGAGGAGGACACGCCCTTTAAGAAAACGCTCGCGCCGCTGGCCCTGTCCGGCCTGTTCTTCGGCTTTGGCTGCGCGAGCAAGTGGATTGTCGTGTACGCCGGGCTCGGCCTTTTCGCCCTCTACCTCATCGCGCAGGTCCGGCGCATCGTGTACTACCGCAAAAACGACCTGCCGGGGCTTGGCGGCTATATCGTCAAAACGCTCCTTTTCTCCTTTATCTTCTATATCCTCATTCCCGCCGCCATCTACTGCCTGAGCTACATCCCTTACGCGTACGCATACGGGCTGCGGCTTAAAGACGGCATGCTGTGGAATAAGGATTTCTACCGCATGGTGTGGGACAACCAGCTGTATATGTTCCGCTACCACTCGCAGCTGAAGGACACGCACCCGTACCAGTCGAGCTGGTACCAGTGGATTGTGGACGGCCGCCCGATACTCTACTTCAGCAAGCTGTACAACGGCGGCGCCGTCAAGTCGGCTTTCGCCGCCTTCGGCAACCCCGCGCTCTGGTGGGGCGGGTTTGCGGCCATCATCGCCATGGCGGTGCACGCTGTGCGCCGGAAGGACGGCAAGGCGCTGTTTATCCTCATCGGCTACCTCTCGCAGCTTCTGCCGTGGGTCATCATCCCCCGCATCGTGTTCATCTACCACTACTTCCCGAGCACGCTGTTTCTGGCCCTCGCGATGGCGTACGTCTTCAACACCATCTTCGAGCGCGGGTACGGGCGCTGCCGCCGCATTGTCTACGGCTACACCGCCGCGACGGTGTTCCTGTTCGTGATGTTCTACCCCGTTTTGTCGGGCGAGCCCGTCCCCACCTTCTACACGACATACTTCCTGTGCTGGTTCCCCGGCGCATGGCCATTTTATTAAGTTTAAGTTTTTTCGGAGGAATTGTCTTATGCTTGCAATTGGAAGCGATCACGGCGGCTTTGAGCTCAAAAAGGCGCTGATGGACGTCCTGACGAAACAGGGCGTTGAGTTTAAGGATTTCGGCACGTATTCGCCGGACAGCTGCGATTACCCCAACATCGCCGGCGAAGTCTGCCGCGCCATCCTCTCCGGCGCGTGCGACAGGGGCGTGCTCATCTGCGGGACGGGCATCGGCATGTCCATGGCCGCAAACCGTTTCAGCGGCATCCGCGCGGCGCTGTGCTCGGACTGCTACTCGGCTGAGATGACCCGCCGCCACAACGACGCCAACGTCCTCGTGCTGGGCGGCCGCGTCATCGGCCCCGGGCTCGCGGAAAAGATACTCGAAATTTTCCTGAATACGCCCTTTGAAGGCGGCCGCCACGCGCGCCGCATCGGGATGCTCGACAGCATTGCCTCCTGCGAAAACACATGAAAAAGCGCGCGTACCCGCGGGTCTACCGGAGCTACAGGCCGCTGAAAATCCTGCTTAAAATCCTGCTGTGCCTCGTCATTGTCTTTGTCGTCGGCACCGTCGTGCTCTTTTTCGCCCTGCGGCGCTATATCCGCTACACGCCGGACGGCACGCTCTACCTCGAAATCCCATGGCTCGGCTACAACGTCTCCGAGCCGCCGGGCGGGGAAGCCGCGCCGGAAGGCGGCGTGCCTGAAGAGCCGGATACGGAAAATGCGCCGGAAAGCCGAGACACGGGCGCGGAAAACACGCCGGTAGGCGGTGCTTCGGCTGCGGAAAACGCGCCGGTAGGCGGCGATACGGCTGCGGAAAATTCACCGGCAGGCACTCAGGCCGGAGAGTAAAAGCGCTGTTTTAAGAGAAGCGGACAGGCGGGTTATACGAGCCGCAAGGCGCGCCGTTACGGCGCGCCTTTTCGCGCCCGGATTAAGCGCGCTTCGCGGCGGCGTCAAACATCCCGCGAACGGTACGCCTTGCACCACGTCAAAGCACTTAAAGAGCAAGCGGCACCCGCACTCTTTTCCCCACCGCCAAAACGCCCTGCGCGGGCGCTTTCCGCCGGACTGCGCGCACGCTCTTCGTGCGTTTTTACCGGCGCAACCACCCCCGCCAAAACGGCCCCTGCCGCGGCGCACAGCGCTTTCGTTCATTCTTCCCCAGCCCAGCCCCCGCCCCGCTCATGCGGGTAAGTCCCCCGGCCAAATATCAAAACACCCCGCTCAGGGCGGGGTGTTTTCGTTTGCGCTTTGGCGCGCTCACAAAAAATTTGTCGTGCGGCGGCGCGCATCCTCAGTTTCACGTCGGCGGCGCCGGGGTTGAAGCGGCGAAAAATTACAATTTGTAATATCCATCCCGGCGCTTTCACGCGCGCGCCGTCTCCGCCGATTTCATTTCGAAAAGCCACAGATTTGTGAAAATCTGGGTACAAATGCGCGTCAAAATCCGCTCCGGGCGGCGCGGAATTTTCCATCTTTTAGGTAAAATTTTTAGTCGTTTATATACTTTTCCGGCCCGTTTGAGCCTTGATTTTTAATTAAATTTTACCAAACTTTAGCACGTTCGACAGGATTGGTGTTTCTTTTTGTAAACGTTTGGTCTATAATAGCATGAAGAATTTGCAGCTTTTGTAACATATTGTTACCATCAGGTGGGATAGGGAATGGCACTAAAGATACTGCACACGGCGGACCTGCATCTCGACTCTCCGTTTGAAGCGCTGTCCCCCGAGAAAGCGGCAACGCGGCGTCAGGAACAGCGCGCGCTCCTCGACCGGCTCGCGGCTATCGTCAACGAGGAAGGCGTCGACGTCGTCCTCATGGCGGGCGACCTGCTCGACAGCGCCCACTCCTACCGCGAGACGCACGAATCGCTTCTCCTGTGTCTGTCCAGAATGAACGCGCGGGTGTTCATCTCCCCCGGCAACCACGACTACTACACGCCAAAATCCCCCTACGCCTTTCTGAAGTTCCCCGAGAACGTACATATCTTCAAAACGCCGAACATCACGTCCGTCGAGCTGCCCGAGCTGGGCTGCCGCATCTTCGGCGCCGGTTTCGGCGGGCGGCAAAGCGGGCCGCTCCTGCAGGGCTTTTCCGCCCCGCGAGACGAGCTTATTAACATCATGGTTATCCACGGCGAGCTTGCCGGCGACCAGTACAACCCCATCCGCGAACCGGAAATCGCCTCGTCCGGCCTTCACTACCTCGCCCTCGGCCACGTGCACGCCTTCAGCGGCGTGCGCCGCGCCGGCATGACGGTCTACGCCTACCCCGGCTGCCCCGAAGGGCGCGGGTTTGACGAGACGGGCGAAAAAGGCGTTCTCATCGGGACTGTCTCGCACGACGGGTGCGACCTTGCCTTCCGCCCCGTCGCCGCGCGGCAGTATAAAATTCTCCGTGTGGACTGCTCGGATTCAGTAAACCTCCTCGAAACCGTCCTGAGCAGCCTGCCCGGCGATACGGAAAACGACATCTACCGCATCGTCCTCACGGGGCGCACCCCAAGCCGCCCCGACACGGCGATGCTCAGCGACGCCCTCTCCAGCCGCTTCTTCCACCTGTCCGTCCTCGACGAGACGGTGCCCACCCGCGACATCTGGGACGGGGCGGGCGAAGACTCCCTGCGCGGGCTGTTCCTCGAGCGCTTGCGGCTAAAGTACGAGGCCGCGCGGGACGCCGGCGAGCGCGACGAAATCCTCCGCGCCGTCCGGTTCGGGCTGGCCGCGCTCGACAACATGGAGGAGGCGGCTATCTTATGATTATCCGGAAGATGACGGCCTCCTTCGGCCGGCTTGAAGACAGCACCCTCACCTTAAGCCCCGGCCTGAACCTCATCTGCGCGCCGAACGAGGCGGGAAAGAGCACGTGGTGCACCTTTATCCAGACGATGTTTTACGGCCTGCCCGCGTCCGAACGCGCGCGGGAAGGCTTCCTGCCCGTTAAAAAGCGGTTCGTCCCGTGGAGCGGCGCGCCCATGGGCGGCTCGATGGAGCTGTTGCTGGGCGACGGCCGCGCCATCACGCTCGAGCGCCGCTCGAGTGGGCGGCAGCCCATGCGGGACTTCGCCGCGTTCGTGACGGGGACAAGCATCCCCGTGCCGGAGCTCACGTCCGAAACAGTGGGCGAATCTCTCCTTGGCGTCCCGCGCGCCGTCTTCGAGCGCAGCGCGTTCATCGGGCAAAACTGCATCCGCGTCGACCACTCGGACGAGCTCGAGCGGCGCATCGCCGCCCTCGTCACGACGGGGGACGAGTCCTCCTCCTACAAAGCCGCCGACGCGGCCCTGCGCGCCTGGCAGCGCAAGCGCAATTACAAGGGCAGGGGCATCATCCCGCAGCTCGAGCGCGAGATTGCGTCCATCGACGAGACGCTCCGGCGCATCGAGGAGTGCCTCGAGCGCGCCGCGGCCCTCAAGGAGCAGGGCGAGGCCCTCACCGGCGAAATCGACGCGCTGGAACTAGAGCTCTCTGAGTGCGAGCAGTTCGAGCGCGAGTCCGCCCTGCGCCGCGCGAAAAGCGCCCTCGAAAAGGCCACGGAAAAGGCCGAGAAGCTTCGGGCGCAGCTTGAGAGCATCGGCAACCTTCCCGCCGAAGAGGACATTTCTTCCATATTTGCTGACTTAAAAGCGCTGGAAACGGTTAAAATGATGGAGGACGCGGAGCGCGCGCGCCTGGACGAGGCGGCGTCGGCGCTAAACGACGCGCGCGCCGCGCTTGAAAAATACCGCGCCGAGGACATCGAGCGCGATACGCCCCGCGCCGAAAAGCTCATGAAAATCCTCTCTCTGACAAAGCTCAAAAGCGCCCTGACTGGCTCTCTCGGCGCCGTCCTCGTCTTAGGCGGCCTTGTCGCCGCATTTCTGGAAGGCCCCGCGCGCATTGCCGGCTGCATCGCGGCTATCCTTGCCGCCGCGGCGCTCATTGTGCGGGCGGCCGTGTCGGTGAAAACACGCAAGGAACTTGACGACATCCTCGCCCGGCACAACGTGTCCGGCGTCGAGGCGTTTGCAGCGCTCAAAGCGGAAATCAGCGCCGCAAAAGCGCGCGTGCAGGAAGCCGAGCAGACCGTCTCCGCCCGCAAAAACTCATACGAATCGGCGGTAACGGCCGTTAAGTCCCACCGGGACCGCCTGGCCGAGGCGTTCCGCCGGTTCGGGCTTGGCGACACGCCCGAGGAGGCGCTGCGGACGCTCGCGGCCATCAAACGGCTGCAGACGGAAATCGAAGCGGCCGAAGCGGAAAAGGCGGCGGCTGAAAAGCTCTACGCCGCCGAAGCGGAAGCCCTGCCGCACGCGACGCTCAGGCCCGCGCCGGAACCCGCGCGCCCCCGCAACCTCGTCCAGACGGATCTGCGTGCGGCGCGCTTAAGGCAGAAAATGCTCGCCGAACAGGAAAACATCGCCCGCGGCGAAGCGCAGGCGCTCGGCGACCCCGTCGTGCTCGGCACGCGGCGCCTGGGCTGCATTGAAGCCCTCGCGGAGGCCAAGCGCGACTTTAACGCGCTGCAGCTGGCCATCGAGACGCTCGCCGAGGTCAACCACGAGCTTGAGACGCGCTTTTCCCCGCTCATCGGCTCTCTCGCGGGGGAAATCCTCTCGAAAATCACCGGCGGGCGCTACGAAAAGCTCGTGCTCGACCGCACCTTCTCCGCCCGCGCGAAAGCGGCGGGTGCGTCCACAAGCCGCGAAATCCCGTGGCTGAGCGCCGGGACGGTCGACCAGGTCTATCTGGCGCTGCGCCTTGCGGTCTGCCGCCTCGTCCTCCCGCAGGAGGACCCGGCGCCCCTCATCCTTGACGACGCCCTCGCCAACTTCGACGATACGCGCATGGGCTACGCGCTCGACTACCTCCTGGAGCTCTCCAAAGAGCGGCAGATTCTCCTGTTTACCTGCCACGCCCGCGAGGCGGAGTATCTGAGCGGCCGCCCCGGCGTGAGCCTCGTTTCTCTTTCGTGACAATGGCGGCAAGGCTTAACAAGCGGCACTTCCGGAAGGGGAAGGCTTCCCCTGACCGTGTGCATAGAAACCACCTCCGCGCCGGTGGTTAAGGCGCGGAGCCGGACTCTCGCCCCGCGGGAGGCCGGCTTGGAGCGAAAGGAACGTATTTTCACCATGAAGAAAACAATTGCGTCAGGCCTTGTGGCAATTACCGTGCTGTCGTCGGCACTGGCCTTCTCGGCAGCCGCATCGGGCCCGACAGGCGGCGTGCCCATCTCGATTGACGGCGCCGCCCCTACGCAAAGCATCACCTCATTCATCCAAAACGGCACGACGTGGGTCTCCATCCGCGACTTCGCAAACGCGATGGGCACATGCACCGTTATATGGACCCCGTACACAGCCACGGTTATGGCGCCGGGCCTCACAATTTACGCGACGGCCGGCGAACAGTACATCATTGCCAACGGCCGCTACCTCTTCGTGCCGGACGGCTGCCAGCTTGTGGGCGGCTCCATGATGGTGCCCATCCGCGTCCTGGCTAAGGCATACGACGCGACGGTCTCATGGGACGAAGCGTCAAAGACCGTCCTTGTCACATCCGGCTCCGGCGCGATCGCGCCCGGCAGCGTCTTCTACAACGACAACGACGTCTACTGGCTGTCGCGCATTATCCACGCCGAGGCGCGGGGTGAAAGCCTTGCCGGCAAAATCGCCGTCGCCAACGTGGTGCTCAACCGCGTCGCCTCGCCAATGTACCCCAGCACGATCCGCGACGTCATCTTCGACAAGGCGCACGGCATCCAGTTCACGCCCGCCTACACGGGGGCCATCTACAACACGCCGGGCGAGGAGTCGGTCATCGCCGCGAAGATCGCGCTCGACGGGGGCAACACGGCCGGCAAAAGCCTCTTCTTCGCCAGCACGGCCAAATGCTGGGCCGCGAAGGCGCGCCCCTTTGAGATCACCATCGGCAACCACTACTTCTACGCCTGATATCTTAAGGCCAACTCAATGCCAATCCCCCTCTATACAAATCTCCGCCCCGTGCTTAGATTCGCGCGGGGCGGAGAATTTTCTTTTTCCTACTGCCCTGTTGTGAGCTTTTTCTTCATTTCAAAGAGGAGGTTGAGCGCCTCGATGGGCGTGATGGTGTTCAGGTCCGTTTTCTCAAGGAGGCGCATCGCCTCATACAGCCGCAGCTCCTCCATCGAAACCTGCCCCGTCTCGGGCGCTACCGCCTTCTTTTCCGCGCGGCCGCCCTTTTCCAGCTCCTCCAGGACGGCTTTGGCGCGGCGGATGACGCTGTCCGGCACGCCGGCAAGGCCGGCCACTTCGATGCCGTAGCTCTCGTCGGCGCCGCCCGGCACGATTTTGCGCAGGAAGATGAGGTCCCCGCCGCGCTTCTTGGCGGAGATGTTGTAGTTTTTCACGGCGGGAATCTCGCTCTCGAGCACCGTCAGCTCGTGGTAGTGGGTGGAAAAGAGCGTCTTGGCGCCGAGCTTTCTCCGGTCGGTGCAGTGCTCGATGACGGCGCGGGCGATGGCCATGCCGTCGTACGTGGACGTGCCGCGGCCGATTTCGTCGAGGATGATGAGGCTCTTTGACGTCGCCTGCGCGAGGATGTCCGCCACCTCCGTCATCTCCACCATGAAGGTGGACTTGCCGGCGGCCAGGTCGTCCGACGCGCCGATGCGCGTGAACACGCGGTCCACAAGGCCGATGCGCGCGGACTTTGCCGGCACGAACGAGCCGATGTGCGCCATGAGGACAATGAGCGCCGTCTGGCGCATGTACGTCGATTTGCCCGCCATGTTCGGCCCCGTGATGATGAGCGTGCGCGCGCTGTCCATGTCCATGTACGTGTCGTTGGGGACGAAGAGCGTGTCCGTCTGCGTCAGCTCCACGACGGGGTGCCGCCCTTCCCGGATGTCGATGACGCCGCTTGAGTCAAGCTCCGGCTTGCAGTAATTCTGCCGCACGGCCGACTCCGCAAGTGCGCACAGCGCGTCCACCTCCGCGACAGTCCGGGAGGCGGCCTGTATGCGGGTGACGTTTTCGGCAAGGACAGAGCGCAGCTGGCAAAACAGCGCGTACTCGAGCGCCTCCACCCTGTCCTTGGCCGTCAGGAGCGTCGTCTCCAGCTCCTTGAGCTCCTGCGTGATGAACCGCTCGCAGTTGGCCAGCGTCTGCTTGCGGATGTAACGGTCCGGGACGTCGTCCGACTGCGAGCGCGGGATTTCAATGTAGTACCCGAACACCTTGTTGTACCCGACTTTGACCTTCTTGCCGGTCAGCTCCCGCTCCCTCGCCTCAATCGCGGCAAGCGCCCCCGTGCTGTCGGTGAGCAGGTACCGGAGCTTGTCAATCTCCTCGCTGACCCCGTCCCTTATCATGCCGCCCTCGCGGACGGAAAACGGCGGACTGTCGACAATAGTCCTGCCGATCCGCTCGGCGACGTCGGCTAAGTCGTCGATGGCCCGCAGCTCCGTCAAAAGCGGCGATTTCATCGTGCTTAAAAGCTCGAGGATGCGGGGCAGCTGGCGCAGCGACGTCTCGAGGGCTTTCATGTCGCGGGCGTTGCAGCTGCCGTAGACGATTTTCCCGATGAGCCGCTCGATATCCCCCACGTCGCGCAGCGTGCGGATAAGCTCCCCGCGCGCGACGGTGTTTGACACAAGCTCCTCCACCGCGTCAAGCCGCCGCGTGATTTTCGCGGCGGACACGAGCGGGCGCAAAACCCACGCCCGCAGAAGGCGGCGGCCCATCGGCGTTCTCGTCTTGTCGAGCACCCAGAGAAGGCTCCCCTTCTTCTCCCCCGTGCGCTGCGACGCGACAAGCTCGAGGTTCCGGATCGTCTGGTAGTCAAGCTCCATGTACGCCTTTTGCGTGTCGACGCGGAGGGTGTTGATATGGCCAAGCTCCGTTTTCTGCGTGTCCGTCATATAAGAAAGCAGGGCCCCCACGGCGCAGATGGCCGCGCGGGACTCCCCGATGCCGAGGCTCTCCGGCGTCCTGCCGCCAAACTGCCGCGCAATCAGCGCCACGGACGCGTCGTAGTCAAAACGTCCGTCGTCCTCCTCCACAAGGCAGGAGAGCCTGTCCCTGAGGAACATGACAAGGCCGCCGTGGCGCGCCGCGGCCGCGTTGCAGACGGCTTCGGCGGGCGCGTACGTCCCCAGGGCGTTGATGAGCGGGGCGACGTCCGATTGCATAAAGTAGGAAACGCAGATTTCCCCCGTCGACAGGTCGGCAAGGCAGCAGGCGTTCGAGGACCCGTCGAGGTAGATCGCCGCGAGGTAGTTTGACCGCCCCTCGTCGAGCATCGACGACTCGATGACGGTGCCCGGCGTGATGATGCGCACGATGTCCCGCTCCACGAGCCCCTTGGCCAGAGCCGGATCCTCCATCTGCTCGCAGATGGCGATTTTGTAGCCCTTCGCGATCAGGCGGGCGATATACCCCTCGGCGGAGTGGTACGGCACGCCGCACATGGGGATGCGCGCGTCCGGGTCTTCGGTGCGCCGGTCCCGGGAGGTGAGCGTCAGCTCCAGCTCCCGCGAGGCGGTTAGGGCGTCGTCCCCGAACATCTCGTAGAAATCGCCGAGGCGGAAAAAGAGGATGCAGTCGGGGTGCCGCTCCTTTATCGTGAAATACTGCTTCATCATGGGGGTCATGTCCGTGGCCATAACGCGTCCTCCGGCGAAAAATCAGTCAAAAATTGTCACTTCAGAGTATATCACACCCGCCCGCTTCAAACAACACGCGGCAGGGCGAATCACTTTGTCCCCGCGATTTTTCGTCTCGCATTACAAAATTGTATCGGGCACTTGAGCAAAACGACATCCTTTGATATACTTTTATAATATATAACTGAACTTTTCCGGCTTTGTGCTGCCAAATAACCAGGAAACCGTTACGATTTACGGCATATAACGGGGATTAAATTATGAAATTTGCTAAGTGGATCATAAATGGATACGATCGCAATGCCGCAGTGGCGCTCACGCGCTGCGGCATCAACCCGCTTGTTGCCGTTTTTCTCTCGGCCAGAGGGTACAGGACGTACGAAGCCGCCTGCGCGATTTTGGAAAACGACCTTTCGCTCGTGCTCGACCCGTTCCTGCTGCGCGACATGGACAAAGCCGTCGAGCGCATCCGCAGCGCGATTCAAAGCCGCGAGCGCGTGGCCATCTACGGCGACTACGACGTGGACGGCATGACGGCAAGCTGCCTGCTCGCGACGTTTTTCCGGTCGCACGGCGTTGAATATGAAATCTACATCCCCGAGCGGACGGAGGAGGGCTACGGCGTCAACACCGCCGCGCTCGATTACCTCAAAAGCCGCGGCGTGAGCCTCGTGGTCACCGTCGACAGCGGCATCACCGCCGTCGAAGAGTCGAAATACGCCCGCGAAATCGGGCTGGACCTGATTATAACGGACCACCACGAGTGCAAGCCGGCGCTGCCGGAGGCAATCGCCGTCGTCAACCCCAAGCGGCGCGACTGCCCCTACCCGAACAAGGGGCTGTCGGGCGTCGGCGTGGCGTTTAAGCTCGTGTGCGCCCTCGAGCGCAATAAGCCCATCGAAACGCTGTTTGAGCAGTACGGCGACTTCGTCGCCGTCGGCACCATAGCGGACGTCATGCCCGTCCTCGGCGAAAACCGCATCCTCATCCGCCGGGGGCTGGAGGCCCTCAACCGCAAAAGGCGCCCGGGCCTGAGGAGCCTTATCCGCGAAGCGTGCATCGAGCGGCGGGACATCACCGTGCCGATGATCGGGTTTGTCCTCGCCCCGCGCCTGAACGCCGCCGGGCGGATGGGCAGAACGTCGCTGACCATCGACCTGCTCCTCACGGAAGACGACGCGGAGGCCGCCGCCCTCACGCAGGAGCTGTGCACGCTCAACGCCGAGCGCAAGCAGGTGGAGACGGCGATCTTTGAGGAAGCGCAGGCGCACCTGATGAAAAACCTCCCGAAGGGCCCGATTGTGCTCGCCGGCCGCGGGTGGTATCAGGGCGTGATGGGCATCGTCGCCGCGCGGATTACGGAGCAGTTTTATTTCCCGTCCGTCGTCATCAGCATCGGCGAGGACGGAATCGGCCGCGGGTCCTGCCGGAGCTTCAGCGGGTTCCGCATCTACTCGGCGCTGGAAAAGTGCAGCGACCTGCTCATCAACTACGGCGGCCACGAGATGGCCGCGGGCATCACCATTCTGGAAGAAAACATTGACGCGTTCCGCGAGCGTCTTAACAAGCTGTATCATGAGGAGATAAAAATCCCGCCCGTCCCCACGCTCCTCGTCGATTTTGAAGTGATAAAGCCGGAGCTGCTGTCTCTGGAAAACGTCGCCGCGCTTGAGCGCACGGAGCCGTACGGCAACGGCCTCGTCCCGCCGTTTCTGTGCATGCGCGACGTGTTCCTCAACTCCGTCGTCCCCGTCGGCGGGGGGCGGCACACAAAGCTGCGCGTGACCAAGCTCGGCAGGACGTTTGACTGCATCTGCTTTAACTGGTCGGCCGAGGACCTCGGCGTCAAGGAGGGCGACCGGGTGGACATCGCCTTCGAGCCGCAGGTCAACGAGTACCGCTCCTGGCGCAACGTGCAGCTGAACATCCTCGATATTCGCCCACACTCGGAGTAGTTCCTATGACGGATGATTTGTTAAAGGAAAAGTACGAAAAATTTGAGGCCGTCGTCCTCGAAAACAACCCGACGGCAAACCTCGAGCGCATCCGCGCGGCCTATGAGTTTGCCCGGAACGCCCACAGCAGCCAGAAGCGCAAGGATGGCAGCCCCTACATCGTCCATCCCCTCGCCGCGGCTGAAATCGTGGCGGAAATGGGCCTGGACGAGGACGCGATCATGGCCGCGCTGCTGCACGACGTAGTGGAGGACACCAGCGCCACCCTCGAGGACATCTCCAAGCTGTTCGGCCCTTCCGTCGCCGCCATCGTCGACGGCGTGACGAAGCTCTCCCGCGTGCAGTACACGAGCAAGGAAGAGCAGCAGGTGGAGAACCTGCGCAAAATGCTCATGGCCATGGCCAAGGACATCCGCGTCATCATCATCAAGATGGCCGACCGGCTCCACAACATGCGCACGATGGAGTACCAGTCCGCCGAGAAGCAGGCCGAAAAGGCCCTCGAGACGATGGAAATCTACGCGCCGCTGGCCCACCGCCTCGGTATGCAGCGCATCAAGTGGGAGCTGGAGGACCGCTCCATCTATTACCTCGACCCCATCGGCTACGCGGAAATCCAGGAGGGCCTGGCGCGCATCCTCAAGGGAAACGAGGACTTCATCGAGCGCATCCAGGAGAAAATCTCCACGCGCCTGAAGGAGCTGGGCATCGAGTGCACCGTCTACGGGCGCATCAAGCACGTCTACAGCATCTACCGCAAGATGTACAGCCAGAACAAAACGCTCTCGGAGGTTCTGGACCTGTACGCCTTCCGCGTCATCGTGGGCGACGTCGCCGACTGCTACAACGTCCTCGGCTACATCCACGAGATGTTCCGCCCCCTCCCGGGCCACTTTAAGGACTATATCCGCACGCCCAAGCCCAATATGTACCAGTCCCTGCACACCACGGTGCTCGGCTCGGACGGCATCCCCTTCGAGGTGCAGATCCGGACGTGGGAAATGCACCACACCGCGGAATACGGCGTCGCCGCGCACTGGAAGTACAAGCAGGGCGTCAATAAAAAGACGGCCGACGAGGAGAAGTTCGCGTGGGTGCGCCGCCTGCTCGAGGCGCAGCAGGACGCCGACGCGCAGGACTTCGTGGAGAACCTCAAAATCGACATGTTCTCGGACGAAGTCTTCGTCTTCACGCCGAAGGGCGACGTCGTCAACCTCCCCGCGGGCGCGACGCCGATTGACTTTGCCTACAACATCCACTCGGACATCGGCAACCACATGATCGGCGCCATCGTCAACGGCCGCATCGTGCCCTACAACCACGTGCTGCAAAACGGCGACATCGTGGAGGTGCTCACCTCCAAGTCCGCCAAGGGCCCCAGCCGCGACTGGCTGGGCATCGTCAAGAGCCCCGTGGCGCGCAACAAAATCCGCCAGTGGTTTAAGAAGGAAAAGCGGGAGGAGAACATCGCCCACGGCAAGGCGGCTTTTGAGGCTGAGCTGCGCCGGGCCATGATCCCCATGAGCGAGATCACCCGGGAGGACGTGCTCCCCAAAATCCTCGCCCGGCTGAAGTTCCCCTCCTTAGACGAACTCTACGCCGCCATCGGCTACGGCGGCATGTCCGCCCAGAAGGCCGTCAACCGCATCCGGGACGAGCTGCGGACCATCGAGCGGTCGAAGAAGAAGGAAGAGGAAATCACCGCCCCGGCGGGCAAAAAGCTTAAACCCATCCACGGCATCCTCGTCGAGGGCATCGACAACTGCCTGGTGAAGTTTGCCCGGTGCTGCTCCCCCGTCCCCGGGGACCCGGCCATCGGGTACATCACAAGGGGCTTTGGCGTCTCGGTGCACCGGAAGGACTGCAAGAATTACCTCAAGTCCATCGCCGACCCCGAAGAGGCGGGCCGCTGGGTCAAGGTCACCTGGGCCAACTCCGAGTCCGACGTCTACGCCACGTCCCTGTTTATCACCACCAAGGAGCGCAGCGGCGTCGTGCTGGACATCACCATGATCCTCTCCGCGCTCAAGCTGAGGATGACGTCCCTCTCGGCCCGGGACGACAACGGCGTCACCCGCGTCTCCCTGGTCATCGAGGTGCACAACAGCACGGAGCTGGAAAACGCCATCGCCCGTCTGTCCACCATCGAGGGCTTCATCGACATCCGCCGGGGAGACGGATAACATAGAGAAAGGAAGAGACCCTTGCGCGCTGTCGTCACTCGCGTGGCGAAGGCCTCGGTGTCCGTGGACGGCGCGGAAGTCGCCGCCATCGGGCAGGGCCTTCTCGTTTTGCTGGGCGTCGGCCCCGATGACACGGAGGAAACCGCCGAGAAAATGGCGGACAAGGTCACGGGCCTTCGCATATTTGAAGATGAAAACGGAAAAATGAACTTAAATCTCGCCGCGGCGGGCGGCTCCCTCCTCGTCGTCTCGCAGTTTACGCTGTACGCCGACTTAAAAAGCCGCCGCCCCGGTTTTTCGCGCGCCGCGCCGCCCGACAAGGCCAAGGCGCTGTACGAGCATTTCGTGAGCGCGTGCCGCGCCGCCGGGTTTGAGACGAAAACCGGCGTCTTCGGCGCGCACATGGCCGTCTCGTCTGTCAACGACGGGCCGGTCACCATTCTGATCGACACGGACGCGCGCTGACGCGCCGTCCGAACAATTTGGGAGGCTTTTGAATATGCTGATTAAAACGCTCGTCGTCGGCCCCATTGACACAAACTGCTACATCGTCACCGACGAAAACATGCTCGAGTGCGCCGTCGTCGACCCCGGCGACGAGTCGAACGTCATCCTCGACTATGTTGAAGACAACAAGCTCAAGGTGCGCGCCATCTTCCTCACCCACGGCCACTTTGACCACACGATGGCCGCCCGCGCCGTCTCGGAGGCGACGGGCGCGCCCATCTACATCCACCGGCGCGACGCCGCGACGGCAGACCCCAGCCAGTTCCAGTTCCTCGCCGACGAAGACACAAACTTCTACGCCGAGGGGGACACCATCGTCGTCGGCTCCATGGCGTTTACCGTCCTGGAGACGCCGGGCCACTCGCCGGGCAGCGTCACGCTCCGGTGCGAAGACGTGCTCTTCACCGGCGACACGCTCTTCCGCAGCAGCGTCGGGCGCACGGACCTCGGCGGCGGCGACATCCACGCGCTCATGAGGTCGCTGGCGCGCCTTGCCGCCCTCGAAGGCAACTTCGAAGTCTACCCCGGCCACATGGACTCCACCACGCTCGACCGCGAGCGCCGCTTCAACGACTACGTCCTCTACGCCGTGGAGCAGTACCGCGCATGAAGCTTTTGCTGATCGGCCACGCGTACAAATACGCCGTCGAGCAGATTATGCTCTCGCTCTTTCCGGGCGAGCGCCCGGAATACGTTGAAAGCGCGAAGGAGCTTGTCGGCACGGCCGCGTCGGTGCGCCTCACGCGCTCCCGCGCGTTTGACACCGCGGCGACGCGCCTTTTCTATCGCGGCGAGGTTTTCACGGGCGTAGCCCGCCGGCGGCGCTGCGAGGGGGACGCGCTGGAAACCGACCGCGTTCTCCAGCGGCTCATCAAGACCTCCTTTTACCGCGCGGCGGTGCGCGCGACGGGCAAAAAGCCCGTCTGGGGCGCCCTCACCGGCATCCGCCCCGGCAAAATCGCCACGGCGCTCCTCGAGGCGGGGTGCAGCGAGAAAAAAGCCCTGAGCACGCTCGTCCGCGAATACTACCTCGCGCCGGACAGGGCCGCCCTCTGCCTCGACACGGCCCGCGCCGGTATGCGCGCGGAGCGGTCCCTTAGCGAGCGGGATATCGCGCTGTACGTCGGCATCCCCTTCTGCCCCACGCGCTGCGCCTACTGCAGCTTCGTCAGCCACAGCGTGGAAAAATCCATGGCGCTCATACCGCCCTTTCTGGAGGCCCTTCACCGGGAGATTGACGCCGCGGCGGACATCGTCCGGCATCTTGAGTTAAACGTCGCCTGCGTCTACATCGGCGGCGGCACGCCGACGACGCTCACGGCCGGGCAGCTTGAATCCCTGCTCAGCCATCTTGCCGGCGCGTTCAATTTATCCGCCGCGCGGGAGTTTACCGTGGAAGCCGGCCGTCCGGACACGATTACGCCGGAAAAGCTCGCGGCCCTCAAAGCCCACGGCGTCGGGCGCGTGAGCGTCAACCCCCAGACGATGTGCGACGACGTCCTGCGCGCCATCGGGCGCCGCCACACGGCGGAGGAGACGGTCGCGGCCATGCGCCTTGTGCGCGATGCCGGCTTTGAGTGCGTGAACATGGACCTCATCGCGGGGCTGCCCGGCGACACAGCCGAGACGTTCCGCCGCTCGCTGGATACCGTCTTGTCCATGCGCCCGGAAAATATTACCGTCCACACCCTCTCCCGCAAAAAAGGCACGCGCATCACCCTCGACAACACGCCCATCCCGGGCGGGGACGAAGTGGGCGCGATACTTGACTACGCGTCGCAGCGGCTGCGGGAGGAGGGCTACGGCCCGTACTACCTCTACCGCCAGAAGTACACCTCCGGCGGATTTGAAAACGTCGGCTGGAGCCTGCCCGGCTTTGACAGCCTCTACAACATCCTCATCATGGAGGAGCTGCGGACGGTGCTCGCCCTCGGCGGCGGCGGCGTGACGAAGCTCGTCGCCCCGAAAATCGGCCGCATCGAACGCATTTTCAACGCCAAATACCCGTACGAATATATCGCCGGCATCGACGGCCTGATTGCCAGGAAGGCCGGCGTTGAAGCGTTTTACGCGCGTTTTTTTGACGGCGCTTAAATGGCGCCTTAAGCGCGCTTACATAGAGAGAGGAGAGCCCCATGAGAGTCGAGCTTTCTGAAGTTGTCAGGAACTTAAAGGATAATCCCGCGGCTTTTGTGGCGGAGTGCGAAGCGCGGTATGCCGCGCAGGTTGACGCCGCCGCAAAGCAGATTATATACAACATCGACCACAACCACATCGTGCTGGTGTCCGGCCCGTCCGGCTCCAGCAAGACGACGACGTCCAAGCGCATCGCCGCGGCGCTGGGGCGCCTTTGCGTTACGGCGCATATCGTCTCGATGGACAATTACTACAAGACAATCGACCCGAAGGACTGCCCGCGCACGCCGGAGGGGGAGATTGACTATGAATCGCCCGACTGCCTCGACACCGAGCTGCTCAACCACCACTTCGACGTGCTCGAAGAGGGCGGGGAAATCCTCATCCCGCACTTTAACTTCACCTTCCAGCGGCGGGAGGAAGGCCGCGTCACGCCGATGCGCCTCGGGAGAAACGACATCGCCATCTTCGAGGGCATCCACGCCCTCAACCCCATCTTCACCAGCGCGCACCCCAATGCCCTCAAGCTGTTCGTCAGCCCCGAGACGGCCCTTTGCGACGGCGGCGAGGACGTCATCACGGGCGCCGATTTGCGGCTTGTCCGCCGCCTGATACGGGACGACTTCTTCCGCGGGGCCGACCCGGCCTTCACGCTCGGCATGTGGGACAACATCCGGCGCGGCGAAGCCCTGCACATCCTCCCCTATAGGCCGTCCGCGGACATCGTCATCGACACGGCGCTGCCCTACGAGCCGGCCGCTCTCATCCACTTTACGGGCCACCTGCTCGGCCGCGTCCCGGAGACGACGAAAAACTTCGGCCTGCTTCAAGACGCGCTGCGCGCCTTCCCTGCCTTCCCGCCGATTGACCTCGACCTCGTCCCGAGAGACTCCCTCCTGCGCGAGTTTATCGGCGGCAGCGTTTTCGAGTACTGACAGTTGTAAACTTTCCGTTTCGTCCGGCATGCTTTTCCTCTGATTATGGTATAATGCTTTATGAAACCCGCCGGCGGGCGATGTTTAAACTGTCGCGCGGCGGCTGCCTTGGCGGCTGCCGCCGGGAGGAATGAGCGAAGATGAACTTTTTCAGGCGTTTTATGATCGGCCGCTACGGGCCGGATCATCTCAATACAGCGCTTATCGTCCTGGCGATCGTGTTCGGCCTTATCGGGCGTCTCACGGGCCTGACGTCCTTTTTCGCGTTTTCCTATCTCCCTCTCTTCCTCGCGCTGTTTCGGATGCTCTCGCGCAATATTCCGGCGCGCCGCGCGGAAAATGACCGTTTCCTGCGCTACTACTGGCCGGTCCGCACGAAAATCGCAAACAGGGCGAAAACTCTCTCCATCCGCGTCAAGCAGCGCAAGACGCACAAGTTCTTCCGCTGCCCGAGCTGCAAAAACCTCCTGCGCATCCCGCGCGGCAAAGGGCGCGTGCAGGTCACCTGCCCGAAGTGCGGCGAGCGCTTCATCAAGAAAACATAGCTTTTTTCGCACGATAAACGGCATGCCCGGCAAGGCATGCCGTTTTGTTTTTTCACGGCCTGAAACACCGGCCCCGATTCGCTTCAAATTATGTACGCGCTGATATTTTTCCCGCGCACATAAGCTCTGCGCGGCCCGCCCGCGCGCCCGCAAAGCGGCCGCGCCTTTTTTCGCGGGCGTCTTCTGCGTTTAAGGCCCGCCACCGCCTGCTTCGCCGCCGAGGGCGTCAGGACACCCACCTGTACGCGACCTGCTGCGTCCTGCTCCGCTGGTACTCCCTGAACAGGCGGCGGAAGTCCGGCCGCCCGACGGTGTCGAGGAGGTACGCCTCCCGCCGCGCGCCGGCAAAGCGGTTTTGGTTGAGGGCCCGGACGATTTCGTCGATTGTGCGCCGCCCCATGCCGTGGCCGTAATACCGCCCGTTGCCGAGGTCGATGACGTTTTCGCCCTGCCACTCCGGCGTCTGCGGGTCCACGTCGGGATTGGTGATGTACCGCCTGTCGCCGGGCAGGTACGTTTTCGTCTTTTGCATCCGCCCCGTCATGGAAAGCTCCGCGGGCAGGTAGCGCCAGTTCATCAGGTATATCGTGCTAAACATCTTATTGAACGCCTCGTCCCCGAACACGTCGAGCAGCGCCTTGAAGTAGACAATCGGCATCGCGGTGGCGCACTCCGTCCCGTACAGGCGGCCGTTTTTGAAGATGTCGCGGATGGCGTCGGACGCTTTCACGCCCGTCTTGAGCAGGAAGCCGCCGTCGCTCCGGCGCGTCCAGTAGTCGGGGTTGGCGTAGGACTTGCTGAACACCGCGAAGCGCAGCCCGCTGCGGGAGAGATCCTCCGCCGCCTTGACGATGGCGTTGCGCAGCTCCAGCTCGAATTTCAGCTCGTCGAGGGAGCCGTAGCGCAGCGTCTCTTCGCTCTTTTGCATGATCTCCAGCGCCTTGCGCTGGATGCTGCCGGCCGGGTACTGCTGCAAAAAGGCGGCGTCAATCGGCTTATTGTCCACAAGCAGCATTTACATCACCTCAAATCCCTTCCGCGCCGCCATCACCTGCTGCGCCGCGCCGAGATGCCGCCACTGCTCCCACGCCTCCCTGTCCCGCTGCCTGAGGGCGCAGGAGTAGGACGCGAGGAGGCTTCGCTCCTCCTCGGGAAGCGCGCGAAACTGGGCGAGCAGGGCGTATTCCTCATCCGTCAGGGGGGTCAGGGGCGTCCGGCCTTTCGGGGAGATGGGCTTGTCGAGGTATTTGGCCTCCTCGTCGAAGTCCACGAACACCGGCGCGCTCGTCTGCTGGAAATGCTCGCCCGTTATGTACAGGTACGGGCCGTTTTCCTCGATCCAGCGCAAAACGGACTGGTACCGCTCCTGCGCCTCCAGGGCGTCCTGCGGCGCTTCCCCGCCGCCCGGCAAAAGCTGCGCCGCCAGCACAACGTCTTCCCTGTCGCGGGACAAAAGGTACTCCGCGATCGCGCGCAGCGCGGCGGGGTCTGCGCTGCGGTAGAGCGCCCAGACGAGGTCGTGGAAATTGCGCCCCTGACGCCGTCGCCTGAAAACAAGGTGCGCGATGGCGACGAGCACCTCCGCGTCGTCGTACTTTTCGATAAGCAGCGCCGCGACGTAGTCCATGACGGCGTCGAACAGCTCAAGGCGCACGCCGCGGGGGGACCAGTCCCTGCCCGTGTCGAACATCCAGCGCAGGGCGTTGTAATCTTCCTCCGAGCGCGCCTCGGGCGCAAGGAGCGTCTTGCCGTACGTTTTTCTGAGCTTGCGGCGGGTGACGTCGCAGGCGATTTTGTTGCGGGGGCTGAGGAGGCTGTCGAGCCCGAGGGCGTCGATTTCCGGCAGGAGCATCCAGAGGACGGGATAGGGCGTGTTCTCGTCGTTGAGGAGCGCGGCGGCCTGGCCGCGGTCTTTCGCCGCGGTGCTGTAAAAAGTCCTTTTCAGCGCGTCGCCGCCCCGCGTGTTGAGGATCCGGCCAAGGACGCCCGCGTTTTGACCGTTCATCCGGCTTATCACCTTCCTTGGGAATAAATTCGCGCGGTCAACATATCATATTGAGGCGGCGCGCGTTTTGTGCCCCGGGGATGCGATAATTCATTCCGCTCAAGGCGCCGCGGACGTCAGATGATACAATAAGAATGGGGATAATTCCTTGCGCTTTTGTCCGCCTCAAGGGGTTGACTCCCCCTACAAAGTGTGCTAATATAATACGCGCGGGGGAAATCCCCCGAAATTCAATATCGCGGAGTGGAGCAGTCCGGTAGCTCGTCGGGCTCATAACCCGAAGGTCGTAGGTTCAAATCCTGCCTCCGCAACCAAAAAAGTGCCGCTTTCATTGCGAAAGCGGCACTTTTTCTGTGTTTTTCTATTTTGGCATCAGGAAAAAATTCAGCTCCTGTTCACCCCGGCCTCAAACTTTAGGCTTTTTTAAGAGAACGCCGGCGAAAATGCCGGCGTTTTTTGTTTTGCAGCTGGCATGGAGCGTAGATAATTGCGGCAGTCGAGACCTGCGCGTCGGGCCGCTTTGAGATACTCACGAAATCTGCGCAAATGAAATATAGAAAGGCCGCCGTGAGCAGCTGTCATCGGCGGCTTTTTGCTGTTTTTTGATTATTCGCCTAACAGATCTGCTTTGTACTCCAACACCTTCAGACCTGCTGTACATGCGGGGCAGTCGCACCATTTTGCGCCTTTTGCCTTTATTTCTTTGGCGTGGGAAAGGATATTGCTCGCCGCTTCTTCGCCGAATTTCTTTTTCGCAAAATCGCTTGAGAAAAGATTGATGACGCTGTCAACATCCATAACGGCATCCTCAAGTTCGGCAACGTACTTTCTGGCAGCTTCCGCTTCTCTTTCTGTGCCGACTGCATCGAGCCACTGCTCGGCCGCAGCTCTTAACCCTTCGTAACAGTGTTGAGACAGCAATTCCTTAGTTCTTTCAATAATGATTTCTCGATTCGACATAAAATCACACCTTTCTTTATCCTGAGGTATCGTCTTGCCTTTTTCAACATCATAGCATAATAGACGCATTTTAGAAAGCAGAAGTGGTGTGGCTTCAAACCGGAGGAGTCCTGTACTTCCGAAGCAGCTATACACAGGGGATTCGAACCCCTGACCTTACAGACGCGAACCATATATTGACAAACGCAGAGGAAAAGTTATACTGTTGATATAATAACTGTTGCGCAGGCAACAGTTGCGGCTGAGATTATGGCTGCGGGGCTTTAATTATTGAAGGGAGGTTTTATTATAGACACCAACATTGAAGCTAAGCGCGCCGAACGCCGGCGGATGATGCTTGAGGAGTCGGTGTTCAAGGTGGTGCCGATCATAGCGCTGCCAATGGTCGTTTCAATGCTGATCGACGCGTTCTACAACCTCGCCGATACATATTTTGTCAGTCAGCTGGGCACTGCGGCAACCGCCGCGGTCGGTGTCAACAATTCTCTGATGCATTTTATCCGTGCGCTCGGCATGGGCTTCGGCATTGGCGCCGCGAGCTATTGCTCGCGTCTGCTCGGAGCCAAGCGCGGGGACGAGGCCTCGCGCGTCGCCTCGACAGCCGTGATAACCTCGATAGCCTTTGCCAGCGCCGTTGCGGCCATAGCGTTCGTCTTTCGCGGACCGCTCGTGACGCTGTTGGGAGCCACCGCGACCTCAAAGCCCTATTCGATCGATTACGCCACCTACATCCTGCTCGCCGTTCCGTTCACCGCCGGTGAGATAGGGCTGAGTCAGACTCTGCGCTCCGAGGGCAGCACCACCTATTCGATGATCGGCATGCTTTCGGGCTGCTGCATCAATCTCGCGCTCGACCCGCTTTTTATCTTTGTCTTCAAATGGGGCGTCGCGGGCGCCGCCGCGGCGACCGCTCTGTCCAAGGTCATCTCCTTCACCGTCCTGCTCACTCCATTCCTGCGCGGCAAGAGCCTTCTTCACATTTCTCCGAAGCTCTTTACGCCGAGAAAGGATATATATTTCGAGATCGCCCGAATGGGCATACCGACCTTCCTGCGCGCGTGCCTGATGAGCATCGCGAGCGTTGTGACGAACAATTACGCCGGCAGTTATAACGACTCCGTGCTCGCCGCCGTGTCGATCTCCAACCGCATCATGATGTTCGTCGGTTCGGTGGTCATTGGCTTCGGCCAGGGCTTCCAGCCCATCGCGGGCTACTGCTACGGAGCCAGGCGATATAAGCGCATCCGCAAAGCCTTCTGGGCGACGACACTCTTCGGCCTTGTGATATGCCTCGTCTTAGGCACCGCGCTTTATATCCTCGCTCCGCAGGTGGTGGGGAAATTTACCACGGACGACAGCGAGATTGTGCGCATCGGCGCATATATGGTCCGCGTTCAATGCCTCACGCTTGCGCCCCATGTCTGGGGCATGATCATCAACGGAGTGTTTCAGGGTCTCGGCAGGCCGGTCGGCGCAACGATACTCGGCCTGTCAAGACAGGTTATCTGCCTTATCCCGTGCATGATCATCCTCAACGCCTTGTTCGGAGTCGACGGCCTTATGAACGCTCAGGCGATCGCCGACTGCCTGACGATGTTCATCGCCGTGCCGCTGCTTATCTATATCCTCAATTTCCTCAAAAAGAAGGAAAAGGAGGACCCGCAGTGCGATGAGGAGGAGCCGGCCGAGCCCGAAGTGGCATTCGAACCGTTCGAGAGCTGAATCGGAACGGGGGGAAAGATATGCCGGAAAACAAATCGTCCCAGGATATCGCCCGAACGATATCCAGACTCGTACTTCAGCTGTATCGGCAGCGCAGGAACTATATGAACACAAAGCTTGCCGATACGGGGCTGAAGGGCCCGATGTATATACTGCTCATAACGCTCGACCATTTCCCCGGCTCGAACCAGGATTTCATGGCTCAGCACATCGGAATTGATAAAAGCGGTATAGCCCGCGCCGCGCGCGAGCTTGAGAAGCTCGGATACATCCGCCGCGAGATAGACGACGATAACCGCCGCCAGTACCGCATGTATCTCACCGATAAGGGCCGGGAGCTCTTGCCGGTCATCCGCGGCTACCTGAGCGAATGGGGAAGAATGCTCACAAAAGGCCTTAGCGAGCATCAGGTGCTCGAGGTCATCCGCCTCATGGAGCACATGGTCAAAAACGCCGAGCAATAAGGATTCGGCGCGAAATTACTGCCATATTTTGAAAACGAAAACGATGACTGAAAGAAACCCTGTAACCACAACGGTTACAGGGTTTTTCCCTTGTATTTTTATTCCTCCAGCTCCCAGCCCAGGCAGCGCTCAACCGCCCTGTGCCAGCGGCGGAGCTTCTTCATCCTCGTCTGCTCGTCCATCCGGGGATAGAATACCTTGTCGATGGTCTGCTGGTCTTTAATCTCCTGCCGGCTTTTCCAGACCCCCGCCGTCAGTCCCGCAAGCAGCGCCGCGCCGAGCGCCGTCGCTTCATGCGAGCGCGGCCTTATCACTTCCGCGTTTAAAATATCCGCCTGGAACTGCATTAAAAACGCGTCCCGGGAGGCCCCGCCGTCCACCTTCAGCGCTTTCAGCCTGACCCCGGTATCCTTTTCCATCGCGAAGAGCACGTCCGCGCTCTGATAGGCAATCGCTTCCTGCGCCGCGCGGATGATATGCTCGCGTTTCGTGCCCCTTGTGATGCCGAAAATGCCGCCGCGCGCGTACATATCCCAATACGGCGCGCCGATGCCCGTAAACGCGGGCACGACCACGACGCCCCCCGTATCCTCCACCTTTTGCGCGTAGTATTCCGCGTCGCGGCTTTCCGTAAAAAAGCGTATTTCGTCGCGCAGCCACTGAATGACCGCGCCGCCGACAAAGACGCTGCCCTCGAGGGCGTATTCGTAAGGCTCGCCTTCCAGCGTCGCCGCGACGGTTGTGAGCAGGCCGTTTTCGCTTGTCACGCGCTCGCCGCCCGTGTTCATGAGCAGGAAACAGCCTGTGCCGTACGTGTTTTTCGCTTCGCCCTTGTCAAAGCAGGCCTGCCCGAAGAGGGCCGACTGCTGGTCGCCCGCCACGCCGGCAATCGGAATCTGCTCTCCCGCCACATTGGCGTACCCGTAAAAGGCGCCCGAGGCTTTGACGGCCGGCAGCATCGCCCGCGGGATATCGAAGAGTTTCAGCAGGTCGTCATCCCAGTCCATCGCGGAAATGTTAAAAAGCATCGTCCGCGAAGCGTTTGTCACGTCCGTGACGTGGGACCTGCCGTCTGTCAGCTTCCAGATGAGCCAGCAGTCCACCGTGCCGAACAGCAGCTCGCCCCTTTCGGCGCGCTCCCGCGCCCCTTCGACATGGTCAAGTATCCATTTGATTTTGCTCGCGGAAAAATACGCGTCGGGAATGAGGCCTGTCTTTTCGCGCACCATCCGGGTTAAGCCGCGCGCTTTCAGCTCGTCGATCTGCGAAGAGGTGCGGCGGCATTGCCAGACGATGGCGTTGTAAACGGGCCTGCCCGTCGCCTTTTCCCAGACGACCGTCGTCTCCCGCTGATTTGTAATTCCGATCGCGGCAATCTCCTTCGGGGAGACGCCGCTTTTCGCGATTACTTCCATCATCGCGCCGTACTGAGTGGCCCAGATGTCGAGCGGATCATGCTCCACCCAGCCTTCCCTGGGGTAAATCTGCGGAAACTCGCGCGATATAACGGACAGGACGTTCTGCCCCTCGTCAACGAGCGCAGCGCGCGAAGAAGTCGTGCCCTGGTCCAGTGCCAATATGTATTTCATCTCATCTCTGCCCCTGTCATTATCAGATGGGAGTTTCTGCTAAGGTGTCGTTTAAGTCGCTTTGCTCGCGGCATCCGCGCCGCGCCCTCCGTCGGCGCGGCCGGCCCCCTAGCAATTATATCAGCGCTGAAGCAGGAGCTCAACTGATTTGCCGGTTTCTTGAAAAGATACCGGGCAAAAGATAATATAAAATGAACGCCGCATGCGAAAAACCGCTTTCCTCTGTTGAACTTATGAAATCTCTGGTATAATTCAGACACTGAGCCAGCGGCTTTTCGCATAAAAGGAGGACAGCCAATGCGCGTTGACGTGCAGTGCCATGTGTTTCCCGACGTGGTGGGCAAGTATTTTCTCGCAAATCCGTTTCCCAGGTGCGTGCGCCTGGAAGACGCGTATATGTTCGAGTTCGGTACGCAAAAGCTGATTATTCCCGATTTCCAGTACAGGCCGGAGACCCTTATTCAGATGATGGATAAGGGCGGCGTGGACATATCGGTCATCAGCTCCAACATCCCCGACCCGGGCTTTCTGCCCCCGGACAAGGCGGCGGCGCTTTGCGCGGAGGTCAACGAGGCGGTTTCGGCCATTGTGGAGAGATTTCCGGACCGATTTGCCGCGCTCGGGTTTATCCCCTGGAACAATCCGCAGGCCGCGCTGGAGGAAATCGGCAGGGTGAAGGCTTTCGGCATGAAGGGCGTGATGCTCTTTACCCGCAACGGCGACCTGCAGGTGGATGACAAGCGCCTCGAGCCCGTCTACGATAAATGCGAGGAGGAAGGCCTCCCGCTTTTCCTTCACCCCACGATACCGATGTGGTACGAAGCCATAAACGACTACGCGATGGTGACGACGGCCTCCTTTGTGATGGATACGGCGTTTGCGTTCATGCGCCTGTGCCACAGCGGCGTTCTCGACCGGCACCCGAAGCTGAAGGTCGTCATTCCCCACGCCGGCGGCGTTCTGCCGATTCTGGACGGCCGTTTGAGCTATACACCGCCCGCCGCCCGGCGTTTCATCGACCCGGACAAGAGGACTGTGATTGAAACGCTCTTCAGCGAGCAGACCTGGTTTGACCTGGCCAATCCCTCAAAGCATGTCCTGAAGTATTTCAGGGACTATATCGGGCTGGAGCGCGCCATGTACGGAACCGATTACCCGTTTGTCAATCAGGAGGACATGACCGCGCTGCTCGACGAAATGGACTTCACCGAAGAGGAGAAGGAGCGCGTCAACTGGAAAAACGCCGACCGGCTGTTTGGGCTCAATCTTTCAAGGTGATTTGTAAGCGGTGATAAAGACGCAAAGTCCTCGGACGTTTTCATAAGCCTTAAAACGAAAAATGTTGCAGGTTCAAATCCTGCCTCCGCAGAGCCAAACCTTCGCTTGAAAGCGGAGGTTTTGTTTTTACATAAGGCCGTGGTAATACTGACTGAAGATACAAATGTTAAAATAACGGAAAGCCCGCAAGCGGAATTGCCTGCGGGCTTTGCGCATATTTGTAACTTAGTTGACGAACTCGTCGTAGAACTCGTTGTAGATTTCCGGCAGAATGGCGGCCAGGTTCGTAAACTCCTTGATGTTGTGGTGCAAAAGCGCCTTGACGGGTTCGAGGGTCGGGAACTTCATGCCGTCGGGCAGCGCCTTGACCATCTTGCCGTTTTCGAGCTTGTAGCCGAAGAAGAAGCGGGTGCGGAGCTCGCAGCCGTTGGCGGTCGGCCGGAAGAAGTGGACCATGTTGCCCATGGCGGAGCAGACGATCGTGCCGTCGAACTTCTCATACTTTTCCTTGCTGAAGCCGATGTCAACGGGATTGGCGAACTTGATCTGGATGTGCTGCTTGCCCATGTTGCAGTCTTCTTCGATGTCATGGGTGGTGCCCCACAGGCGCTCTCTCAGTGAGAGGGACTTGTTGAGGGCAATCTCGGGGTTTAAGGTCTTGCAGTAGTAGTGCTGGTCACGGTTCCAGATTTTGTAGCGCATGGGCTCGATGGGGTGCCACGCAAACCAGAAATCGAACATTTCAACGGTGGCGCCGGGGAATTCGGTCAGGTTGGCCAGGATGGCGCAGCCGTCGGGGAGGTAGCCGTAGCCGAGCTCGATGGGCATATAGCCGGGCTCGAACAGGTTGTCAAGATGAAGCGGGCTCATTTCCTCGGGGAAGTCGACCGGGTCCTGCGTCATTTCGTATTTTTTGGGATCGGGCTCGGCCATTTCCCTTATGTAGTACTTATAAAGCGGGCCATTTCTTTCTTCTTCAGTTATCGGTACCATAGTTCCTTTTCCTTTCATATAAAAATTTTTAATATACTGTTTTACGAGCGGGTAAAACGCCTTACATTCCTATTCTAGGTTAATCTGGCACTAAATGCAATCTTTTTTAACCCTGTCATCACATCGATTACAGGGTTTCTTCTTTCACATTGAGAGATAACAGGCTCCAGTAATGCCATAAGCGGCTGGAAACGAAATCTTTTCGGCACGTTTCGACCTTATATGATATAATCAATCCAGGAAGAATTTACAAAAGGAGGGGCCTTTTATGAGCGGTCTGCGCAATGATTATTCGCCGCTTCTCAGTCTGGATGTTGACCTGCCGCCTATCGGAGTAAAATTTAGCTTTTTCAGGCCGAAAGACATCGAGCCGCTGGAAAAAATCGCGGAGATGTCTCTCTGCGAAATGCTGCGGCTGGCGCAGTCCAGGAACAAGCCTTTTTATTTTTCCAGAGAGAACGCGGAGACCTGCGTCGGCAAGATCATACTGGGAATGGAGTCCTTTACGGGCTTTGAAATGAGCGGCCAGATTGGCGAGCGCCTCGGCGTTTTTGAGGAGGCAAGGGCCAACAATAATCTCTATCAGTTCGTTCCCCGGATGGCAAAAGACACTGTCAACTACGTCCTGTTCAGCCCCGCCGACCAGCTGACCTTCGAGCCGGACGTCCTTGTCATCAGCGCCAAACCCGACACGGCGGAGATTGTGATGCGCGCGGTCACATACTCGACGGGTGAAATGTATAAATCCTCCTGCACCCCGGTCATGGGCTGCGCCTGGTTCCTCGTCTACCCATATATAAGCGGGGAGGTCAATTACATACTGCCTGCGTTTGTCCACGGCCCAAGGGGCAGGGAGCTCTGGCCCTCCGACACGGTGCTGATCAGCATCCCCTACCGCTGGATACCGACAGTCCTGACAAATCTTAAAAGGATGCGGCATCACCTGCCCTCGCACGAGAGCAAGCAGCAGTACTACGACGAGTTTAGCCAGATTCTGAAAGACTTAGCGGAGGAATCAAAAAACCCGTAAGGAGCAGGACTCAGACACAGCTTAAGCCGCGTTATCAATGCCGGAGGTGCCCGGTTCGTCTATGACGACTCAAGCATCAATTTCACCCTCTACTCCGTCTCCGCAGCCGGCACGCGCTCGCCGGCTGCACGGTTTTGTACAAGTTGCAAACATCCTCACAGCGCAAAGGCCGCATCCGGCATCAGTTTCCCAAACTGCCTCTTATACGCTTCCAAACGGACATAAAAGGAGTATAATAGGGGCACACCCAAACGATTCGGAGACGAACTGGCGCACATTATGTTTGGGTACAAAAGGCTTAAGGCAGTGCCCGCGGCAGATAATAAACTATAGCGGCACTGTGAATGTGGAGAGTATGACATGAAGCACAAGGTGGTTTTCAAAAGCATCGGGACGGTCTTATGCATCGAAGCGGCCAGCATGCTGCCCTCCCTCATCG
>ENA-UPSB01000215-UPSB01000215.1-bioreactor-metagenome-genome-assembly--contig:-NODE-215-length-104039-cov-35.248509_pt1 | contig 104039 bp, 90 predicted proteins | sample MGYA00238182_ERZ773286 | MGnify/ENA primary metagenome ERZ773286 (study PRJEB29026, sample SAMN07631240) | bioreactor metagenome | isolation source: Switchgrass digestor | place: USA: Dartmouth... | reverse complement strand
CGGCTGTTAACCGCAGGGTCGTAGGTTCGAGTCCTACTTGAGGAGCCATTTTTTTTGACTTTTAACACAATTCAACCGGTTCATAACCGGTTGGTCTGGGATTCGAATTCTTGAAGCCCTACTAACATTAAAGGAACCGGTAAACAAGAAAACGATTTAGAAATATCAGATATAGAATAATTCTATATCTGTTTTTTGTATAAGGAGGACAAATGCAGAATACAGTAAAACTTTCGCCTCGCTTACAACTTATTGCTGATAAGGTTATTCCGGGAGCAAAAGTTGCTGATATTGGAACCGATCATGCCTATATACCTATTTATCTTGTGCAGAAAGGCATTTCCGACTATGTTATTGCTTCAGATGTCAGACAGGGTCCTGTACGGAAAGCAATTCGGAATGTTGAAAAATATCAATTTCATGATAAAATTAATATACGTTTGGGAAACGGCTTGGAAACAATACATGAACGTGAGGTTGACACGGTTATTATTGCAGGGATGGGGGGCGTACTGATAACAGAGATTCTATCCAATGCTCACTTCATACTTAAAGATGTGAAACGTTTGATTCTTCAACCAATGCTCGGACAAGAGGAAGTTCGTATATGGCTGGAAAATCATCATTATACCATTGTGGATGAAGAGTTGGCAAAAGAAGAACATAAAATATATAATGTAATAGTGGCCGAACATGGATATGAAAAAATAGATAAACCTATTTATTATTATATTGGCAAAAAGCTAATTGAAAAACGCGACCCGCTATTGCCTGAATTGATTCAGCACAGAATGATTGAGTTGGAAAACATTATTCATAAATTAATTGAAAGTGAATCGCCAAATGCAAAGAGAAGGTTGGAAGAATGTGAAATGATGTTAGAGGAGTATAAAAAACTTTTACAATATAAGTAGCTATTACGATGAATGCAGTTCATATATTCCGAAATCTGCATTCAATGTAGGGACACCGTACATGGTGTCCGAAATCAACATTTTTACAAACGGACGCCATGTATGGCGTGTCTGCAGATGCAACATATATAATTATATATAAGTGTTTGCTTAAGGAGAGTGTTCAAAATGGCTAAATGCAGAGATATCATAGAACAGTTGGAAAAATTGGCGCCGGTGAACCTTGCGGAATCATGGGATAATGTTGGTTTGCTGTTAGGAGATATGAACCAGGATGTGAATAATATTCTGATTACTTTGGACGTTACTTCCCAGGTAGTACAAGAGGCAATAGAAAAAAAAGTAGATATGATCATATCTCATCATCCGTTTATTTTCAAACCTTTAAAAAGGATTGTGGAAAGCGATTATACAGGTTCTGTGATACGTAAATTGATAAAGAATGATATTGCAGTGTATGCAGTTCATACCAATCTGGATATCACTTGGTCCGGATTAAATGATGAACTGGCTAAAAAGTTGGAGTTAGAGAATGTTACTGCTTTGCATGTTTTAAAAAGCAAAACCTATAAAAAAATTGTCGTGTTTGTTCCTTGTGGTTATGAAGATGTGGTAAGAGAAGCAATGACACAGGCAGGAGCCGGCTGGATAGGAAACTACAGCGATTGCACTTATATGGTTCAAGGAATGGGTACCTACAGACCACAAGAGGGGACCAATCCTTTTAGCGGAACTCTTGGCAAATTGGAGAAAGCGGAGGAATATAGAATAGAAACCATTGTGCCTTCGGATAAGGTTGGCCAAGTTGTAGAATCAATGTTAAAAGTACATCCTTATGAAGAAGTGGCATATGATGTTTATCCGTTGGATTTAAAGGGAGAAGAAATTGGGATCGGCAGAGTTGGTTTTTTAAAAAAAGCAATAACATTAGATCAATTAATTGATATTGTAAAGAGTAAATTAAATATTTCCCATATAAGATATGTAGGAGATGAAACTAAGTTAGTATCTAAAGTTGCCGTTTGCAGCGGAAACGGTTTGGAATTTCTTTCCGACTGTATTAAACAAAAGGTAGATGTATATATTACCGGAGATGTGAAATATCATGATGCACAAGCTGCAGAACAGAACGGTTTATGTTTGATTGATGCCGGACATTTTGGAACGGAAAACATTGTAGGACCGCTGCTGACAGACTATTTAAAAAACAATTTGAATGTAGAAAACGTTCAGATTTTTTATTCACAAGTACATAGCAATGTAATAAAAACAATTTAGTGGAAGAATTTGCATTTGACAGCGGTGATGAAACCTGTTAATATAGACAGTGCGTTATCAATTGAATCATGACGAGTAAGCCAGATGATCGCGTATGCAGTGCCGAAAGGCCGCATATGAGGAAAGTCCGAGCTCCGTAGGGCAGGGTGCCGGGTAATACCCGGTGGAGGCGACTCTAAGGATAGTGCAACAGAGATATACCGCCGCCGGATGTCAGAAGTCGGATGTCAGAAGTCAGAATGAAAGATTATATTTTCTGACCTCCGACATCTGACTTCCGACTTCCGGTAGGCAAGGGTGGAAAGGTGAGGTAAGAGCTCACCAGCGACTAGGCGACTAGTCGGCTATGTAAACCCCACCTGGAGCAACACCGTGTAGAGGAGAAGTACTTTCCTATGAAAGTACGCGTTGGCCCGACGTCTCCTGGGAAGGTGGCTTGAGCCATATAGTAATATATGGCCTAGATAGATGATCATCAAATACAGAACTCGGCTTATAGGCTTGCTCGTTTTAAATGTGTGAAAAACGTCCGATACCGGACGTTTTTTGCAATTTTAAGAAAGAATTAAAATCTGTGTAGTTGTCACTGAAACATATAGATATGTATTTTAAAAATATACAAATATGATTGATATTTATCAAGTAATATGATAAATTGGATAAAAGAGGCAAAGATTTTTTCTATGTTTCACATTGTTTATAATGTAAGGATAGAATAGAAGGAGAAGGAAATTATGAACGAATTAAAACAGGAAACTTCGTTAGAGTCATTCCTTGGGAAAATGGTGACTGTAATAGTAGACCGTCCTGTAGGAACCATTCATCCGAAATACGATAACATCATATATCCGATTAATTATGGTCATATTGATGGTGTTATAGCTTCCGACGGTGAAGCACAAGATGTCTATATACTTGGTATCAATAAGCCTGTAAAAGAATTCTTTGGGAGAGTAATTGCCATTATTCACCGTCATAATGGTACGGAAGATAAACTTGTGGTTGCACCGGAAGGAATGAAATATAATCAAGCTGAGATAATGGAACAAGTTTATTTCCAAGAACAATTTTTTGCGATAAGTATTACTTGCCTATATCACAAATCTTGTGGTGCAATTATTTACAGAAAAATTGATGGGAACATTCAGTATTTACTTTTATTTCAACATAATTCACAGACATGGAGTTGTCCCAAAGGTCATGCAGAGGCATATGAAAGTGAGCTACAAGCAGCATCACGAGAAGTAAAGGAAGAAACAGGTTTAGACGTTCGTTTTATCAGCGGATTTAGAGAAACAATAACATATCCGATTTCAGATAAATGTGAAAAAGAGGTTGTTTTATTTTTAGCAGAAGCCACCAATGATATTTATTTGCCGGAAAAAGAAATACAAAAATATATGTGGGTGGATAAACAAAATGCAATAAAGCTGCTAGCTCGTAAAGCTTATGCCGATATTTTTGATAAGATAGAGAGGATTCTTAAGGTATCAGGATGATTTTCAATCTTACAATGAGAAGAATGTGGAATATCGTATAGTTTGATATTGCAATTTAGAGATAGTTTTTATACTATTGACAAAAATAAAGGGAACAATACTTTTTTCGTATTGCTCCCTTTAAATGATTTATATAGAATAATTATCAAAGTATCCCTGAATATATACAATTGGTGTGCCTTTGTCTCCGCTTCCGGAGGTTAAGTCACAAAGGGAGCCAATCAAATCGGTCAGCCTTCGAGGTGTGGTACCTTGGGCTTCCATGGCGCCTACAAGGTTTGACTTTTTATTTTTTATATACTCTGTGATGGATTTTTTCAAATCTTCTCCTTTTAATCCTGAAAAATTATTGTCCGCCAAATATTTTAACTTTATTTCATTGGGAGTTCCCTCAAGTCCGGATGTATATCCGGGAGAAACAATCGGATCAGCGAGTTCCCAAATTTTACCTACCGGATCTTTGAAGGCACCATCCCCGTAGACCATTACTTCTACCGTTTTATTTGTCATTTTTTTAATGGTTTTCTGGATTTCTTCCACAAGTTCCTGACAGTTGCGAGGGAAAAGCTTCACAGTATCTTCCGTTGCTTTATTGGAACCTAAAAGTCCGTATTGTTCATTATATCCACTGCCGTCCACGGGAGCAGATAAAATGTCGTCAAGACCGTATACCACATTGGCGCCGTTTGCTTTTAATATTCTTTTTGTTCGAAATCTTGAATGAATATCACAAGTAAGAACGCTTTTGGTATAATTCAAAATGGTTTTCGGATTGTTGGAGAAGATAATTTCACATTCGGTTCCATATTCTTCAATTAACGATTTATAATAGTCAATATAATCTATTCCGGTAAACGGGTGCTTAGTATACCCGAAAGCGTTTCTGAAATCTTTTTCTGTGAGGACGTCAGTCCAGGGATTGATTTCTTTTTCATCAAAGACGTCAGGGTCTACCAAATGGTTACCTACTTCATCCGCCGGATAGCTTAACATTAATACTATTTTTTTAGCGCCTTTTGCAATGCCCCGAAGGCAGACGGCAAAACGATTGCGACTTAATATGGGAAAGATAACGCCCAGCGTTTCATTACCGAATTTGGAATGTATATCCTTTGCAATGGCGTCAATACTTGCATAATTTCCTTGTGCACGGGCAACGACAGATTCGGTAATGCCGACGATATCCTTATCTTTAATAGCAAATCCTTCTGTTTCAGAAGCTTGCATTATAGTGTTCACCACGATGTCCGTTAAATCATCGCCTTTGTTGATAATTGGAGCACGTAGCCCTCTTACAATGGTTCCTGTTATTCTTTCCATAATGTCTTTCCCTCCTTTTGTTGTTCAATGAATTTACACTTGTATTATATATGATTTTGTGCTATAAATAAAATAAATAGCTTTAATGTTTGATATAAGGAGAAATTATATGGTTAGCAAACTGGATTTGTATAGAGTGTTTTGTGAAGTTGCTCGATATAAAAGTTTTTCCAAGGCTGCAAAAGAGTTATATATGACCCAGCCGGCCGTAAGTCAGGCCATTATGAATCTGGAAACCGAGCTTGGCGTACGTCTTTTTACCCGAACTTCCAAGGGAGTGGCGTTGACCAATGACGGACAGCTCTTATATGAGTATGCTAAATCGGCAATTAATTTAATCAATGTGGGGGAAAAAAAGATTTTTGAAGCCAGGAATTTAATGTCGGGTGAAATGAAAGTTGGGGTGGGAGACACCATTTCAAAATACTTTTTGCTTCCGTATCTGTCGTTATTTCATAATCAGTCTCCGAATATCAAGCTTAGAATTATTAATCGGACCACTATGGAACTTTGTAATATGCTAAAATCCGGGGAAATTGATATTGCTTTTTGTAATTTGCCTGTGAAAGATTCTGCTTTAGCTATTATACAATGTATTGATATTCATGATATTTTTGTATGTGGTGAAAAGTATAAAGAAATTTGTTCTTCACCGTTGAGTCTTGAGAAATTGGCAAATTTACCCATAATTTTTCTTGAAAGGAAATCGAATTCAAGGCAATATGTTGAAAGGTATATGTTGTCAAAGGGGATTAAAATAACACCGGAAATTGAATTGGGTTCTCATGATTTGCTGTTGGAATTTGCCCGGTATAATTTTGGGATTGCCTGTGTGATTGAAGAGTTTTCAAAAGAGTATCTGAAAAATAACATGGTGTATAAAATTAATCTTATTGAGAAAATCCCCAAAAGATCCATTGGTTTTTGCTTTTTAAAAAGCGTGCCTCTTTCAGCGGCCGTAAAAAGACTCTTGGAGATTATTGAGGAGAATACTCATTATATGGAAGGATTAGTGAATACCGAATTTATTTAATAAAAATTCATGATATATTGAATATGAAATTAAACAAACAATGAAGGAGTGGATGATTTATGAACAACACAAAAAAACCTAACAGAGAAGAAGCTTACAGTCTTCTTACGGAGTATAACGGTAATGAAAGCCTAATAAAACATGCGTTATCCGTTGAAGCGGTAATGCTTCATTTTGCCGAGTTATTTAATGAGGAGGACAAGGAAAAATGGGGAATTGTCGGATTGGTCCATGATTTGGATTATGAAAAATACCCCGATGAGCATTGTCAAAAAGTTAGAGAAATCTTAGAAGAGAAAAACTGGCCGGAAGACTATATTAGGGCCATACAAAGTCATGGCTGGAAGATTTGTAGTGATGTTGAACCTGTAGAAAGAATGGAGAAAGTATTGTATACCATCGATGAATTAACCGGATTGATTACGGCAGTAGCACTTATGCGTCCAAGTAAAAGTATATTGGATTTGGAAGTCAAGTCGGTGAAGAAAAAGTGGAAACAGAAGAATTTTGCAGCAGGCGTTAACCGTGAAGTGATTGAGGAAGGTGCAGCCATGCTGGAGATGGAATTAAGTGAAGTGATAGAAGAAACTATTAAAGGTATGCAAAAAGTGGCGGAAGAAATAGGACTTAAGGGTAATTTATGAGATAGAAAGTAAGAATGTAGAAAGTGGAAGTCAGGAGCGTAGCAATAAATATGTCAATAGATATATGAATGCTTATTCATGTGTTAAAAAAAGCAAGAAACTGAGTTTAACAGCTAGGGACAAGGCAATAACTGTAAATAGAGTCCATTACATAGTTATTGCTATGTCCCTCAGATTGTAGTGAATGTTGAAAGATTTTTTTAGAATATGTAGAATATTTAATATAAGGAGAAAGAAATTATAGTTTCAAATTGCAAGGTTAATATTTTGGGCTTTTCATAATAACATAGCCATATGGTTCTAAGACTATGTGATTGGATATTGTTTCTTTAGTAATGATATTATAGTAATCTCCTGCTGGTAATGAAACTTTAACTTTATCTTTTCCATAATTTTCAATAAAAATATAGCGGTAATCATCATCTTCTCTGCTATGTGCTGTTACTGTCGAGGGCAATTCAGTATCTAGGACTCTTTCCAAATTCAATTCTTCAATTAATTCAGCATAGAAATCTTCGGTAAATTTTCCTGTATCGCGAAAGGCTATGTAATAAGCTTTGCCTTTACCATAGTCGTTGCAAGTAAGGGCAGGCATGTCCTTGTAAAAATCTTCTTGGTAGGTAGCAAGTATTTTGGCAGTAGTTGCATGGACAATTTCACAATAGTCAATTGCATCATAAATTTTATTTTTATAAAGAATAAAGTTTTTTTCATTCTTATAAAGTGTGTCGATTTCTTCAGACCATATACCAAAAACATCTTTAAGTTCACCGGCAGGAAAACCACCAAGATAACACAAATCGTTTTCGTTAACCCAACCACTTACATATGTGAATACAATAACGCCGCCTTCTGAAACAAAGCTCTTAATTTTTTCAATTACTCCCGGTTTAATCATATACAGCATTGGTGCAATGATTAATTTGTATTTTGAAAAATCACAGTCCGAATCAATAACATCTATATTAATTCCTTTTTTCCAGAAGGGAAAATAGTGCTGTTCACAAGTTTTCTGATATGCTTTATCCTCGTTTTGCAGGCCTTGTAAATCATCAATAGCCCAGCGATTTTCCCAATCATAAATGACAGCAACTTGGCTTGGAGTATAAGTGCCTACAATGTCGCTGAGGGATTTTAAATCTGCACCTAATTTGGCAACTTCCCTAAACACTCTTGTATTCTCATGACCACAATGGTCGACTACTGCACCGTGGAACTTTTCAGATGAGCCTCTGCCTTTTCGCCACTGAAAATATTGAACGGTATCAGAACCATGTGCAATTGCTTGGATGGATGACAAAGCATGCATATTCGGTCGTTTTAGTTTGTTAATTTTCGCCCAGTTTACGCAACTTGGAGTACTTTCCATGAGCATAAAAGGTTTACCGCCTTTAATTGACCGATTAAGATCGTGCAGAAATGCAGTACGACTTGCAACGACAACGTCACCTGCCGGTTCGTGCCAAGTAGGATAGTTGTCCCAAGAAACAACGTCAACAATATCTTTAAATTTAAAATAGTCAAGCCCTGGATATGTTCCCATAAAATTAGTGGTAACAGGTATATCAGGTGTTATTTCTTTCAAAGGTTTTATTTCATTTTTCATAAAATCAATGGTTTGATAAGTGACAAAACGTTTCCAATCGAGATTAAGCCCATGAGTGCAAGTCTCGCCTTTTGGAGAAGGAGATTCGATTTGATCCCATGAGGTATAGGTATGACTCCAAAAACGAGTCCAATATTCATGATTTAGTCTATCAAGATCATTGTTATACTTTATTTTTAACCATTCACGAAATGCATTTTGACACAAATCACAGTGGCATTCTCCTCCATATTCATTGGATACATGCCAAGCAAGAAGTGCTGGGTGGTCCTTATAACGCTGTGCTAATAGTGTGTTTATTTCTCGTACTTTTTTTCGGTAGTATGGAGAAGTGAAACAATGATTGTGTCTTGCACCATGAAGGTTTTTAGTTCTGTCTTTGTTTACACGCAAGACTTCCGGATGTGTCTTGCTCATCCATGCAGGTCTTGCACCGCTTGGTGTTGCAAGAATGGCATAAATACCATTTTCTTTGAATTTCTCCAGCCTCTCATCAAGAAAGCTAAAATCATATTCTCCTTCTTTTGGCTCCAGAGTTGACCAAGAAAAGATTCCAATAGTCATTGTATTGCAATTAGCAAGTTTGATAAGTCTAATATCTTCGTCTAAAATGTGCGGATATTCCAGCCATTGATCAGGATTGTAATCGCCGCCATGAATAATGTGTGGAAACTTTTTGTTGATTGGATCAAATTTTTTCATTTGAACAGCCCTCCCTATTTTTTGATATTATTATGCTTATAGTATAATAAAGGAAATATCTTTTGTAAACATAAGAAAGTTTTATGAGGTATAAATTTCTGAAAATGTATTTATTTCCTGTACAGTGAAAACAGGCAATCATGAGTTGAAATTTCGGTGGTAAGAGAAAGGTATTTGAACCTAAAAATAGTACATATTTTACTATTTTTATTGCATTGACTATAAATTTATGAGCTGTTAGAATTAAATTAGTGATTTCTAGTAATTTGCTTTTAAATATAGCTTGTTTGGAGGGAATGAGTTGAATAGGGTCATAAGTAAAATTCTGATTGTGCTTTTCATTGTACAAATCACAGCGTTTACAGGTGTGGATGCTTCTCTGGATGAAGACGTTCAAAATTCTCTGGAAAAAGAAATACTTGTTAAATTGGGCATACTTAAAGATTATATAGATAGCACTCAATGGGATCAAGACTTTCTGACTCGAGGCGAAATGGTTGCTATTGCAATACGTCTTCTTGGTCTTGAAGATGTTGTAAATGAAAATGCTGAAGATGAGTATTTTAAGGATGTTATTCCCGGTTCTTTGTACGCAGAGTATATCAATTTAGCTTATTCCATGGGCATAGTGAGTGGAGTAAGTGCTACGGAATTCCAGCCTAAAGGAACGATCAGTTATCCCCAAATGATAAAAATACTTATTCATGTATTAGGATATGACATTCAGGCAGAATATGCCGGAGGATATCCAGCGGGTTATCTGTCAGTAGCATCCCAGATAGGACTTTTAAAGGGAATAAAAACATTGAGTGGTGATGTTATAAGGGCTGATGCTTTTAAAATTATTCATAATGCTCTTGAGATAGATCTTATGACCATAGTGCGTGCAAACGATAGAAATACATATACTGTTGTAAAAGGTAAAAATATTTTAACAGAATATTTAAAAATTGAAATAGTGGAAGGTATTGTTTATGCCAATCATTATACAGGACTTTATGATGAGGATGGCAAGGTGCCGAAAAATCATATTAAAATTGAAGACAAGGTTTATTTAGCAAAACAAGATAATGCAGCAAGCTTTTTGGGATTTAATGTTAAGGCTTATATAAAAAAAGATGACCAGGAAGACTATGTTTTGTTTATGGTGCAAAAGAGCAATAATCATTCCTATGCTGTTGAAGCTTCGTTAATTAGTGAAAATACAGATAAGAGCACGTTATGCTACTATGAGGATTTGGAAGCAACGAAGGAACGAAAAATCAGTCTTGGTGAAAATGCTAGTGTTATATACAATGAAACATATTTAGGAAGGCTATATACCGAACGTGTAACGGTTAATGATTTAATTCCTGAAACGGGGAATTTGTATTTGATTGACAATAATGGTGATGAAGTGATAGATGTTATATTTATAACAAGCTATCAGACTTATGTTGTTGATAATGTTTCGATCTATGAACCAAAAATTTATGATAAGAATTATCAACCGCCTCTTGATTTATCAAATATTAGCGAATCCAAATTATCCATAATGAGCACTGACAAGTCAGTATTAAGACTATCGGATTTGAAGCAGTGGGATGTTTTGGCGGTAGCAAAACCAAAGAAATTATCGTCCCAAGTAGAGGATGATATGGATTTAATGAATATCATAGTGGTCAGGAAAAAAGTTATTGGAATAGTTGAAGCTGTTGACGATGATGCTGTGGTTATTGACGGCGTAAGTTATTATATTTCAGACTATTTTAAACAGAGTGGCTATGATATCAAGATAGGTTATAAAGGGAACTTTTATTTTGATATAGAAAATAAATTAACGGCTTGTGATTATGGTGGTTCTACTGATTCTTACGGATATTTGGTGAAGGCCATACAAAAAGATGGAGTATCAAATCTTGTACAGATGAAAATTTATACACAAGACGGTGAAATGAAAGTATTTGATTGTGCAGAAAAAGTGGTTTATAATCAAGATACTAAAATTAGCAGTACCGAATTGCTGAACCATATTACCCAGAATGGTGAAACAATGAATCAGCTTATTACTTATTCCTTAAATAAGGACGGCGAAATCGCTTATTTTAATACAGCACTACCTAACAGGGATTTCAATAAATTTTCTTTAGGTTATCAAACACCGCCCGGAAGTACAACACGGTATATCGTTAATAAATTTTTCTCTCGCTATGTTTTAAGCACAGAAACAAAAATCTTTTCTATTCCAGACGATAAATCAAAAGAAAATGAATATGCTATTTTGCCTCGAAGTGCTATTGCTGGGGATGAAAGCTATGTAGTTTCACTGTATGACATTGATGAATACAACTATATTGGCGCTGCTGTTATTAATGTTGGTGAGGAAATTAGTCAAACCGATAAAGTAGTGGTTGTTGAAAGAGTAGTTAAAGGATTTGGAGAAAGCGGAGAATATTATAAAATTATTGGAATGTATAATAACAATCCTGTTGAATTACTTGTTGCCGATGGGGAAGATATCGTAAATAGCGCAGGCGATAAAGGACAATGGGGGTATGTCGGCACAACGGTTAGTCAACTGAAATTTGGAGATGTTATACAGGTGTCACGGAATCCTGCTGGCAAAGTGACCAAGTTCCGCTTGCTATTCCGTTATAGTGAAAATCAGCCTTATCATTATAAAACGGGCAGCGCTACTCTTGAAGCACTGGAGACAATTCCCCATGTAGCATTGGTTACAGCTTATAATGAAGTGATACGCCGTAATGACCAAGTTGCTATTATCGACAATTTATATGAAAAAACCATTAATTTCAAAGGAGACCGTTTTACTTTGTCAGTTTATATTTGTGATTTGGAAAACAAAAAAATTATTGTGGGAACATATCAAGATATTGCAGTAGGCGATAAAGTACTTTTGACCTATGACTGGAGCAGCACTAAAGAACTGATTGTATATAAATAGGAGGGGATAGGATGCTGTTATTTAGAAAGACATTTGTTTTGGCGGCTTCTTTAATAGCTTCATTGGTTTTCAGCAGTTTTGTCGTTTGGGCATCAGAAGTTACCGTATATGATTCAAAAGCTGCGTTTACAACAGAGCATAATAATGGTCCCTACTGGTTTTGGCAATATTATAATGTGGAAACTGGCAAATATGAAAACATGACCATGACTAATTCTGCAGGTACAAGATGGATATTGCCCAATCCTTTTCATCCTGATGTTAATGTTGCAAAAGATGAAGGAGTCCTTTATGCAGCGGTGGAAGCTGAAAGAATGTATCCTGAAAATTTGCAGAATTTGAGTAGTGCAAAGACTCGCTATGCCGTAAAAACATTTGTGTCTCCGGATAATGCTTTGGCTATTATAACTAATAATGGCCGTTTTGGAGGAGATCAAAGCGGAAGAAGACGAGCAAAAATTATGTTAAACGACACTAGAATCTGGCCGACGGATGCCGAATGGAGTGTTACGGATGGATGGGCTAATTTTGATTTTCCTGCTAACGGAATTACTGTAGAAGTATCAAAGGGCGACAGATTGCATTTTGTTATTGCCAATGCAGTTGAAGGAACGGAGAATACATACCGATATAACAGCCAAGCAATTTGGGCGCCGGTAGTAACTTTAAAAAAGCCTTTTGTGGTTCAAGCATACAGTTTTAAAGGAGATGACCAATCGTGGAATGCGGTGCAAGGCAATTGGGATGCGACAGAAGATAGTTATGTACCCAGTAATGCAGATGATTTTTCCCTTAGTTTGTTGGGAGACAATGAGTGGAAAAACTATACAGCCAATGTCAAGGTACAACCACATCAGATAAATGGAGCAGTTTATGTTTACACTTACTATCAATCTTTAGAAGAAAACTATAATATCGAATTTTCTTCTAATATGACAAGTTTGCGTCGCGGAAGCAGGCCTCTTGCTATGAGCGATTATGTTATAAAAAGTAATCAAATAAATGATGTAGTTGTAGAAACAAAAAGTGTTAGTGACGGAGTTTTGATAACTGTTTCAGTTGATGGAGAGAATATATTTCACTATACAGATAAAGAAAATCCCATGGTGACAGGAGGAGCATTTGGTCTTGGTACTGCTTACTCTACTGCTGAATTTAAAAATATGTCTGTTACCGTAAACTTATATGATGAAAATGAGCATAATAATAACATTTCAGCCCAAGAAGCTGTAAGAAATTTAGAGGAAAATCCTAGTATTGAAAATTTAAAGAATACGGCTGAAAAAATAGCATTATTAAACAATACATTATTGCGTCAAGTTCTCCAGAGGCGTTTTGATGCGGTGGTAAGTAACTTTAACGATATTATTGTGAATACTTATTCTGCAACCAGAACAGTTGAAATTAAAGGTCTGTTATATGGTGACCGCGGCCGGACGATAGAGCTTGTAATTACCGGTCCTAACCAGTTCTCAAAAACCGTATCAGCTGTAGTTGATGACAATGGAGATTTTAGCTGCTCATGTGTTTTTGACGAATCCGTACCAACCGGTGAGTATACGCTTACATATGTAGATAGAAATATTGTAAAGAAATTCAATTATAGGAAGCCGTCTAGTCAAAATGAAATAATTAGCTTCAGGGTGGAAGGTGTAAACGCAACGATATCCGGCAATACTGTTTATGTCCAGTTAAAGGAAAGAGCCGAAATCAAAAAGCTGATTCCCATATTTACTTTATCAGAATATGCTGAAGCTTATGTAAACGGAGTAAGACAGATTAGCGGACAGTCAATGGTGGATTTTTCCAATGATGTCTATTATGTCGTCCGAGCTGAAAATGGTGAAGAAGCAACTTACATTGTAAAAGTTGTCCCGTATCAGCCGTCATCCTCTGGTGGTGGCGGAGGAGGCAGAAAAGGTACTGTTATAAGATCAGGATCTTTCTCTATTGCAAATCCCGTACCGGTTGATGACAATTCACAAACCATATCGGATGCAAAAGAGTATTTTTCTGATTTGGAATCTGTTCCATGGGCAAAAGAGTACGTAAATTATTGCTATGAAAAGGGTATTATAAGCGGAACTGGTGACGGCAGGTTTGAGCCGCAAAGATATGTAACTCGTAGTGAATTTATTAAAATGATTGTTATTGCTTTTAACATTCCTAAAGGAGAAAGTGAAATTACATTTCTGGATGTTACTCCTGGCGATTGGCAATATCCTTTTGTACAGGCAGCAGTAAATGCTAAGATTGCATTGGGAATTGGTGGTGGCTATTTTGGACTCAATGACTATATTTCAAGGGAAGATATGTGTGTTATGTTGTATAGGGTAGCACAGGCGAAATTAATAGATAAAGATTACGATGTACGGTTTGAAGACGAGAAAGATATATCAAGCTATGCTATTGACAGTGTGACAGCACTTGCAAAAGGTGGTTTTATTCATGGCATAGAAGGAAGATTTTTGCCAAAAGACAATGCAACACGTGCTGAAGCAGTAAAATTAATCGCAAGTATATGCATGAGATAGTAATTTTGTTATTTTTTTAATGGAAGAAAGGAAGAGCGTAATGAAAAGATTAACTTCATTATTTTTGGTATTTACGCTATTAATATCTACAGCACCTGCCTTTGCCGCTCAAAAGTCGCTTATCAGGGGCAGATGCAACATTACATTAAATAATGCTCCGCCACCTTCTCCTGAATTGATACCTGAGAATATTTTGGAAGATTTTGAAAGTGGCAAACTTCCGGAACGCATTACAAAAAACGGAGCAATTGGCATTGTTAAAGATGTTAATAATTCGGAGAATAGTGTGCTTGCGATTAATGGAATAGGCAGTATTACCATTGATGAAAATTGGAGAAATTTTGTGTTGGAAACAGATGTTACCTTTACGGATTACGGTTTTGTGCAATGGTCTTTTCGCAAAGCGGAAGCAAACAGCACGTTAAATATGTATTATGTTCTTATGTACTGTATCGATGGGACATCATACTTCTCCATACGCAAGAGAGTAAATGGTGTAGAAACCATATTAACTCAATTGGCATATAGTATGAGCCTAAGAACAAAATATAATGTTAAAATAAGTGTGAAAAATGACATTATTGAGCTTTATGCAAACGGCAAAATGTTTTTAAATGCCAGTGATACATCATTCAGCAGTGGCGCAATAACGATAGGTTCAGCACATTGGAATGTAAATGTGGGAGCACAACTCGATAATTTAGCTATTACAGCACTTCCATATGTTAAAATTGAAAGTGTAACAACAGACCAACCCGATTTTACAATTGCGGTAGGCGAAACCATACGTTTGCCGATGGATATACAACCAATTGATGCGGATAACAAAGCGATAACCATAAGAACGGATGATTACAGAGTTATTGGCATTGGTGATTATACCATTACAGGTTTAATTCCCGGTGAAGCCAATGTTACTGCAATCACAGAATGTGGGAAATTTGAACTGAATTATCATGTTAAGGTTGTGCAAAAGACTTTTGATGACATTGGTAATCACTGGTCCAAGAGAGATGTTGAAAAGCTTATAAACAGAGGTGTATTAAAAACCGAGGATGCAAACTTTTATCCTGACCGGAATGTTAATAGAGCCGATTTTATAGAAATGATCACAAATATGATTGGATATGATCTGGTAAGTTATAAAAATAGCTTTACTGACGTATCAGAAAGTTCTCCATATGCAAAAATTTTAGAAACAGCAAAGCAGGCAGGTCTAATACCCACCGATTTTATCATAGACGGTGCAATTTTACCAAATGCAGATATAACCAGAGAAGAGGCTTTTGTTTTACTGGTTAAGGCATACGAAATTGCAACTGGTATGCGTGCGCCGGAAGGAGATTATACCGGATATGTGGATTATACCGGCGTTTCGAGTTATGCACTTCCTTTTATTGCAGCAGCAGGAGCTTTGGATATTATAGGGAAAGTGGGCACCATCAACCCTAAAGGTACTGTTTCTCGGGGGTATGCAGCTCAACTGTTGGTAAAGACTCTTGCTAAAATTGATGAAACCGGTGCATTGCCGGTAGTTCCTCTTGATGTTGAAATTGAAAGGCCCAGAGAAAAAAATGGAGTGGTAGTATCTGTGGCGGATTTTGGTGCAAAAACGTTTGACCCTTCAATCCCTAATAATCCGGATAAGTTTGACAATTATGACGCTTTCGTTGCAGCTCTTGAATATTGCAAGCAAGTTAACGCTTCAAAACTTATTATTCCAACCGGGCATTATTATTTTAATACCCCAAAGAGATTGGAAATTCGCGATTTTACCGATTTCACCATTGATGGACAGGGATCGGAGCTAATATTAGGTCAAGTGACGCAGTTTATGTATTTTGCCAATAATACTCGTTTTGAATTTAAAAATGTTATTGTTGATTGGGATTGGGAAAAAAGCCGTATTGCAGATTTAGTCAAAGTAATAAACAAAGATTCCGCCAATTCATGGTTTGATTTGGAGTACATAAGTGTTGATAAGGTTGACGCTTCAAAAGCAAAACTTACATCACTGACGGCTGTTGACCCTGTTACATATGCATGGGGGCGTGATGGCGGCAAGGACTATTCGTTAAGTAATCGCTTAGTCGAAAATGTTGCACCTAATGTGCTAAGGGTTTATCCAAACAATCCTGCATCCATTTCTGCCATGAATGTGGGCGATACATTTATCATTCGATATTACACTTATGAGGGCCATACATTCCCTTGTTTTAGCAACAAAGACTTTACGATTGATAATGTTACCATATATTCTGGTATTGGTCATGGCTTTTCCATGTACAAGGATATGGAAAATTGGCAAATCATTAATACAACAATCGGCAAACGGCCAGGTTATGAGATAACCCATCCTATTTCTACTGCAACTGACGGTATTCATATAGGGCAGCAGAAGGGACATTATCGTATTGAAAATTGTTCCATAAGCTATCAAGGCGACGATGGCATCAATCTTCATGAAAACTTTTCTCAAGGGATTCGATATTTAAAAGATGATCCGTATACGATCATTGCAACACGGACTGATTGGTCTAACCCCATTGATGAAGGAGACATCATTGAATTTAGAAATCCGGATTTATCTTATACGGGTTTTCGGGCTAAAGTTGTATCAAGAGAATATTTAGACAGTGAAAGAAGTATAAAAGTTACATTTGATAGAAAAGTTCCTTCAAACCTGCCGCTTAAATGTTTATTATTTAATAAACGTTACAACGGTTCATGGGGAATTATACGTAACAACACCTTTTCTTGTAATCGAGCTCGTGGCTTATTGTTAAAAGGAAGCCACATTTTGGTGGAAGACAATACTTTTAAAGACATTCAAAGCTCAGCTATGATGATAGAATTGGAGTTGTCACAATCATGGACAGAAGGACCTTTGTCAAATCAAATTATAATAAGAAATAATACGTTTGAAAATTGTGATGTGAGCGAGTGGGAAGGAACGACTATAAATATCAGTGCATCCTTGCCCAATTTAACAACAGATTATCCTGTTAACAGAAATATTTTAATAGAAAACAATCGATTTATTAATCCCAATGGAAGAATACTACGAATCGAGTCTTTTGACAATATTACGGTTCGTCACAACAGCGTTACAGGTTTAAAACAGCGTGCTTATCCGCCACGGGCAGACAGAGGTGTCATTGATGCCAAGCTGGGCAAGAACTTGTTTATCTATGAAAATGAGTATGAATTTTCACCATACTTGGCAACGGAGCTGGTTAAAATTGATGCAGCTACGGTAAGAGGCAAGGTGGAAACGTATAATAATAAGGTCCAAAATTAAAATTATTCATAAAAAGGAGTGTTGAAATATGAAAAAAATTAAGTTTATGTATTTAATTGTTTCGGTATTCCTGATTTTAGGCACCTTTTCCTTTCCTGTAAGCTCTGATACCATAGATACTATTCCGGATACGATTGTTTACAATTCCGCAGACGCTTTTACATTGGAGCATAATAATGGACCTGATTGGTTTTGGCAAACGTACAGCGTAAAAACAAAACAGTATATCAACATGGAATATACCAGCACAGATGGAGCAAAAAACTGGTGGGTTAATCCGAATCCGTTTACAACCGATCCTAATCGAGTTAACAGTGGCAACACCCTTGGTGCTATAACAAAGGAATTAATGTATCCTGAAAATTTACAAAATTTAGACTCATCAGAAACTCATTATGTGGTTAGAACTTTTGTATCCAGCTATAAGGCAACGGCGACCATTACGCACAGTGGTGAGTTTATTGGGGCACAGGCAGGTACAAGAAGAGCAAGAATTATGCTTAACGACCGTCAAATTTGGCCAACAGACGGTACATGGTGCGTAGTTGCTGGTTGGGGAACCAAGTTTCCTTTCCCTTCTGAAGGAATAACCGTCGAGGTGTACCCGGGAGATAGGCTGCACTTTGAAGTTGCCAATATAGTAGAAGGAAAAGATAATACTTATCGATATAACTCTCAAGTGCGATGGATACCCGTGGTAACTTTATCCAACATACAAGCTTCAACAAACGAGGAAACATTTACTGCATCCGAGGAGTATTCATTGGAAAGACAGGGCCCTGTTTGGACCTATGAGTCTACGCATCCAAGCTTTCCTATAGCAACACATCAAAAGGAGTATGAAGCTTGGGGTATAGCGGGATGGACATTTGGCTATGCTGACCATACCAGAGGCGCAGTAGGACAGGATTGGATTTTGCCGGATCAATTTCCGGAATGGGACAATGATAATGTGTTTATATCAAGAGTATTCAATTGTCCATATGATACGGCTTATGTGCGTATTGAACCTTCCAAGATTTCCGGAATTGACTATAGATGTGATGCGATTGTTAAGATTATGAAAAATGATGAGCAGATATGGCCCAAGGAGGGCACACAGCAGATGACAGGTGCAAGTTCCATATGGACCCCTGCAATTGGCACCACACTTAAAGCAGGAGATAAGATTTATTTTTCTATCAATAAAAACGGTACAAATTATAACGACCGAGTACTTTGGGACCCGCAGGTTACAGTTTTTGAGTTTACGCAGCCTGAAATGCTTGGCGATGTGGAAGCATACATTGAAGACAATATCATAACAGCAGAAGTATCAATATTTAATTCATTAGCGGAAGCACAAACAAACATTTTCACACCAATTTTGGCAATGTACTTGAATGTTGATTCTGATAACAGACAGCTGCTTAAAGTTAAAGTTGGAGAAACTGTTTCATTGAGACCGTACCAATGGAATACACAAACTCTTCCCTTGGATGTCAGTGAATTTGAAGAGGATGTTATTAATTCATCTACTTTAAAAGTAATGTTATTGGATTCCTTAAACAATATAAGACCATACGTGGTTTGTTACCGTTTTGATGTAGAAGAGATTCTTCCGAAGGAATATACCTTTAATGCTGCTGAGATGTTTTCAACAGAACAACAGGGGCCGATTTGGACTTACGAATCAAGCCATCCTGATTATCCATTGGCTGACAAAATAGTTACCATTTATGAAAGCTGGGGGCCAAGCTGGGCATTTTACTACACAGATGCTACACGTGGTGCTATTGGAAGGACATGGATTATGCCTGATCAATATCCATCTTGGGATGGGATGAATGTGGTTATTTCAAGAGTCTTTAATGCACCTGCCGCCTCCAATGAAGTTATTATTAAGCCTGCTACCGTTCAAGGTTTGCATTGGCAATGCGAATCACGAATTCGAATTATGAAAAATGATGAGCAACTATGGCCGCAGTCAGATTGGTTTGAAGTAAAAGGGACGAATTCTTATTCTATTCCTGAAATCAGAACAACTGTGAAAAAAGGAGACAAAATTTATTTTTCTATAAACAAACATACTACAAATTATAATGACCGTATAGAGTGGATACCCGAAATTGTTATGACGTATTAAGTGAAATAACCGAAGTGGACAAATTTCTTTGTTTACCCTGAAGATGCAATATGATTATTGAAGATTCAGAAGTGAAAATGGTATAATAGGAGTGTTCAATATGCAGCCAGCAACTAATAGTTTCAAATTAAAAGAGCAGTCAAGAAAAATATTGCTCAAACGAGTGCTTTCATATCGTGAAATTTATATTATGCTTATTCCGGCAATGCTATTTTATCTTATATTTTGTTATGGACCTATGTATGGCATTACTCTTGCCTTTAAGGATTACTGGTCTTCAAAAGGAATTTTAGGAAGTCCTTGGGTTGGTTTTGACAATTTTAGAGTTATTTTTAAAAGTCAAGCTTTTTGGAAAGTGTTTAGAAATACGCTGGAAATTAATATAGGCAGGTTGATATTTGGTTTTCCCATGCCTATTATACTGGCATTAATGCTTAACGAACTTAAGTCAGAGCATTATAAAAGAACCATTCAAACGATTATTTATCTGCCGCATTTTTTATCTTGGGTTATCATTGCTGGTATTATTTTTGCACTGTTTTCAAATGACGGACTTGTGAATAATATAATTGTATATTTGGGCTTTGAGAAAATAAATTTTTTAGCAAATCCGAAAACATTCCGTCCTATGGTAATCATATCAGACATTTGGAAAGAAATGGGCTGGGGGACTATCATTTATTTGGCAGCCATATCAGGTATTTCGCCCGAAATGTATGAGGCTGCTATTGTGGATGGAGCAGGCAGATGGAGCAAAATGTTTTATATTACAATTCCCAGCATATTGTCTACAGTATCCGTACTTTTAATTATGCGTATGGGTGGATTAATTTCCGGTGGTTTTGATCAAATATTTAATCTATATAATCCTGCAGTTTATGAAGTAGGGGATATTATTGATACTTACGTATTTAGAATTGGACTTTCCGAAGGGAATTTTCAAATAGGGACAGCAATCGGTTTGTTTCTAAATGTTATTAATGCTATGATGTTATTTATTGCAAATTACTTTTCAAAAAAAATAAGCGGCAATGGGTTGTACTAAGGAGGCCAAATTAATGAAAGTTTTTAATAAAAAAGGCAATTTCTTTTTCGGAATGACAAAAGGTGATATTGCTTTTGAGATGATTAATGCTATAATTTTAGCTATCATTGCGTTTTCTACGCTTTACCCGTTTTGGTATGTACTTGTAAAATCAATTTTGCCATTTGAGCAGGCTATTAAAACTAAATTTTATCTTATACCGACCGGATTTACTCTTGAATCTTATAAATTTATCTTTTCCACTGACAGAATGGTAAGAAGTATTAATATTTCGGTAATTTTAACGGTATTTGGGACTATTTATCAATTATTTTTTACCGCTCTTACAGGCTATGGTTTGTCGAAAAAGAATTTACCTGGTAGAAATTTTATGTTTTCATTAATTATTGTTACCATGTTCTTTGGCGGGGGATTAATCCCTACTTATTTGCTAATTCGCGGATTAGGGCTGATGAATACTTTATGGGCATTGATTTTACCGGGAACGATAGGTACATATAATATGATTATTATGAAAACTTTTTTTCAATCTTTGCCGGAAGAAATTGAAGAATCAGCCCGAATGGATGGAGCAGGATATTTGAAAATATTTTTCCGCATAATTATTCCGCTTTCAAAGCCCGTTATATCCACAATAGGACTGTTCATTTCTGTTGGTTTATGGAATAGCTGGTATGGACCGTTGTTATATCTAAATGATAAAAATCTTTGGCCTATGGCACTTTTGTTAAGAGAAATATTGATAAAAACTGATGTAGAGACTTTGGCTTCCACTTATGTAAGTGAAGACTATATGCTTTCAGATTCTATAAAAATGGCCACAGTCATAGTTTCAGTAACGCCTATTGTGATTGTGTATCCGTTTTTACAGAAATATTTTGTAAAGGGTGTTATGATTGGTGCAATAAAGTCTTAATTAAAAAATATATTGGGAGGTTGTTAAGAAAATGAAATTCAGAATATTAGGCTTAATTGTTGCAATGGCATTGGTGATGTCCTTATTTGCGGGTTGTGGCAATAAAGGAGCCACGGTAGGCAGGAACAATACAGAGGAAGTTGTTGAACTAACCATGTTTTTATGGGATTTGGACGATGTAGGCAACGACCCGGAGGCACCCGTTTATAAATATATAAGCGATAAATTTAATGTTAAAATAAAACCATCTACTACCAGCTATAACCAACGTAATGAAAAACTTAATTTGCTTATTGCGGCTAATAATGTGCCGGATATTTTTATCTCACCCGGGTTTGAATCCAAAGCAATTTACGATAAGTGGATTAAAGAAGGCATTGTAATGCCAATTTCTGATTATTCATCCAAATATCCAAATGTTCAAAAGGTACTTGACACTTTTTCGGAATATGCAAAATTATCAGGCGGCAAGCATTATGGATTACCAATTATTTCAAGATTTACCGATCTTGATTCACTAGGCGAAAATAAAGTTAGCAATGGTCACGGTATATGGATAAGACAGGATTGGCTTAATAATTTGGGTTTGGAAAAACCGAAGACTTACATGGACCTATATAATGTTGCAAAAGCTTTTACCGAAAATGACCCGGACCAAAATGGCAAAAAAGATACTTATGGTATTACGGTTCAAGGAGTATGGTGGACTTATCCCATCCTTAACATGTTTAATGCGAGCTTGGACCGCTTTAGAGAAGTGGATGGAAAATATGTACCGGAGAATATTTCAGAAGATATGCGTGCTGCCGTGAATTATTTACACAAGTTGCATTATGAAGGAATTCTTGATCCTGATTTTGCTTTTATAACGGAAGATCAAAAGTTGGAAAAATTTATATCTGGTAAAACCGGAATTATTACTCATAATGTTGGAGGCCATTATACAACACTTTATAATAAATTCAAATCAGCATATCCGGATAAAGATCCAAAGTCCCTCTTTACTTGGGTGGATGTGATTGAAGGTCCGAATGGCGTAAGAAGAATGGATGGCAGCGAAAATTTTTGGTGTTTGACGCATATACACAACAATATTAGTGATATTAAAAAAGAAAAATTATTGTCCATATTGGATTTTCTACTCTCTGAAGAAGGACAAATTTTAACATATTATGGTATTGAAGGGGAGCATTATGTGAAAGAGGGGGATAAATATGTATCTCTACTTCCTAATAATGAAAATGGCGAACCTCAAACCATTAAGGATATAGATAAAACTGCAAATATATATCATTATGTTTTTTGGGCTGTTGACAATCATCTAATGCCTAAATCACAGCATCAAGCAGAAATTGATGCATCGGCTGCTACATCCAGGCAGTTTGCTTGGGCGGATCCGCTTAAATTTATGGTTTTAGACGAAGCTGTATTTAGTACGGTTGAGAAAAAAGAACTTTATAGTTTAACTACACAATCATTGACCAAGATGATTATGTCAACGGAGCAAGACATTAATAAAGAATTCGATGAGTATGTAGAACAGTGGAAAAAAATGAAAGGTGACGTTTACATTGAAGAGGCAAACAAATATATGAACGGTCAGAAATAATAAAGTACAACTTGCAGGATGGGACCAAGGTTCCATCCTGCAAGTTCTGTATTTATGGAGAGGATAAGAATGAATATAAAACTAAAAAAGAATAGATATATTGGACTTAGGACTTCACTAATTATTACCAATCTTTGTTTTTCAATGATTCCAACCATTCTAATAGGCATTTTTTCTTATAACATTTTTTTTAAAAACATAAAGGAAAATGTTTATGAGTCTTTAGATATGTTATTTTATATGACCAACTGTCGTATGAACGATTATTTTGATAATATTATTGCTCTTAGTGAAACGGTTTTTTATAATGCAGTTGTTCAAGAGGATGTTATTGAATATGATAAAACTTCAGATTTAACTGTTCGTTCACGTTTGTTTTCTCAGTTGAGAAGTGTGTTAAGCGGAAACGAAAGTATTCTTTCTGTTGGACTTTATACATTGGGAGGCAAGGAAATTGTTTGCGGTGATTTAATATACACTCCAGAGATGAAGGAACATATTGCAAATGTTGCAAAATCCAAAAAGGGAAACGGTAGTTTAATTTTTACTGTTCATCAAATTGGACCTAAAAAGGAGGAAATTATCTTTCTTACTCGCTTTATTAAAGGAGTTTCAGCTATAAGTGAGGTAGGGGTTGGCGTGATTGCCATTGAAAGCAATTACATAAATAATATTATTAAAAGGGACCTTGGTATGCCAAATACATCATTTTTTTTAATTGATCAGGATGGTAAAATTTTGTCTAAGTATATAGTTAACAAAAATCTTAGAGATTATGAATTTGATTTTAAATCTATGGAAAGTATGGAGTATTTTGAGACACATAGTGAAAAATATTTAATAAGAATGAACAATATCAGCTATGCAGGTTGGAAGATTGTTGCATTGACAGATTTGAATGTTATAACAAGTAAAGCTTCTACACTTAAAGTTGGAATTATAGTTATGGTTGTTGTAGTTACTTTTTTTCTTTTATTAGTCCTTCTAATATTTAATGTTAGTATAACAAAACCCATTAGACAATTAGTGCATGCTTTCGAAACAGTTGGAAAAGGAGATTTGAAGTATCGTATTGATCTTAAATGCAACAATGAGTTTAAAATGATTGGCGATGAATTTAATAAAATGGTAGCTGAGATAAAAACCCTTACCAAACGCATTTTATCGTCTCAGGAACAGCTTTATATGATTGAAATCGAAAAGCAACAGCAACAACTTCATTTGCTGCAATCACAAATCAATTCCCATTTTCTTTATAATTCACTTAGTACCATACGAGCAATGGCTTTAAATAATGAAACAAAGCAACTTGTGGTAGTTATTAACAGTTTAGTAACCATGCTGCGATACAGCACAAAAGTCTCGGAAAATGCAACCCTACAAGATGAACTGAATTATGTAGATGTATATTTAAAAATTCAAAACACGAGATACAATAACAAATTTCGATTAATCGTTAATGTAGAAGATGAGCTTCGCAGTTGTGTAGTTCCACACCTTTTTTTGCAACCATTTATAGAAAACTCTATTATGCACGGATTTGAGGAATATTTGCAGGATTGTATTATGCAAATTACGGCTTCTATGGAACATAATAATTTAATTCTTTGTATAGAAGATAATGGAAAGGGGCTTTCTGATGAACAATTCGATTGGCTAAATGAAGTTTTGGCAAACTGGGATAAGATTGATGACACCAAGCCAATTAAAAATATTGGTTTGCAAAATGTTCAGCGAAGAATAAAGCTGTTATATGGTCCTAATTATAACCTTAAGGTGGAACGATTGACCCCCGGAGTACGATTTGTGATAAATTTGCCTTATAAAACAAAACAATCAAAGGAGATGTTAATGTGTATAAAGTGATTTTAGTTGATGATGAAATTTGGGCGTTAAAAGATTTGGAAGGAATAATCGATTGGAGCTCTTTGGGATTTGAAATTGTTGCAACTGCCTCTGATGCTAAAACTGCGATTGATGCTTTAGAGAAGCATAACCCTGATATTATTTTGACAGATTTGAGAATGCCGGGGTTGTCGGGGATAGATATGCTAAAAATAATTAGGGATAATGCTTATGAAACGCTTACTATTTTTATTAGTGCTTACAGTGAATTTGAGTATGCAAAAAAAGCTTTAGATTATGATGCTTTGGCGTATATCTTGAAACCAGTTAATGATGAAGAACTAACGAAAGCACTACTAAAAGCAAAACGTATTTTAAATGAGAAAATGGTTATGAAAAACTTTGAAAACTTACATACTAATATTTTGCAAATCATTGCAAATAGAAAAAACATTTCAAGCCCTATTCGTGAGATAATGAATTACATAGATGAGAATTATTCGAAAAGAATATCAATCAAATATTTTTCGAAAAAGTTTCATTTAAATACAAGCTACTTAAGTGATCGGTTTAAGAAAGAAACAGGTATCTCTTTTACCGGCTATATTACTGCAAGAAGGATGCAGAAGGCAGAGGAGCTTTTATTGGATGTGGACATGCCGCTTAGCGAGATTAGTAAAATTGTAGGATATACGGATTATTTTCATTTTAGCAAACAATTTAAAAAATATAGTAAGATTTCACCAATGGAATATAGAAAAAAAATGCTGAATATGGAGGAAAGGAGATGTCTTATATGATGGAGTGGAAAGAAATTGAGGAATTTGAGGTTGAATTGCCACGAAAACAACATCCTGAAATTTCGGGAGAAGAGCTTGGATTTAAGGACGGAGAAAATAACGGGGAGATTTTTAGGAATGCTATTGAATATTGCAAAAAAAAAGGAATTGCAACACTAAAACTGAAAAAAGGTAAATACTATTTTGAAAAGGGATTTCATATTTATATTGAGGGAATGAAAGACTTTACAATTGATGGCGGCGGTTCGGAATTTGTATTTTCCAACATAGAACATTTTATGCAGATTATAGGTTGTGATCATTTCTGCATGAAAAATATTATAGTAGATTGGGATTGGGATAAGGAACCTCTTGCCAGTTTGGCAGTTGTTGAAAATGTAGCTGAAGATTTTTCATACATAGATATGAGATTTCCGGAATATGATGTGTTTCCTAAAGGTTCTCAAATAAGAGGTTATACTCCATTACACCATGAACATTTGTCTGTGGGGTATTATGGGGGCGTAGCTTTGGGGAACTATCATTTTTCTCATTCACGGTGGATTGAACCGAATTTATTGCGTTTGTACTGTATTGAGCCTGAAAAAATGCATTTTTTAAGGCCGGGACTTACCTATGCGGCAAGACATTATGTTTATGATGCAAGTATGATGGAAATGATGGATAACACTCATTTGACATTAGAAAACATAACGGTTTATTCTGCTGCAGGTAATTGTTTTGTTGTAAGAGGAGATCAAAGCTACTGGAAACTGAAGCATTGCAGATTAATGAAAAGACCGGGTACTACACGTTGTATGTCGGGTACAGCAGATGGTCATCATATCACCAATTCAAAAGGCTACTTTATTATGGAGGATTGTGATTTTTCGTTCCAAGGGGATGATGCTTTAAATGTACATGATAATTCCATAGGTAATGTTGTTCCTGTAGGACGTAACTGCGTATTAGTGAAAAAACTTTTAAATAAATATCTATTAAAAGTAGGGGATTTGGCAGAGTTTAGGAATAAGGATCTGTCCCCAACAGGATATAAAGCAAAGGTTACAGCTATTGAAAATCATGTTGATTCAAAAACTTGCACTGTTTATTTTGATACACCGTTTCCCGACTCGTTTTCTGATGATTTAATTATATTTAACAGAGAATATCATTCTGGTCATTATATCTTAAGGCGAAATAAATTTCACCAAAATAGAGCGAGGGGAGCATTATTTAATGCCGGCGATGGATTAGTGGAGGACAATGTGTTTTATATGACACAGGGCGCTGCAATGCAATTGGAGGCTGGAGTTGAGAGGAGATGGTCGGAGGGTTATGGTATAAATAACCTGATTTTCAGAAACAATGTGATTGAATCTTGTGACACGAATCATTGGAACGGTGCGGTTATTTATATGGGAGTATATTTAGATTCAGGTAGAACGGATTATCCAATATTTCAAAATGTACTTTTTGAAAATAATACTATAATCAACTGTCCGCAGCAAGCATTTTTTCTGTCATCCTGCAAAAATGTTATTGTAAGAAACAATGTGATCATTAATCCTTGCACAAAAACAGTCCAAGATACGATCGATTTTAATGTTATGCGAGAATTAAAAGGAAAACCGGGTATTATTTATGTGGAAAGAGCAAGTGATGTTTATATTGAAGACAATGTTTGTATGAGTACAGCAAAAAGCAATGACAGCGGTATAGTCATACATAAATCAGAAAATGTATATATAAAAAATAACAAAGGAGCATTGCAAAGAAGAGAAATATAGTTTGTTGTTGATTATAATTTAAGAAAACAATCAGTAAGCGCATAATTAGCAAAATCTTTTTGTAGCTTTTCAAGCAATTTTATTATGCAAGATTTTTGCAATTATGCGCTTTTTTTTTACCTTTATAACTTTTATGGTTGCAAATGTGACATTAGATACGAAGTAATTGATGAATGACCTGCATCGTTTGGGTGAATACCATCTGAATTGAACTCAATTTGCCAACTGCTCGTATCAATATAATATATTAAATGATCCTCTGACATAAGTTCATTTGCTGCGTTTTGAACAGCAAGTGACAAAGCGGCGTTTTGTTTAAACGGACGCATGATATAAATTTTGGCATTTGCATATTTGTTACGAATGTTACGCACCAATTTCACATAACTATTGCTAAATTTCGTAATTTGAGCAGTTTGAAACGAAATATCCTCCGAGGTAAAATAATCATTAGTACCTAAGTTTATGATAATATCATCTGGCATACGATCATTAAAACTCCAGTTTGAAGGAGATAATTCTGTTACATTTTGAGTATGAAAATAAGCACTTTCCATACCTATTCTCATGGATGTATTCCAACCTGGTGTGTTTAAAGTATACCACCCTTGTCCGTCAAGTAAAGAAATACCAGGATATGCTATAATACTAAAATCTGCATTAAGTGCAACTGGAACTTTGTATGAATATCCATTTTGAGCAGCTGTAATTGAATCACCGATGAATTGTATATATCTTGATTTTACTGTTCCTAAAGATGCTGTTTCGTTTAAATTTAAATATATTCCAGAGAATGTAAAAGATGAAGACAGACCATACACCCTTAGGATATGGCTTCCGGAATTCAATCCGGAGGCGATTAAAACAATACCCTGTTTATTAGAAAAAGTAATTTCTTTTCCATTGTCTATAACAACAGAAAAGCTTGATTGATTGGGAATTTCAAGTGAAATATCGGTTCCAGTTACTACTGTATCCAAGTACGGTCTTACCCAATTTCCAATATAAGTATTTCCTTTATTTTCCCATCTTCCATGATAAACAATACTGTTGTGAGAAGGGGGGATATATACACCAGATAATGTAATTTGATCAATATTTTTAGATATCACATTATTAAACATAGGTTTATTTGTATCCTCATTCCAAATAAAGATTTTAATTTTTCCATTGGGCTTAGCTGAAACAAAGGCTGTTGCAGTTACCAAATCATTATCCCATGTAATATTTGTTTTGTCTACTGCCACATCACATAGTTTCCCATTGTTATATGTAGCAAAAAAGATATTAACTGTTTCTCCATCAGTGTTTAGATGTTTTCCTGTCGACAAAGAAACTTTACATGCGATACGATCAATTCCTTCTTCAGACAAATATCTTGAATAGTTTATATCATTTATAATGATTTTCTGTTTGTTATCTAAGACAGTTACTGTAAAAGTTCCTAAAACCGCATCATTTGACATAAGAGAGATAGCTGTTGAACCAATGCTTATCCCTTTTACATAAAATGATCCTCCTTCTTCAACAATGCTTGCAATCGATGGATCATCGCTTACAAAATTTATAGACAAAGTGGAAGCAACGTACGGAATCGGTATTAATTCATCTTTAAATGGATACATATTATCCGTTAATAAAGCCGAATTTGTTCCAGAGCTTGCAGTAGGAGTTACTCGAATTACACAATTATCATTCGCATTTCCATCTGTTAAAATAAGTTCGGTGACACCGGCACGTAGAGCTTGTACATACCACGTTTTGCCCACCTTAACTACACGAGCTATACTTGTATCTAAAGATTCAGGCATGGCACTTAATGTAGTTGTACTAAAAGCCAAAGGAACACAAGCGCCTTCCGTTAAAGTAATTTCATCTTCCTCAATATCAAGTGAACGACAGTCCGGCAAAATGATAATCGGATCCCATGTTACACGATCATTGTAATTGGTCCCATTTTTATTAATTGAAAAATAAATTTTATCTCCAACAGAAAGGGAAGTTCTGATTTCAGGAATAGAAACTGAGGAAGTTCCCGTTATTTGTACCCATCCGGTTTCAGAATTTGTGGGCCAAAGTACCGTATTATTTTTCATGATGCGTACCAAACTGTCACACTGCCAGTGTTTGCCTGTTATTTTACCGTCTGATGACTTAATAATTACATTGGATGATGCATATGGCGAAGTAAATACACGAGAAATCACGATATTTTCATTGTCCCATTCCGGAAATTGATCGGGCATAATCCAATCCGCACCAATTGCTCCGCGAGTGTGGTCCGGATATCCGAATGTCCAGGCGGTTCCCCAGTCTCCGTATGAATAAGTATGTGTAGCCACCGGATAATCTTTTGAAGAAGATTCGTAGCTCCAAATATCGCTTTTGGTCTCAGTGCTAAAATCAGAGGAAGCTTGATATGTTTTGGAAACCGGTAGCACAGGATCTATAAGAGTTACTACTGGAACCCATCTTGCCTGACTATTATAATAATAATCATTAGTATCTTCGTCAAAACATCTGGAAATAATAAAATGAATTTTATCTCCCGGGTTTAATTTCACAGAGATCCCTGAAGCGGGAAAATCAAATTTATTCCAGCCTTTAACGGCATTCCATTCACTTCCATCGGTTGGCCAAATTTGTTTATCATTAAGCATGATTTTCGCTTTACGCCATCCTGATGCAGCTCCTGCAAAATCACCGCTATTCGTTATAATAGCTTGAGCTCTATGTAACGATACAAATGTCCTTACTGCATAACGGGTATTAGATTGGGAAGTTTTTAAGTTTTCAGGGTACATGATTTCTCTAGAAACAGCAGCATATACATTACCACTATCAACGCGTCCGATTATATCGGTATTCCAAGGATTCGGATCAACCCACCAATTTTTGTTTGAAGAAGCACTGCTTGTATTTGTCATAGTGATATATTGGCCTGTTTTTACATCATAAGATTGCCAAAACCAGTTCGGTCCATTGTTGTGTTCCAATGTGAAGGCATCTTCAGAATTGAAAACAAGTGTTGTTTGTGTTCCAAGAGTTTTTGTAGGAAAGAATAAAAAAAAGATACAGATTAATAAAGAAATTGCCGTTGTTTGCTTTAATTTCACGTGCATTCCTCCTTAATAAGTATTTTTAAAGGTAAGAGTAAATAATCACATATTAATTGTAGAATAAAGTTATTTATAAGTCTATGTACTGCTTTTTGATAAAAATGTATTATAATTGGGAGCATTATGCAAAGTAGGTATTTGGGATATTTTTTATTCACTCAAAATATTAGGATTGGTATTAGTGCCAAAGTATGGAATATCTTATAACTACAAAATATCATATGAATCTTAAAGAGATTCTCATGGACTTGTTTTCCATTCAAGAGGCCATAAAGAATTCACGGAATACGAACAATTTGTTGTGAAACAGGGATATAAATTTAGAATTGTATTTGCATAAATTATTAAAGGAGAGTGTTATATGAAAGGTTATAACAAATGGAATTATCTTATTAAAAAACTTTTTTAATTATAGTAGCATAGCACCGTATAAAGACTATGTTGAGATGGAGTGGATGGATGTAATAAAAAGCAAAGTAACATCAGACTTGATAGTAGCTGCTATCTTTGAAATCAATAGCTACACTCTAACTTACATTGCCGGAGAAAACGGCAGTATAAGTGGTGAAGCGGTGCAGACTGTCATCCATGGAAGTAACGGTACAACAGTAATTGCAGTGCCAAACGAAGGCTATCACTTTGGCTGAAACAGTCGAAGTTGATTTAATGATTTAATCTTTGTTCCCATATAAAAACCACTCTGTGCCCGATACGATTATTGTATCAATCACAGAGTGGTTTTTTGGTGCAGGCAACAGGACTTGAACCTGCATGAAATTGCTTTCATACGGACCTGAACCGTACGCGTCTGCCAATTCCGCCATGCCTGCACATTTAGAACATTAATAATAATACAACATTTTTGTGTGAATTTCAAGTATTTTAGAAAAAAACCTTTTGTAAAAATTATTACAGTATTGACAATAAAGTGTTCATGAATGATAATTATATCGTTATGAAGTATTGTCAAGAATATTAATATTACGGGATGTATTTTATTTGATTAAGGAATATTATGGGAAAATGTTACAACATTTATCAACTAAACAATATACACTTAATAGTATGGTATATATTTTTTATAATATGAATAACAATTTCATGGCATAAAGCATAAATTGAATAATGTGTTCTGTAAAATTTGTTTACTACGAATATCTGGAGGAAATACAATGAATAAAAAACTTGAATTGTTTAAACAGCGGATTAACGGAAAAAAAATTGCGGTGCTGGGAATTGGTATCAGCAATAAGCCTTTAATAAAATTTTTAGTAAAAAACGGAGCGATTGTTACCGCTTTTGACCGAAAACTTCCTGAAGAATTAGGTGATACATACAATGAGTTAAAAGAGTTGAAAATATCATTTTCTTTAGGGGAAGATTATTTGAAAAATCTTGACCATGAAATTATCTTTAAAACACCCGGAATGCGTTTCGATATCCCGGAACTTTTGGAGGCAAAAAAAAGAGGAAGCGTTGTTACGTCAGAAATGGAAGTGTTCTTTGATTTGTGTCCAGCGGAAATCATAGGCATTACCGGAAGTGACGGAAAGACAACCACCACTACGCTTGTATATCTTATGCTGCAGCAGGGCGGATATACCTGTTGGTTAGGTGGCAATATCGGGAAGCCTTTACTTGATGAAATCGAAAACATAGAAAGCACTCATAAGGTAATAGTAGAGTTAAGCAGTTTTCAACTTCAAACCATGAGAACAAGCCCTAACATTGCCATTATAACAAATATTACACCAAATCATCTGGACGTACACAAATCGATGGAAGAGTACATAGAGGCAAAGAAAAATATATTTTTGCATCAAGATCCATTCGGAAAACTAGTGGTTAACTATGATAATGAGATTACCAAAAAGTTTGGTCAAGAAGCGATAGGTAATTTTATGTATTTTAGCAGAAAATCGGAAATCGATAATGGCGTATTTCTACAAGATAATGATATTTTTATAAAAGTGGACGGGAAAAAGCAAAAAGTTATTTCCATAAGCGACATTATGATTCCGGGGATGCATAATGTTGAAAATTACATGGCAGCTATCAGTGCAGTGTGGGGGATTGTGAATGTTGATGCTATAAAGGCGGTTGCCAACTCATTTAAAGGGGTTGAGCACAGGATTGAATTTGTAAGAGAAGTGAACGGTGTCAAATTTTATAACAGTTCCATTGATAGTAGTCCTAACCGCACAATAGCTACTCTCAATACATTTAATCAAAAAGTTATATTAATTGCAGGCGGTAAGGATAAGAATATTCCTTACGATGAGTTAGGGGATGTTCTTGTACAAAAAGTAAAAAGCCTTATCTTAATAGGGCAAACGGCAGACAAAATAGAGAAAGCACTAAAAGATAAGATGAAACAGTTAGCGATTAAAAATGAAATTCCTGTTTATCGATGCAGTACCTATAAAGAGGTTGTACAAACCGCTTATTCCAACGCTCAAGCAGGTGATATTGTAGTATTGTCTCCAGCCAGTACGAGTTTTGATATGTTTAAGAATTTTGAAGAACGAGGGAGAGTATTTAAGGAGCTTGTAAATGAGTTATAGAACAATAATTTAGAGATTTGTTTATTTGTAGGGACGCCATACATGGCGTCCGGTTTGCCGTGTAATTGTACAAAGATAATATAGAAACCTTGTATGCTTCATAAACAGCATACAAGGTTTTTTTGGTGGAGGGAGATGGATTCGAACCATCGAAGCTATCAAGCAACAGATTTACAGTCTGCCCCCTTTGGCCACTCGGGAACCCCTCCATGTGGAGCTGGCGATGGGACTTGAACCCGCAACCTGCTGATTACAAGTCAGCTGCTCTGCCAATTGAGCTACACCAGCAATATTCAATTGCTTGGTGCCTCCGGGCGGAATCGAACCACCGACACGAGGATTTTCAGTCCTCTGCTCTACCGACTGAGCTACAGAGGCAAGTGTTAACTGCAAAACATAGTATACGATATATTTTGGCTCATGTCAATAGGATTTTTATAGAATTTTTTCTTTTTTCCTATTCAAATCAACATAATATGTAGAAATTTTATTACATTATGCTATTGAAATGAAGAAAATAATCAAATAATATATTTAATTAGAACATAGTGATAAGTTGATTCCATAGAGCTATGGAAATGGAATGTGTGGCAAATTATTATATAAGAGGAGATGGAGGTTTATGAGTACACAGGAGTTGTTAATGAACCTTAGCTGTTCTACAGGAGTATCAGGCCATGAATACATGTACTCCGCAGAAATTGAAAAGGCATTTAAACATTATTGTCAAGAGGTACTTGTGGATAATATAGGGAATGTCATAGGGATAAAACAATCAAAAATATCGAGTCCTATAAAAATTATGCTTGCGGCTCATATGGATGAAATAGGCCTTATGGTCAAGGATATTGATGAAAGGGGTTTTATTAGCTTTGTTAGCATAGGCGGGGTTGATCCTAGAATTTTACTTGCACAAGAAGTAATTGTACATGGGAAAAAGGACTTATTTGGCATTATAGGGGCAAAGCCGCCTCATCTTCAATCGACGGAAGAGTCCAAAAAGGCTGTTAAAATTGAAGATATGGCTATTGATATAGGCCTGAATGCTGATGAAGCCAAGAAACTGGTTAGTGTAGGGGATATCATTACCTTTCAGTCTATGCCGAAAAAATTATTCAATGATTATATGAGCGGAAAATCTTTTGATGACCGTGCAGGTATTATTGTAATGCTTGAGTGTTTGCAAGAATTAAAAAACATAGATCACGAGGCAGAAATTTATACGGTGGCCACCGTACAAGAGGAAGTAGGGTTAAGAGGAGCTATTGTAAGTTCATATAACATTAATCCCGATATAGGAATAGCCATTGACGTTTGTCATGGAGAGACACCGGATGCTCCAAAGGACAATACCTTTCAGACAGGGAAAGGACCGGTTATTACCATTGGTCCTAATATTCATCCGAGTTTATCCAAAAAGTTAATGAATATTGCAAAAGAATACAATATTCCATATCAGATTGATGTGGAACCCGGCAATACGGGTACGGATGCATGGGCTATTCAGGTGGCCCGATCGGGTATACCTACATTATTGATATCCATACCTTTACGATATATGCATACAACGGTAGAAACCTTTTGTTTTAAAGATGTAGCTAATGCAGGAAAACTTTTGGCGTTATTTATAAAGAATATTGGTAAAGAGAATTTGTGGGAGGATTAGTAGAGATTCAAATAGAATTGGAGGGTATGTTATGCTGTTAAAAACATTAACCGAAGCAAACGGAGTTTCCGGAAATGAGAAAAAAATCAGAGAGATTATATTAAATGAGATACAAGGCTATTGTGATGATATTACTGTTGACAGTATAGGAAATGTTATTGCTTTTAAAAAGGGCAAGGAGAATAACAATAAAAAAGTCATGCTATCTGCTCACATGGATGAGGTGGGCTTAATCGTAACCGGAATTACCGATTCAGGTTTTATAAAATTTGAACCGGTGGGTGGAATTGATGCAAGAATACTTATTTCAAAAAAAGTAGTCATCGGTGATAAAAATATTTCCGGGGCAATAGGGATCAAAGCCGTTCATTTACAGGAACCAGAAGAGAGAAAAAATGCGGTGAAAGTAAAAAACATGTATATTGACATTGGAGCAAAAAATAAAGAAGATGCAGAAAAACGAGTAAGCCTGGGAGATTATATTGCGTTTGACAGTCCATATGTTGAATTTGGGAATAATATGGTGAAAGCCAAGGCATTGGATGACCGTGTAGGCTGTGTCATTCTAATCGAGTTGTTAAAAGAAAATTATGTCTATGATTTTTATGCTTGTTTTACGGTACAGGAGGAAGTTGGATTACGAGGCGCAAAAGTTGCAGCTTATACGGTTCAGCCGGATATTGCATTGGTTATTGAAGGAACCACATGTTCTGACGTTCCTGGTGCGGAAGAGTACCAATATGCCACAAAAATTGGAGAAGGTCCTGCTGTTTCAATTATGGATCGAGCTTCCTATTCCAATAAAGAATTGGCAATGATGCTTTATGAGGTAGGTAAAAAGAATAATATTAAAGTGCAGTTCAAACAGACAACATTTGGCGGCAATGATGCGGGGGTGATCCATTTAACCGGTATAGGTGTACCTACAGCGGCCATTTCAGTACCGTGCAGATATATCCATTCACCTGTATCCGTTATGAAGTTAGACGATTATCATGGTTGTATGCAGATTGTGAAGTTGTTTTTAAAAGAGCTTGAGCATGCAGAAATAAGAAAATGGGAGGTAATAAAATAATGGAATTGCTAAGAAAATTAACACAAGCTTTTGGTCCGTCCGGTAATGAGGAAATTGTTAGAGGGGTAATCATTGATGAAATTAAAGATTATGTAGATGAAATCAAGGTGGATCCTTTAGGGAATCTGATAACACGCAAAAAAGGTAGCGGTAAAAAGCTTATGTTTGCGGCTCACATGGATGAAATCGGATTGCTTGTAACATATATCGATAAAGAAGGATTTTTACGTTTTTCTAATATTGGAGGAGTTTCTCCTTATTATTCCCTTTATAAAAAGGTTATCTTCAAAAACGGTGTGATAGGTGTTGTAGGATATCATGAAAAATTAGAAAGCATGAAAGATTTAAAGTTTGATAAAATGTATATTGATATTGGTGCTCCCAATAGAGAAGAAGCCGAAAAACTGATTCATATCGGGGATGTGGCATGTTTTTTCGGGGAGTTTAACGTGCATATGAATAAGGTTACTTCAAAAGCTCTTGATGATCGATTGGGATGTTATATGCTGATTGAGGTAATAAAGTCTATAACCAATCATACCAATGACCTTTATTTTGTATTTACGGTGCAAGAAGAACTTGGATTAAGAGGTGCAAGAACATCTGCTTTTTCGGTTGAACCTGATTATGCCGTTGCAATCGATGTAACTGATACCGGAGATACGCCGGAAGCAAAACCGATGGCGTTAAAGCTTGGAAAAGGTCCTGCAATCAAAGTAAAAGATAGTTCCATTATTACGCATTCTTTTGTAAGAAATTTAATGATCGAGACGGCAAAAGAAAATAGCATTCCTTATCAATTAGAAGTGCTTGAAAGAGGAGGGACCGATTCAGGAGCCATTCACCTTACCAAAGGAGGAATTCCGTCAGGAGTATTGTCTATTCCTACAAGATACATTCATTCACCTGCTGAGATGGCAGACTTGGACGATGTAAAACACGGAATTGAGTTGTTGAAATTAATTGCAGAAAAGGCATTGTAGGCAAATTCTAAATTCTTCCAGATACAATTAAGTTGATGAATATTATGGAAAAAAACATTGCAAAAAGGCTTAGAGCCTGTTAACGCAGTGGAGGAATAGCCACATCACCTGTTTGAGCGATAGCGAGTTTGATGTGGTCCGAAACAAGTTTACAGGCTCTTAGCCTTGTAGCTTTAGTTTTTTTGTAATAATATTCATCAACGAAAAATATATATCTATTTCACATTTTCCTCTTTATTTTTTTCGTAACATAGTGTAAAATACAAGTGTAGCATATGTAGCGCAAAGTAATTTGCGAGGTAGGTAAGTTTGGAACATGAATTTTTAGCGTAGAATGGGAGGATGGTAGGATGTTGAAATGGATTTTGTTAGTGCTTTTTTTTGTGTTAATGGCAGGTATAGGGTTTATAAACATGAAGAAGGCTTCCACGCTTCAGAATTTCTTTTTAGGCGGTAGAAATATGGGGCCTTGGTTTTCTGCTTTCGCCTATGGAACTACCTATTTTTCCGCTGTAATTTTTATCGGATATGCCGGTAAAACCGGGTGGCAATTCGGTTTATCTGCAGTGTGGATTGGCATTGGAAATGCCTTATTAGGAAGTTTGCTGGCATGGGTCGTATTGGCCAAGAAGACAAGAGCCATGACAAGGCGTTTAAATGCTTCCACTATGCCTGAATTTTTTGAGAAACGATATGACAGCAAAGGGTTAAAGGTATTTTCCGCTTTGATTATTTTCGTTTTTCTTGTCCCTTATTCTGCATCGGTATATGCAGGTCTCAGTTATCTGTTTGAGTCTATTTTTAATATTCCTTATGTTTATTGTATGCTGTTCATGGCTGTTTTGACAGGAATTTATCTCACGCTCGGTGGTTACATGGCCACGGCAATGACTGATTTTATACAGGGCATTATTATGATTACAGGCGTTATTGTGATGGTGGGATATGTTATAACCAATCCAAATGTAGGCGGATTGTCTGAGGGGTTAGCCCGGTTATCTCAGATTCCGGAAGATGGAAGTCAACTTGTCAGTCTGTTTGGAGGTTCTGACTGGCTGGGACTTTTGTCATTGGTTCTTTTGACCAGTCTCGGAAGTTGGGGATTACCGCAAATGGTTCATAAATTTTATGCCATCAAGGACGAACGTTCTGTATCCATAGCAACGATTGTATCTACAGGTTTTGCAGCTATTATCGGATGCGGTGCTTATTTTACAGGTGCTTTTGGCAGATTGTTTTTAAATAATACCGTACCGGTAGTAGGCGGCAAAGCCAACTTCGATGTTATCATGCCTGAAATCCTGAAAATAGCAGTACCGGAGGCAGTACTTGGTATTATCATGTTATTGGTTTTGTCAGCTTCAATGTCTACTTTATCCTCTATTGTATTGACGTCCAGTTCGGCAATTGCAATGGATCTTGTTCAAGGTACTGTATTTCCTAATATAAAGAAAGACAGAATGATGTTGCTGATGAGAGTTCTTTGTCTTGTATTCATCGCTTTTTCGTTTATTGTTGCCTACAAACCCAATGCAATTTTAGTATTAATGTCTTTTTCATGGGGGACTGTTGCAGGTTCGTTTATTGGACCGTATATATATGGTTTGTATTGGAAAGGTACTACAAAGGCAGGTGCGTGGGCAGGAATATTGGGAGGTTTTCTGACTTCAGTGATTTGTGCGATTTCCAGCAATTTACAGGCAAGTAAAGCTCCTTTGTTTGGTGTGATTGCCATGGTTGTTTCGTTAATTGCGGTACCTGTTGTAAGTTTACTTTCACCCAAACTGTCTCAAAGCCATATTGCCGAAGTGTTTAACGTAAATGTGGCAACAGGCGGAGAATTTGGCGTTGACAGTAAATGATATAGAATAGATTTAATAATGTTCCTTTAAAAACCTAACACTTTTTCAGGAACGCATTATATGCGTTCTATTTTTTTGATCTATTGATATTTTAGCAGAATAATTATATAATAATACTAGAATAATTAATATGAGGTGAAAAGAATGATTATAAAGTCGTCTACTACTTTAAGAAATGATTATGGAGCAATTTCATCCCTTGCACATGAAGTTGATGAACCGATTTATATCACCAAAAATGGGGAAGGAGACCTTGTGGTAATGAGTATAGAAGCTTTTGAGAAAAGAGAACAGATGTTAAAACTAAGGGCAAAGGTTATGATGGCTGAGGCATCTAGACTCGCAGGAGATAAAACCGTTTCTTTAGATGATGCAAGAAAGCTTCTTGAGGAAAAATATAATGGCTAAATTTGGAGTGGAAATATTGACTTCTGCGTGGAATGAATTAAATGAAATAGCGACTTATTATTTACAGTTGATTGGACCAAGTTCTGCTAAAAAAATAACGGATAAAATATTGGATGCTCTACAGCGTCTTGAAGAATTTCCTTTGTCCTGTGCTTATGTTCCGGATGAAGAATTAAAATCGGCCGGATATAGAATGTTGATATGCGATAACTATGTTTGTATCTATAAGCTGATTGACGATGTTGTTTATGTTTATCATATAGCAAATGGAAAAACAGATTATTCAAAATTATTGAAATAGGTTTATAGCTTTTTTAAGGCACCTTTTAGGGTGTCTTTTTCCTTGGTAAAATAAATATAAGATATAGACTTTATTTAATTTGTTGTGTTATAATGAATTAACATATTGTGTTAAACATATTACGGTAATATATAAATTCATGATATGAATCGATAAAGAATGCAATAATATCATCCTACATTTTGCATTCTCAATTCTGCATTATCATATTGGGGGGTTATCAATGAAAAAGTTGTTACTAGGAAACGAGGCTATTGCCAGGGGTGCATATGAAGCAGGCGTTACTGTTGTTTCTTCCTATCCCGGCACGCCAAGTACTGAAATTACAGAAGCTATTGCAAAATATGATGAAATATACTCAGAGTGGGCACCTAATGAAAAAGTGGCTGTTGAAGTGGCTATTGGCGCTTCCATTGCCGGGGCTCGTTCCATGAGCTGTATGAAACATGTGGGCCTTAATGTTGCTGCAGACCCGTTGTTTACCAGTTCTTATACGGGTGTCAACGGAGGACTGGTGCTCGTAGTTGCAGATGACCCAGGGATGCACAGTTCACAAAACGAACAGGACAGCAGGCATTATGCAAAGGCAGCCAAAGTATTGATGCTTGAGCCGTCTGACAGTCAGGAATGTAAAGATTTTACGATGAAAGCTTATGAATTAAGTGAACAATTCGATACACCTGTTATTATTAGAACGTCTACAAGAGTTTCACATTCGCAAAGTCTTGTTGAGATATCCGAACGGCAAAACATTCCTCTTAAAGATTATAAAAAGGATCCCCAGAAATATGTGATGATGCCGGGTATGGCCAAGAAACGTCATGTGGTCGTGGAAGAAAGAATGAAAGCTCTTCAGGCTTATGCTGAAAATTGTGAATTCAATAGGATTGAATGGGGAGATAAAAAAATCGGTGTTATTACAAGCGGTATTGCTTACCAATATGCAAGGGAAGCTTTGGGAAATGTATCTTACTTGAAATTGGGAATGGTACATCCGTTGCCTGAAAAACTAATTAAAGACTTTATAAGTCAAGTGGATAAAGTTTATGTTATAGAAGAGTTGGACCCTGTCATTGAAGAACACTGCAAAAAATTAGGTTGCAATGTTATTGGAAAAGAATTATTCCCGTTGCTGGGGGAATACAGTGCAGACCTTATAAGAGAAAAAGTTTTGGGGATTAAAAAGGAAAATATTATGGAAGTGAAAGAGGATATTCCGGTAAGGCCACCTGTGTTATGTCCGGGATGTCCACATCGTGGCATGTTTTACGTTCTCAGTAAGTTAAAACTGGTTGTCAGTGGCGATATCGGCTGTTATACTCTTTGTGCCTTGCCGCCTCTTCAATCGATGGATACTTGTGTATGTATGGGAGCGAGTATCGGCGGTGCCTTGGGAATGGAAAAGGCAAGAGGAAAGGAGTTTGCTAAAAAAGTGGTTGCCGTAATCGGGGATTCCACTTTCATACATTCCGGTATTACAGGTTTAATTGACATTGTATATAATAAAGGGATTTCAACGGTTATTATCCTTGACAATTCCATTACCGGAATGACCGGTCATCAGCCGAATCCTACTACAGGATTTACGATTAAGGGAGAGCCTACTCGACAGGTGGATTTGGTGAAATTATGCGAAGCCATTGGAGTGGAGCGAGTAAAAGTAGTAGATCCTTTTGAACTGGCCGAATTTGAAAAGACGGTTAAAGAAGAAATTACGGCAGAGGAACCTTCGGTCATTATTTCACAGCGTCCGTGCGCATTGTTAAAACATGTGAAATTTGAGGGACCTTTGGCGGTAAATCAAGATAAGTGCACCAAGTGTAAATTGTGTATGCGCCTTGGTTGTCCGGCAATATCTTTTAAAGAAGGCAATATCCAAATTGACGTTACACTTTGTAATGGATGTGGTTTGTGTTTAAAGGTATGTAAATTTTCTTCCATAGAAAAGGCTGGTGATTTTCATGTCAAATAAAAGTATTATGATTGTCGGAGTAGGGGGGCAGGGTACACTACTTGCCAGTAGGATCATCGGTAGTGTCGCCATTGATCAAGGGTATGATGTGAAGGTATCGGAAGTTCACGGTATGTCTCAAAGAGGCGGCAGTGTAGTAACCTACGTGAAATATGGGGACAAAGTTTATTCCCCTATCATTTCGGAAGGAGAAGCCGATATTATACTTGCATTTGAAGAGCTTGAAGCATATCGATGGCTTCCTTATTTGAAAAAAGACGGAAAGCTTATTGTAAATACACAAAATATTGATCCTATGCCGGTAATTATTGGTGCGGCCAAATATCCTGAAAATATTCTTAATAAATTAAGCAGTTTCACTAATAATGTTTTCCCTGTGGATGCGCTGAAGTATGCTATAAAAGCAGGTAATGTAAAAGCCGTGAACGTAGTTCTAATAGGTTTCATGGCAAAATATACTGGTATAGACAAGGAATCTTGGCTGAAAGCAATTATGAAGACGGTTCCGTCAAAATTTTTGGAAGTGAATAAAACTGCATTTGAGTTAGGATATTATCTTGAGGAGGGGTATCATTGAAGTATTGGAATCAAACTTATGAATGTATGTCAAGAGACGAATTAAGAAAGCTGCAGTCGGAAAGACTGGTTAATACGGTTAGACTGGTTTATCAAAATGTACCTCATTATCGCAATAAGATGCAGGAAATGGGGCTTATGCCGGAAGATATTCGTTCCGTTGATGATCTTAGGAAATTGCCGTTTACGTACAAGCAAGATTTGAGAGATACTTATCCTTACGGGTTGTTTGCAGCGCCGCTTAGTGAAATTGTCAGAATACATGCTTCTTCAGGAACAACCGGAAGGCCGACTGTTGTGGGGTATACCAGGAAAGATATTGCCACTTGGCAAGAAGTGATGGCAAGGACATTTATTGCTGCCGGTGCGGATCATCATTCCTTTGTGCAGGTAGCTTACGGCTACGGACTGTTTACTGGAGGTTTAGGGGCTCATTATGGAGCGGAACGCATCGGTGCGTCAGTCATTCCGATTTCAGGAGGGAATACAAAAAGGCAGATTCAAATTATGAAGGATTTCGGTACAACCATTTTGGCATGTACTCCTTCGTATGCCTTACATATCGCAGAAACTCTTGAAGAGATGGGGATTCATAAAGAAGAATTAAAATTGAAAGCCGGTGTATTTGGAGCAGAACCGTGGACCGAAAATATGCGTAAGCAGATAGAGTCCAAATTAGGTATAAAGGCTTTTGATATTTATGGTTTAAGTGAAGTCATCGGACCGGGGGTGGCTTATGAGTGCGAGTACCAGAATGGGATGCATATCAATGAAGATCATTTTATTCCGGAAATCATTGATCCTGAAACAGGTGAGGTCCTACCTGAAGGGAGCACGGGAGAACTGGTATTTACAACTATTACCAAAGAAGGGCTTCCGCTTATTAGATATCGTACGAGAGATATATCCAGCTTGGTATATGATAGATGCGAATGCGGCCGTACCACAATTAGAATGAGCAAACCTTGTGGCAGAACGGATGATATGCTTATCATCCGTGGTGTGAACGTATTCCCCTCCCAAATAGAAAGTGTCCTTTTGGAAATAGGAGAAACCGCTCCGCATTATCTGCTCATTGTTGACCGTGAAGGCTCAATGGATACATTGGAGATTCAGGTGGAATTGTCTGAACAGTTATTTTCTGACCAAATAAGACGTCTTGAAGAACTTGAGCGAAAAATAAAAAGTGAGATAGAAAGTACCTTGGGGATTTCCGCCAAGATACGTCTTGTAGAGCCCAAAACCATTGAACGCAGCGAAGGCAAAGCGAAGCGTGTGATTGATAAGCGAAATTTGAAGTAGTTAAAATGTAAAGGTGAACGGTGTTCACCTTTAAAAAATAAAAGGAGGTAGTGCCATGTTAGTGAAACAAATCTCTGTATTTCTTGAAAACAAGTCAGGAAGGTTGGCGGAGGTAACAAGTATCTTAGGCAGCAATGATATTGATATCAGCGCTTTATCCATTGCAGATACTACGGACTTTGGCATACTTAGGCTTATCGTCAATAAACCTGACGAAGCGGAGAGGATTCTTAAAGAACATGGATTTACCGTAAAGTGTACCGATGTTATTGCAATTGCAGTAGTTGATGAACCCGGTGGTCTTGCGGAAGCATTAAAAGTACTTGAACACGCATCCATTAGCATTGAATATATGTATGCTTTTGTCGGCAAAGCAACCAATCAGGCATTGGTAATCCTTCGCGTTGAAGAACCTGAAAAAGCTGCGGAAATATTGGATAAAAACAATATTCGTGTATTACCGGCCGAAAGAGTATATGAATTATAAGATTAGAATACAGTTTCATTATATGGAAAAATCGTTATTCTTGTAGAGGCGAACAGTGCTTGCCCGACAGAGTCACGGCGAGGCCAAATAGACATTTAGGTAAAAATACTACGGACGGATGCATTTGATGTAGTTGCTGAATATTATGGGAAAAAGCATTGCGAAAAGGCTTAGAGCCTGTTAACGCAGTGGAGGAACAGCCGCATCACCTGTTTGAGCGGTAGCGAGTTTGATGTGGCCCGACACAAGTTTTACAGGCTCTTAGCCTTGTAGCTTCAGTTTTTTGAATAATATTCAGCAACTAAAAGTCTGTGCACGAAGAATCAAAAATTTATTTCTCATTGGCATCCACATATTCTTTTGCATTTCTAACTTGCAATTCCGCGGGCATAGTAACTTTTGATTGGCCTTTTTCACTTTGTATATTTGCCCATGCGGCAGTATCATGTCTTTCAATGGGTTTTGCAACAAAATGCTGTTTTTTATTGTTTTTAGCCATGTTTATCCCTCCTATTATCTTTATTATTTTAATGTTTTCGATGAATTATTATGAAAATTGTAAATAGTTATTGAAAAAAATGTATAGTACTGTATAATTATACTATATTAAATAATTTTTGGGGTGTAAGTCATGGTAAGTGATATCATTGGAGAATCATTAAATTATCTTCCCTATATAAAAACTTATAATAATAAAGTTTTAAAAGTAAGCTATGCTTTTATTAATTTGACCGGTTTTGAATTATCTGAGTTAATGGGTATGGAAATCAATAAAGTATGCACTATGCTAAGATTACATTGTGAGTACGGATTAAACAAAGTTAAAAAAAATAAAACATATTATCTTTTTACTAAAAATCATCAACCAAGGGAAGTAACTATTATTCAGTACTGTGGATTAATTCCAGAGGAAGAAATATATGTTTTTTTAGAAACACCTAATTCGAGATTGGAAGATACGCTTCCTTATGTTCATCAATATTGCTTCAATGAATTATTTGGATTTGCCGTTATGAGTATACCGGAAAGAATCATTCTCATGGCCAATCAATATTTTTATGATTTGGTTAGTGAGTATCAAATTGAATACAAATATTTTCTCGGTATGAAAATTGATGAATTAATAAAAGAATGTATATTTTCATTTGATTTGTGGTCGGTATTGAAAAAAATACGTTATGGTACAACGGTTCAGTTAAAAGAGGTTTTTATTGAACAACCGTCAAAAGGTATAATGTATTATGATATATTAATAATACCTATAGTTTTTGCGAATAAGGTCAAATATTGCTTGTTTCATGTTTATGATGTAACCGATAAAGTTCTTTTAAAGCAAGCATCAAGGAATGTATATTATTATATTTAGCTTTACTATTTCAGCAAAATATGGTATATTAATATCAAGTATTTCGCTTCATATACTTAGTATTATTTTTGAATAAACGTTCAATGGTGTGTTTTGACATGGATTATGCACTTGTTGCTAAATTTGCTTAAGGGGATGATAATGTGCCTACAAAAAAGAAGAATCAATCCAATCAGGGTCTTACTTATAAAGACAAACCGTTAGTACGGCAAGGAGATGTCTTGTATTATGGGCATCCGGATAAACAGTTTATTATAGTTATGAGGATTCAAGAAAAAATAAAAGTGAAAGATTTAGAAGTTTCATCAAGAGTTTCTATAGAATTGCAGAAAAATGATCCGTCTTTAAAAGGAAAAGAAAGAATTGTAAAAAAAGCTGAGCGTGATGGATTGTATAAAGCTTTGGATATTGCTTCTTTCTGGTTGGATGATGCATTGAGTTCTTAAATATAGGATGTAAATGATAAACTCTGTTCGTAGCAGAACAGAGTTTTTTATATAAAAATTGTATATTAAGAGACGCCCTGTATGATGTTTAATACTAATGTAAAGGTGATGTTATGCTTTCAATTTGTATTGATTCCACAGATTTAATGATAAAAGACGTTCAAAAAAGAGATTTTTCCACATTGATTCAATGGTATCAGGATCCGGCACATTATAGGTATGCCACGGGATTTCATAAAATTTTTACAATGAATGATTTAGTTACTAGATATGAAGAATTAATTTATTGTAAGGATATGTTTTATTTAGGCATTTATTTAAAACCGTATTTTGACATTATAGGATTCATGAAGGGAAAGTTAAGATGTACGGATCATCATAATATTTTATGGCTCACTTCAGTAATGATTGATTTATCGCGAAGGAGGCAAGGTTACGGAAGTAAGTGTATAGATATGTTGATTCATTATTGTAAACGAAAGTATGATATTCAAAAAATATATATTTCCGTAGCTCTTGAAAATATTGAAGGCGTGATGTTTTGGTATAAAAAAGGATTTAAAGAGGTAGAGCATATTCATAGTCATAAATTGTTTGAGTGTGTAACCAAAAAAATTATTATTATGGAAAAAGATTTAACGGGATAAAAATCGTAATAAAAAATCTTAACTTATTATTATATACAAAATCATCATAAAATATTCAAAAAAAGTTTGACAAAGTACACGAAACATATTATAATATCTATGTAACAAATTTGTAACACTTTATTCACAAATATTGTTAGCCGGAAAGCAGTTACATTTAAAATTACACAGGAGGTTTCCCAATGAAGCAGGTAAAGAAATTGTTTGCGTGTACTTTTGTCTTCTTGATTTTGACTGTTTTAGGGACCATGAATATTTTTGCTGAAGAAATAGGTATAGGGATAGTAACCGGGAGTTGTGTGAATATCAGACAACAGCCCAGTACTTCCAGCGCTATTTTAGGACAACTTTACAGGGGAGCACAAGTAAAGGTATATGAGGTATCAGGAGAATGGTTGAGGATAGGTTATAATGGCGGTAATAATCAAGGATGGATGTACGGAGCTTATGTAAGTGTTAAAAAATATGATACTACGTCTCGTTCAGGGGATCAAATAGGCAGGAATTATTCCATACCTTTAAACGTTCAGATTGTGAATTTTGCAGAAAAGTTCTTGGGTGTAAAATATGTTTACGGAGGATCTTCTCCGAATGGATTTGATTGTTCCGGGTTTACCAGTTATGTGTACAAGCAGTTCGGATATAATTTAAATAGAGTGGCAAGTGACCAAACGGCACATGGGGTGCCGGTGGATAAAGCCAATTTAATTGCCGGTGATTTGGTATTTTTCCGTTCACCCAGTAGTAGCCATATTTCACATGTAGGTATTTATGTTAGTGACGGTATATTTATTCATGCGTCATCGGGCGGTGGGAAGGTCCAATATAATTCGCTGAATTCCGGATATCATGCTCAAAATTTTGTAACAGCAAGGAGAATTATTCAATAAAGATAGATTCATAGCATATAAATAAAAAGACGTTGCAAAACGTCTTTTTTATTGTCTTATTTTTGAGTATACGTGGAGGGTGTCTATGAAAAGAATACTATGCTGGACGGTATCTGCATATATATTGGGAATTGTCCTTGCTGACTTCGTCTCTGTAGAGTGCTTTTTAGAGCTTATATTGTTACTGTCTACTATATTTTTTATCAGAGCAATGTTTTCGCATAACGGGTTGTTAAGGCAAGTCATGGTTTTGACCGTTTGCTTTCTAATTGGAATAGGACACTATCATATCTATGAGGATATTCAAATAAACAAAGTTGAGCCGTATATAGGTCTTTCATGTACTTATAATGGTAGAATCATTGACATGCCTGTAAAAAAGGAACGGAAAACCGAATATGTATTAAAAGTTAATCAGGTAGAATATAAGAATAAGTTATATAACACTACTTTTAAAATAATACTAATATGTTATGACAATGCAAACACAGCCAAGTATCAATACGGCGATTGGATACAGTTTAAAAGTGTACTTGAATATCCTCCTCAAGCAATGAATGCCGGAGATTTTGATTACTCCATGTATTTAAAGTCCAGAGGAATTTATGCAATCAGTTATTTGAAGCCTTATCAAATTTTAAAGTTGGGAGAGGTTCAAAAAAAGTTACATTTGACTGACGTGGCATACCATATAAAAGAATTTATTATACATACTACGGAAAAATATATCCCCGGTTTGGAATCCGCTTTATTAAAAGGGATATTAGTAGGAGATCGGACGGATTTTACGGAAGAAATGGCAGAAAATTTTGCGGATAGTGGTTTAAGTCATTTGGTTGCAGTATCCGGAAACCATGTAGTGATCATCTTATTAGTACTGACTTATGTTTTGCAGACATTGGGCTTTAGGAAAACGGTTGTTCATGTGATAAGTATCGGTGCGGTTTTGTTATTTATGTTGGTGACAGGCTGTACGGCGTCGGTTATGCGTGCAGGCATTATGGCAATAGTGGTTTTGGCAGCGTACCTGTTAAATCGGGAAGCCGATACACTTACGTCTTTATTTTTTTCAGCCTTATTAATACTATTGTGGAATCCTTTGACCATACATGATGTAGGACTTCAGCTGTCTTTCAGTGCCACGGCGGCTCTTTTGTTCTTTTATAAGCCTATCTATTTGCGGTTGACGTTTATTCCGGAAAAAATAAGGGAGGTTATTACGGCTACCATTGCAGCACAAATAGGTACCATACCGTTTACGGTCTATCATTTTAATAATATCTCAATGGTTTCCTTGTTCAGTAATATTGTTGCCGTACCTTTAACGACTATTGCCCTTATATCAGGAATACTTTTAATGATTATAGGAAATATTTTTGGTTTCTTGGGGAACATGGCTGCCGGCTTTACGTTTTTCTTGCTAAAATTATTGCTATGTTGGTCAAAGTTTTGTGCCGGTCTTCCTTTTGCCGTCTTAAATTGTCCCACGCCGAGTGTAGTGGCAATGATGATTTATGCGATTTTCATTATAATGTTATATCATATTTTAAAAGGGAAGAATATGAAATACATCAAATTGTCCGGTGTAGGCTTAATTTTCTTGATAGTAATATGTTTTGCGATTCATGTATTCCTACCGAATCATCTGGAGGTAACCTTTATTAATGTGGGTCAAGGGGATTGTACATTGATTCATTTCCCGAATGGAAAAAACATATTAATTGACAGCGGAGGAAACAGTGGAAACAGTAGTTTTGATGTAGGCAGGCAGGTGGTGGTTCCGTACTTGATAAGAAGAGGGATTATGCAACTGGATGCGGTAGTGGTTTCACATTTTCATGATGACCATGCGGAGGGCATTCTTTCGGTGATGGATGAGATACCGGTTAAGATACTTATTCTGCCTGTACGGGAAGAACAGGTTCCTTTGCATAAGAAACTGCTGGAAAAGGCAAGAGCATATAATGCAGGAGTGTATTATGTATCACGGAAAGATTACATATCCATAGATAAAAATTTTAACATGGATATATTGTGGCCCAATATTGCATATGATAAAAAAAGCATATATAATGAGAATAATGAATCATTGGTATTAAGGCTTGATTATGGCAGTATTTCTTTTTTATTTACAGGAGACATTGAAGAAGAAACAGAAAGATGTTTGCTGGAAATGGGAGATAATATTGATGTGGATGTCTTAAAAGTGGCCCATCATGGTTCCAATACTTCTTCAACGGACTCATTTTTAAACGCAGCGAGCCCACAATATGCAGTCATATCCGTGGGACGGAATAATAATTTTGGACATCCGGCTGAAGAGGTGCTCAAGAGGTTGGAGAAGTATGGGATGTCTATTTATAGAACTGATTTAAACGGAACCGTTACGTTTATAGCTGATCGTAAAAAAATTAAGAATGTTAAGGTACTAAGAAAAGGTGAAATTCAATGAGTGTAGAATTATTGAAAAAACAGTTAAAAGAAAACAGTTTTTCTACCATATATGTATTTTACGGGGAAGAAGACTATTTAAAAGAATACTATTTTAACCAATTAAAAAATAAAGTGGTAGGCAATTCGTTTAAGGATTTTAATTACATTGTTTTTGAGGGAAAAGGGCATGATTTACAGCGAATAAAAGATTCGTTGGAATCCTTTCCGGTTATGTCGGATTTAAAAATGGTTGTGATGAAAGACAGTGAAGTATTGAAGTCGCCAAAAGCGGCGGAGAAACAATTTTGGGAAGAGACGTTAAAAGATGTGCCCGGCTATGTATGTCTGGTATTTTTTGAAAGAGAGATCGACGGCCGAAGCAAACTAATGAATATAATAAAAAAACAGAATAGTGTGATTGTCGATTTTAAATACCTTAAATCAACCGATCTTATTAATTGGGTCAATAGAGAGTTTGCCGGATATAAAAAGAGAATAAAAAAAGACGATATTATTTATTTATTGGAAAACTGTGATGTGGGAATGACGGGAATAAAAAATGAGATTGATAAAATTGTTCATTACATAGGTAATAAAGAAATCGTGGAGCGATGCGACATTGACGCTGTTATTACAAAGTCCGCCGAGAGCAGAATTTTTCAAATGATTGATGCCATTATGGAGCAGAAACCCGAACTTGCGTTTAAATTGTTAAATGATATGATGGTTTTGAAAGAACCTGTGCCAAGGATCTTAACATTGCTTTCAAGACATTTCTCTGCTATTTTGAAGGTAAAGTTATTATTAAAAGAAGGAGTGCTCTCATCAAGAATTGCAACGGAAATGGGCATGGCTCCTTTCATAGCAAAAAAATATTTAGAACACACAAAATATTTTTCCATCGAACAAATTCATTACCTACTTGCAGAATGTTTGAGTATGGACACGGATATCAAAACCGGCAAAGCGGACGGCTGGACACTCATGGAAACTTTTATGGCAACAATAAATGGGAAAAAGTTTTAAAACTCTTTCCCATTTATTTTATTGAACATTTAACGAATTTAATTTTCTTGCAAGTTGTGATTTCTTTCTGGCTGCGGCATTTTTATGTAGAGTACCTTTTGCTACAGCCTGGTCTATTTTTTTAACAGCTACTTGAAAAGCTGCGGTTGCCTTTTCTTTATCCCCTTCCGCAAGAGAACTTTCAAATTTTTTCACATAGGTTTTTAAAGCAGACATAATCATTTGATTTCTCAAAGTTTTTGCTTTAATCACCTTTACTCTTTTTACAGCAGACTTGATATTAGGCAATATATTCACCTCCAGTACTCTGAATTCACAAGGGTTATTTTAACATGAAAATGATAAAAATGCAAGGATAAAAATCATATAAGAATAAAAAATTTGTTATTCGTAAATTTTAATAGTAGAATACTATATAATGGAGGAATCGATTATGTATAGCATCAGAACCGACTTAGCTTTGGAAGCCAGAGAAATGTATCGTGAAAATGCACAGCAGGAATCGGAAATTCCGGGTGTGCAAGTGGAAAAAGAAGGAGATCAAGAGATCATTATTACAAGAGTAAAGATCACTTCGACGGATGGAGAAAAAGCCCTGGGAAAACCAATGGGAAGTTATATTACTCTTGAAATCCCAAGACTTCGTGAAAGGGATCAGGATTTATATGAGGATACTTGCAGGGCATTGGCCAAAGAATTATATAACATCATAAAGATTGACAAGAAATCAAATGTATTGGTTGTAGGTTTGGGGAACTGGAATGTTACACCCGATGCCTTAGGGCCGAAAGTTGTTTCTAAATTAATGGTAACCAGGCATTTGTTGGAACATATTCCGGAACAAATTGATGAAGGAGTTCGTCCGGTGTGTGCTTTGGCACCCGGTGTCCTGGGATTAACAGGAATTGAAACCAGTGAAATTATTAAAGGTGTTGTGGATAAAGTTAAGCCGGATTTAGTGATTGCCATTGATGCTCTTGCTTCAAGACGCATGGATCGAGTCAGTACCACCATTCAAATTGCAGATACCGGAATCAATCCCGGTTCAGGGGTAGGCAATAAAAGAATGGGGTTGACCAAGGAAACATTGGGTATTCCTGTTATTGCCATAGGTGTTCCTACCGTAGTAGACGCAGCTACTATGGCTAATGATACCATTGATTTGGTCATTGACACCATTCAAAAACAGGTTGAACAAGGCTCAAAGTTCTATGAAATCCTTAAAAATATGGACAAAAATGAAAAGTATGCTTTAATTCAGGAAGTGCTGTCACCGTATATAGGGAATCTAATGGTGACTCCCAAAGAGGTGGATGCAATTATTGATGATGTTTCTAAAATTATCGCCAACGGTATTAATATAGCACTTCATGAAGGGATAGGTTTAGACGATGTAAACCGTTATGTCAATTAATATATGGCATAATCCCCCTTGTTTTAGAATACTATTAATATGATAGATTTCTATTCTAAGCGAGGGGGATAATATGATTAGGGTAAGTACAAAAAGAAACGGAATCAGCAAATCAAAAGTGATATTTTTTATGGTTATAGGAATAAGCATTTTTTATTTGTATCCCAATCTATTACTGTTGACCAATAAAGTGAATTTATATATAAACAAACAGTTTTTTTTAAAAGAAATTCGTTCTTACGGACTGATAGAAACGGATTTTCTGAAAGCACATATTCATCATGCTCTTCCTATAGTAAAAGTGATTCATGACGAAGAAATCCATGTATTGGAAGGAAAAGATATTGTAAGATGGTTATCTACTTTGATAACCGGATTTGATATTAAAAAACCGAGAACCATTCTTAGTTCGCAAATTCCCGTACTAAAAGATTATGATAAAAAGACCGTATTTGCATTAGGTATGGTGAATGAAAGTGTTTTAGCTCAAGAAGATAATGCCGAACATTTTGCTCAACACAACGGCAAGGCAGAAGATAACGGCAAAATCATAGAAATCGGGGAGCCTACGGAGCAAACGGAAGATAAAACCAATCAAGTCAATCCTGTTCAAGGAGCAAACAAAATTAATATTAAGAATGAGACAAGCTATCCTATTGATATTCCTTCGATGCTGAATGAGAAGCTGAAAATAAAATTTGACAAAAAAGGTCCCCAGGTTTTAATTGTTCATACCCACACGTCAGAAGCCTATACGCCTTCTGAAAACAGTTCTTACAACCCAAGTGGTTCGGATAGAACAGAAGATCCCAGATATAATGTTACCAGAGTAGGAGAAGAAATCGCGAAGTATTTACAATCAAAAGGAATATCCGTTATTCATGATAAAACCGTGCATGATTATCCTGTATATAACGGTTCTTATGCAAGAAGTTTAAAAACTATAGAAAAGAATTTGGAGAAGTACCCTTCCATTCAAATTGTATTGGACGTTCATAGGGACGGTTTGACACAGCCGGACGGAACTAAGTTAAAAGTTTCTGCACAAGTGAACAATAAAAAAGTGTCACAAGTCATGCTGGTAGTAGGTACCAATGAGGGAGGGCTGGAGCATCCGGAATGGAAGGAAAACCTTAAATTTGCCCTTCGGTTGCAAAAGAAAATGAACGATTTATACCCAAATTTCGCAAGGCCCTTGAATTTGCGCAAAGAACGTTTTAATCAACATGCCACGTATGGTTCACTTATCATGGAGGTGGGCAGCAACGGCAACTCATTGGAAGAATCCGTTGCTTCTGCCGAATATATAGCCAACGCACTTGCAGAAGTCATAAAAGAAATTCGATAGGTGACAAGAGTCTTTTCGTATTTATGTCATGTTTTAAGGGGATAATATTGAATAGAAAAGTATATTGTTAACTTAATATAGATTCTTTTTCGTAGAGAATGCATTGAATGTGTTCCGTAATATAATGTAGTATTATCGGATTTAATATAAATAAAAAAAGATATATTCTTAGGCGAATTGTGTTTGTTCAAAACCGGAGGCGTACAAATGAACAGACTAAAATTATATAAAGAAATGCGAAGGCAAAAGCGGCTTATAAAAATAACATTTATTATCAGTATCATTATATTGTCATTAGGTCTATATATCGTGGATTCATCCCTGAATGCCATGTTGGGCTTGGAAGGCAAATATAGAATCATCGTGATTACCGAAAAAGAAGAGGGAATTTTTGACGTAAGCTTTATGAATCAGACAAGGGAAATCAATTTGACTTATATACAAAAAGATATCAATAACTTAAAGCGTATGATTAACGGTTATTATGAAGTCTGTAGGCAATATTTTGATGAATTCCAAAATCAGGTACAACAGGTGATCAAGATTCAGTAGTGAAGATATGCATAATGCAATAGGGATGGTTTTTGAAACCATCCCTATTGTTTTCTTGCTTATAACCCCAGTGTTTTTAAATATTCTCTGCTCAATTTTGCGTTTTCTATGGAGTCGGCATCATAGGAATCGTCCTGTTCTACAATGACGTATTGGGTTCCGGCTTCTTTTGCGGCATTTAAAATTTCAGAGAAGTTTTGAATACCGCGTCCCAAAGGACGGAACTCAAAGCCGGTTTCTTCTTTGGAAGGCTTTTTCTGCTCATTACCCGTGCTGTCAATGAGTGCATACACAGGACCGGCACCTAATTTTGTGCAAACAAAATCTTTTAAGTGAACGATAGGTGATCTGCCGGAATATTTTCGGATATATTCTGCCGGGTCATATCCTGCATAATGAACCCAACAAGTATCAATTTGGGTTTGCATTAAATCCGGTGTAAAGGATTCATAAAACCAGTCAAGCAAAAATTTTCCTTCATATTTGTTGAATTCAAAGTCATGATTGTGATATAGCATTTGGATTCCGTTTTCTTTCAGTGCGGTTGCAACTTTGGTAATATCGGCGATGGTTTGGTCATAATCGGCCGAACCTTTGTGATTTTCAAGCCCCATCCACGGAATTGCACAGTATTTTGCACCGATCGCTTTTAAAAATTCAATTTCCTTTTCTTCGTTTTTCAAAAATACATCATAGGTCTGATGGACCGAAATGCATTTCAAATCATATTTATCCAGCATTGCTTTTACTTCTTCTGCGGAATGACCAAAATAGCCGGCAAATTCAACATAATCATAGCCTATTTCTTTTACTTTTCTCAATGCATTGTCCATGTCTTCAGCCATGGCATCGCGGATGGAATATAACTGTAACCCTACTTTTAAATCATTCATGATGTACCTCTTCCTTTCCAATTTCCCTTATGTCACAAGATTTCATTAAATTTCGGGAATTACTACTTCAATTTCTTTTCCTAGTTTGGCAGATTTGATGATGCCGTCAATAATTGCTTGGTTATACAAGATCTGGCTTGTAGGAACAGGTGCAGGACCGTTTTCTTTGATAGCATCTAAGAAAGAACGAACTTTTTCATAAAAACAATCCACGTTGGATTCAATCATAGGTATTTCAGTTTCCACGGTTTCCCCTGCGATGGTATGGTATATTTTAAGCGGTCCGCCGATGCTACCGTTCCAGCATTCTGTAGAAGGAATCCGGAGTCCGGCTTTTGTACCAAGAATAATGGTATCTCCCGGTGTATCGATGTTCATGGCCCATGCAATTCTGAAGTCCAGTATAATATCGCCTTCAAGACGGATAAATGCAGCAGCAAAGTCTTCCACGTTAAACACATTTGCATATTCTTGCTTGTTGGCTAAAATATATCCGCCGTATTCCTTGCTTGTTCCAAAGTAATTGGAGGTATATCCTGAAATGGTGAGCGGTTTTGGATAACCGATTGCATTCAATACCATATCTAATGAATAACATCCGATGTCTCCCATGGCACCAACACCTGCGGTTTTTTCTTCAATAAATGTCGTACCGAATGGGAAAGGTATTCCTTGACGTCTTCCGCCACCGGTTTGGATATAATAGATTTTTCCAAGAACACCTGATTGAACAACTTTTTTAACAAGCTTCATGTTGGGGTCGAAACGAGGTTGAAAACCAACTGAAACAATTTTTCCGCTTTTCTTTTCCGCTTTCATAATTTCAATGGCTTCTTCAGTGGTTACGCACATGGGTTTTTCCAATAACACATTCACACCCTTATTCAGTGCATAGACTGTACATTCCATATGGGTTTTGTTATAGGTACATACACTGACTGCGTCAAGGTCTTTTTCATTATCCAGCATTTCAATATGATTTCTGTAACATCTTACATTAGGTAAATCCCATTTCTTAAAGAAAGCTTCTGCTTTTCCTTCAATCAGATCGGCTCCTGCTACCACTTCTACATCAGGCATTTCTTTATAAGCCTTAATATGAGCATCTGCAATCCATCCGGTTCCGATAATTCCTACTTTTAGTTTTTTTGAAGTGTCAATCGTTTTTTCTTCATGGGTTTTTTTAAATTCGTCAAGTATTGACATACTGTCTGCCATTTGAACACACTCCTTTTAATAAATTTATTTGAATAAATAGGTTGTTTCTGATATACTGATTATAACAAATGAAAGAAATAGATTCTTTTAAAATATTGACTCTTTATTGTATAATTTTGACTAGGGAAGTGAATGTTATGTATGTTGAAGTTGTTAAAGCTTCTGTGCCGAATACGCATGCAAGAATATTGGGGGATATACGAAAAAAATCCTTCGGGAAAAGTGATTATCATTTGCATAATGAAATTGAGATTATGTATGTTAAGGAAGGATGCGTAAAATGGAAGCTTCCAGACACTTCAATACTTTTAAAAAGTGGTGAGGTTCTTTTTGTTAATGCGCGTATTCCCCATGCGACTGACAGTACGGAGACAGGGGTATCAAATCTTGTGATTCAATTTGACATAGAAAAACTTTTGCAAAATCATTCCGTGCAAAAAAATAAGTATTTAAGACGATTGATTAACGGTGGTGAAGTAGCCTATCATCGCTTTATGGCGGGAGAGAAGGAGACAGAAGAGCTTATACAATATATTGAAAAAATTGATGAGGAAAATAACGGGCGTCAAAAAGCCTATGATATATATATTCAATCTTACATTTTTTCTATCATTGGCTTTTTATACCGGCATAATTATTTATTGGATTCTGAGAATATATTGATTGATAAAGATGCAATTAAAAAAATAGACCCTTTCCTTACCTACATTGAAAATCATTATCATGATGATATTACCTTGGATAGTGTAAGTCAATATTTTGGGTTAAATCCTTCATATCTTTGCAGGCTTTTTAAAAAGGCTACCAACAGTACTTTTACCAAATATCTTAATTTGGTTCGCATTGTTAATGCAGAGGAGCTTTTAACAACAACCAATGACAGTGTTTTAGAGATTGCTTTAAGTGTCGGATTTCCGAACGTCTCGTATTTTAATCGTATTTTTAAACAATATACCAATTGTACGCCCGGATTTTATCGAAAAGTTAAAGTGTGCAAGTAATGGAGGTTTATTATTTGAATAAAAAAGAATTAAGAAAAAAATATTACGAGTTAAGAAATCAAATGACAGAGCAAGAGGTTTCGGAAAAAAGTCATAAAATCATGGAACGTTTAGTAAAAAGCCAATGGTATGGCAATGCCGGTGTAATTATGACCTATGTAGGATTTAATAAGGAAGTGGATACCAAAGAATTTATTCGGTATGCCCTGAAAAACGGGAAAAAAATTGTCGTTCCTATTACCGATATGCGTTCCGGAACCTTGCTTTTATCCGAAATAAAGGATTTCGATACGGAATTGGAAGTTGGTACTTATGGCATTTTAGAGCCTAAAAAAGAATATGTTAGCATAGTAGAAGATGAGACGGTTGATTTGGTGATTGTGCCCGGACTTGTTTTTGATTTGCGGGGCTATCGGATTGGATATGGCGGAGGGTTTTATGATAAGCTGTTGGAGCGGTTTAAACATCAGTATATTGCAATAGGCGTAGCTTTTGATTTTCAAGTGGTGAATTGTATACCGGCAGAAAGCTATGACAAAAGTGTAGCGCATATTATTACGGAAGAAAGGATTATATCAATATGAATGCAAATACAGATATACAGTATGGAGTTACCGAACGTGGCTCGAACTGGTTGTTTTTTACTGTCATCATTGTACAGATTATTGTAGGAATTATCGTAAATGTGACTGTTTCCATAACGAATAAGGATATTCCAATGAATTTGTTATTGCTGTGCACTCAAATATTTGCCGTATTTATTCCATGTTATGTTTATATGAAGTATAAACATGTGAATGTAATAAAAACTTTACGGCTAAGGCCGTTAAAGCTCAAATATGCTTTTTTGTCGTTATTGCTTGGAATTGCGACACAATATATTGCTCAAATTTTTAATTTGCCTATTTTGATATTGCTTAGTTTATTCGGTGAAATACCGCCTATGCCTATAGAAATTCCAAATAATGTACATGATTTATTGATTACTTTAGGGATTGTTGCAATAGTACCTGCAGTGTTTGAGGAGATCATGGTTCGGGGAATTATTATGAGTTCTTATGAAAAAAGAGGAACCAAGGTTGGTATTATCATATCTGCCGTTTTTTTCGGTTTGCTTCATATGGATATTAAAAATTTATTCGGTCCCATTGTTTTCGGCATTGTATTCGGCTATATTGTAATTCGTACCGATTCCATTTTTGCAGGCATGATTGCTCATTTTGCCAATAATGGGTTTGCAATTTTAATTAGCTTTTTCTATGAAAATTATATGGAACCGATTTCTTTTATGGATACTTATTTATTTGTACTGGTATTATTTACCGTATCATCACTACTGTTTATATTCATTATCGGTTATTTTCGCAATCATGCGGAGTTAAAAGAGACTTCAATGACGGAAGTGCATACCGGCCGTTTGAGAAACGCTTTTATTAATTTTCCGGTGCTTTCAATTATTATTTTATACATTATTTTTGCGGTTTTTGAAATAGTAACCATTGCCAACGGCAAGGTCTGAATAATCTTTGAATAATGCAAGCAGGTTTTACTTAAAATAATATGGTAAAACCTATTTACTTTTATATTTAAAAAGGAGATATTATCATGACCTCGTCTGTTTTTAACGTAGAAGGCATGACATGTAGTAATTGTGTCGATATGGTCCGAAGTGCGGTAAGTGCTGTTGACGGCGTGAATAATGTTAAGGTGGATTTTGAAAGTAAACAGGTAAAGGTGGATTATGATTCCAATGTAGTAAGTGATCAAAAAATAAAGGAAGCCATTGCCCAAATGGGGTATAAAGTGCAGTAAGTGTGCATAATAAAGAGGGGAATTCAGAATGAAAGTGATTCATTTTGAATTCCTTTTTTCATAACGAATAGGAAAGTTCTATCTTTTGATTTTTTTATAAAAGAACTTTTCGTTAATGAATTTCAAGAGGACCTAAAGTATAGATTGCTTTTTTTGGTTTCATACTGTAATACAGGAGAATACCATCAATACCATTGGATAAGAGTGATTGTCATGGCGTTAACATTATACCGTTTTAAATTTTATTTGAATGCAATACATTCATTAGAAATAGGCAATATTCATTCGAACATTCATCCACATACTTGGGAAATTGTCTTATATATTAGCAAAAACAATCATCATGATTTTATTCAGTTTAGTGAGATGGAGAAAGACGTACAAGCCTATCTAGCTCAGTATGAAGAAAAACTGTTAAATGAAATACCGCCCTTTGATAAGATTGCTCCCACTATGGAGCATATCGGGGAAATACTTTTTCTACAGTTGACGGAGATGATGAATAGTAAGGGCTGGACACTTCAAAAACTTGAAATAAGCGAAAGCCCTACAAGGACGTATATTATACTCAATGACGGAAACTACGAATTTGAGTACCAAGTAGATTTGGAAGGAAGTTTAAATCGTAGTTGGGAATCAACGACAAGTGGGATGACAGACAAGAGTCGGTCAGCGGGGGATGAAAGAGAAGGAGGGAAGGGAGAACAAGAGCCGGAACTCCCTGCAGAAGAATGCCGATTCAACCAAAGAACAGAAAAAGCCGACATGGAAGCCTTGAAAACATTAACGTGCATTGAACAGGATGTCAAAAAAGAAAACCATTTCAAAAAGAATTTGATAAGAAAGGCTGTCCGTTTGTGTTTATATATATTATGGCTTGCAATAACGTCGGCAGTGTTTTATGTATTGCTAATTCGAACAGGATATTATCCGTGGGCGGAAGATACATGGGGGCATATGTTTAAAACTCATTTTTTATATGACCAGGTTATGGCGGGAAATTATTTTCCGCTTTATATGGAGTATTGGTATAACGGTGTTCAACCGTTTCGGTATTGGGCCCCCTTGCCATACTATATCATGCTTTTGTTTGAAATGATAACCAAAGGCAATTCCATTCTTGCATATAATTTGTTTGTTGTGTTTATTTTTTCAGCCGGCACTTTTGGCTGGATACTCTGGGGTATGAAATTAAATCATATGAAAATCGCCTTATTATTTGGTGTGTTGTGGTTTTTTATGCCGGATAACCTAAGGGTGCTGTTTGTGGAAGGCAATCTCCCCAGAGTGGTGGTTACCACCCTTTTGCCATACCTTATGCTGGGGGTGTGGGAGTACCTTGAAAATAGGAGTAAGCGAAGCTTTGTGGTGATTGCCGCAGGAATGTTTTTATGTACTCTCAGTCATCTAATGATAGCGGCTATGGTAGGGATCACATTATTTATATTTGTGATGATTGACGGTTTTGTGCATAAACGGATGAAAAATGCCATAGAGGTTCTTTGTATTGCAGTGTTGGGAATTGTGTCCACTGGAATATGGCTTTATCCTGCATTACAAGGGGGCTTGCTGTCTTTGGATCCGGAAGCGGTGGCAGAGGTTATGGAAAACCTTACTTATCCTGCGCTGCAGTCCATCAATCCTTTACTCCGATTAAGGAATAAAGAAGTATTTTATTTTGGAATTTCAGCTTTTTTTATTTCTTTAGTGGGTATTTTGTTTGGAGACAGGAAAAGCAAACCGTATTTTTGGGTTGTTCTCATTATCTTTTTCGGTACTACAAAATCATTTGTTCCCATATTGTCCAGGCTTCCGTTCAGTCAATTGTTTTGGATGATGCGATTTGGTCCCATGGCACTGGTGTGTTTTTTAACAGGGCTTCTTTTATGGCAAAATGTTCGTAAGGTTGTATACCTATTTATGTGTTTATTCATTATTTGGGATTGTTCTATTTCTTACAATGTGGTTTTCCACAATGCGAGTGAACCCACAGAATTAATGGATGCCGTTTCAACCGGTATACAAACAGCGGAACAACGGATTGCAATGCTTGATTTAAGTAAATACGGTTCGTTTCCCAGTTATTATTTGACGTATAATCCGTTATCCCATAAAAAACTTTCGCAGGTTTACGGTTGGGCATGGCAGGGAGCAAAAACCGCTTCCAATATTATGTGGATTAATTCTGCATTGGAAGGTGAGTATTATCCTTTTATGTTTGATCGATGTGTTGAACTGGGTGCGGATACATTGATTGTGAAGAAAGATCAAGTAAAAGATTGGGCAAGTTTTTTTGAAGCTGCTGAAAAAATTGGGTACAAGGTGATTGACGAGTCAACAATGGTGCTTACCTTAAAACTTCCTATAGATGAAAGCTTTGCTACCAAGGTAAGGTATGAAGGCCTTGCCATCGGCAAATATGCGCCTAACATAGCCTATATGTTTCCTGCATATGAAGTGGGAACAAGTTTTTATATCGAGGATTATCATCTTTCCGAACTACTGCAATACAAGGTAATTTATCTGTCAGGATTCCGGTATAAAGATATGGAAAAGGCAGAGAATATGATAAAAGAACTGTCTGAAAACGGCGTGAAGGTTTTAATCGATTTAACCGGTGTTCAGGAATCTGTATTTTCATCAAGGCAAGAGTTTTTAGGCGTCATTGCACAGCCTGTTAAATTTTATAATAATTTCGGTAAATTGAAACTGTTTGATGAATACATTACCGTTGGTGATATTCCTGAGGAATATGAGGAATGGAATACTTTTTTTCTTGTGAATCTGGACAAGGTTTACGGAGAAACCGAGTTTAACAGACAGTATCTTGATTTTTTGGGAAGTAAGTATAATGACAATATTATTTTTATCGGATTCAATTTGCCTTTTTATGCTTTGAATACGAAAGATGCAAAAGCGGTTGAAATGTTCGAACAGATAACCGGTATTCGGTATAACGAACCGCCCCAAAGAGATTTGATTCCGATTAAAGTAGATAGGGCCGGCAATGTAATGACTGTTGAAACCGAGGAAGAAAACGTACTTACGGGAATAGCTTATTTGGATGCTTTTATTCCTGTTACCGGAGAATTTGAAGAAAGACATTCATTGATACACATGAAGGATAAAAAGATTGTATATAAAGTCGGGTATCCATATTTGATACAAGGCGCTATTACCAGTGCTATTGGTGTGTTAGGGATGATATTGGCTTATTATTTTTTGTATACGAGGAAAAAGGAGATATAGATTCACAGGAGGTTATTTTTGGATGAAAAAATTGTTATACCTTATTGGTATTGTAGTTGTTTTCTTTGTACCTATGTATGCATCGGCGCAAGATATTGTTCTGGACGGGACTTTTGAAGACTGGGAAGATAAACCCGGCCTTGAAGATGGTAAAGGAGACGAAGTGGTTTTTTATGATATCCAACAGGTAAAGTGGTTTATGAATCCAGAACAAGAACAGTTTTATTTGTATATAGAAAGAGAACCGCTGGGAGACCGTCATAATAATGAAGAGGATTATAACAAACAGTGGAGTGTCAATATTTTTTTTCATACCGATTTGGGAGAGCGGAAGGCAGTGGTTACTTACCAGCCAAGCAGCATGCAGGTTGAAGTGGATTTTTATGACGAACAAGACAAAAGACTGTGGAAGTCAAAAGGCAAGTGGGGAGACGTTAGGGATTCAAGAGCAGCATTTGAATTTGCCATCCCGTCAGAAGAAATTGTAGGTTCGTTCATTACAGGATATGATTTTGATTTTTATGTGGAAAGCAGTTCGGATCGAGTTCCGGATAATGGAGTCATAACCGTCTCAACAGTCAGTACGTTTCCGGTCATGGCAGGGGGTGCAGCATTAGCGTTTGGAATGGTTGGTTTGGTAATGTATTTGAGGAAAAGGATATAGGATATATGAATCCATATTTATCTTATCGTAGGGACGACCTGTAGTCCAATGTCGTCAACTTAACAAACCATATTATATGGATATATGTTCATATATGGATAAATTCTTTTATTCTGAGTGCTACAGAGTCACGGCGAAGGCAAATAGACATTTAGGCAAAAATACCACGGACGGTATTTTTAGCATCACTCGCAACATGGACGTTGCGTTGATGCGGCCTTAAATGGATATTTGACGAGCCGATGAGTCTGTGCACGAGGAATACTAATTTAGGAATATATGAACATGTATCCATTATATAACACCTTAAGTTGACGACATTGTCTGTGGTTTCCCGTAAAAATAGCAATAGTAATGATTTATTTGCATATGACAGTATTTCTGCAAAACAGAAAGGAGCACAAATGGCTATAATAGCTTTTTTAGTATGGATTTTACTTATATCTGTATTTACCAAATTAAAAAATTATTTTTTTAAATTTTTGGTCGGCAGCGTAGGGCTATTCTGCTTTGTCATGTATTTAGGAAGAAAAACATTGGTTGCATCATTTTCTTATGTTGTAGCGTATATGGTTTGGCTTATAGGACATTTGTTCCGGTTTTATTCCGTTTCTCCTGCTCATTTTGTTATCACCGTTTATCATAATTTGGAAGCTGTTTCCTTTATTATCGACTATGAATGTTCCGGCTTTGTTGAAGTTGTCGTCTATTTAAGTTGTTTGTGGTTTTATCCAATATATTTCTTGTATGAAAAGGCCGTTTACTCGGTTTTTGGTATGGTGTGCATTTTTGGGGCGAATGTTTTGAGAATATTGTTTATTGCTGTTGTTGTGCATATTTTCGGGAATCAGCTTCTTTTTATTGCTCATACTGTCCTGGCCCGTTTACTGTTTTTTGTTATCATGCTTGTTTTATATTACATGGTTTTTACCAAGCCACATATATTAAGGCAAAAGGTAGGGAGCTTTTTATATGCAAATGATAAATAGGATTTTTAATGAACTGATTTTTTGGATAGCCTGGATTGTTATTCCTATTGTTTGGGAAATAGGTCAAGGATTGTTGACAGCGGTTGCCGCACTTATGAGCCGTAATAAAGAGATAGACGATAATGAAGAGAAAGTTTTTTTCCCTTATGTTACCATATTAATCCCTGTATATAATTCGGCCAAGACCCTTAAAATATGTTTACAATCCATAGTCAGTCAAAACTATCCTCTTGATAAAATCGGGGTTGTTTTAATTGATAACGGTAGTAAAGACGACAGTTTTGAAATATTTAAGAACTTTCAGAAGGAACATCCTCACATAAGTATTTGGTGGGATTCTTCCCGGCAGGGAAAGTCAAAAGCATTAAACAAAGGGATTTTTTTAAGTACCGGTAAGTATATTATTAATATCGACAGTGATGGATGGCTTGATAAAAATGCCATAAGAAATGTGGTTTTTAGATTTGAAAGGGACAATACCATTGCTTGTATGACAGGCGTGGTTCTTATTGACCATCACTTGATTGAGCAAACGGACAGTAAATTACTGAAATTAATTAGAAAATGCGAGTTGTTTGAGTACATGGAATCTTTTTTAGTAACAAGAAAAATACAGTCCGTAACCAATAGTCTTTATACCTTGTCGGGTGCTTTTTCATGTTTTCGTACTTCGATACTTTTAAAAACGCAAATGTATAATAATATTACCGTTGGAGAAGATACTCATATGACTTTTCAAATAAAAGATATATTGAAGAAGAAAATGGTATTGTGTGAGAATGCATTTTTTTATGCGGCTCCCATAGAGGATTTCAATAAACTATATACGCAAAGACAAAGGTGGCAAAGGGGCGAAATTGAAGTGGCCAGTCTTTTTACGGGCAGTCACCTTGGAAGCTTGAGAGATTTTTTTAAGAAGCCGGCCATGAGAATACTGGTTACCGACCATACGATGACATTTCCAAGGTTCATTTGGTATTTTGCAATGATTTATTTATATTTTATCAACTATCCGTTAAAACTAATTATTGGGGCTAATTTGTTGCTATATGTTCTTTATGTTTTTAGCAGTTTGATCTTTTTTTGTGTAGGGAGAGTGTTTTTACGGGAACAGAAAGAAATGAGAGAGTATATTTGCAGAAACTTTATGATATGTTTTTTAATGCCTATTTACCGTTTTTTGGTTTATTGGATAAGGATGGCGGGAATCATTAATTCCATAGGTACCATGTCGGTTTGGAAATCTTCCAGTTTTAGTGAGGAGATTCATGCATTTAAAAATGAAATGGAGGAACAGTATTATTCAAAATTACGGTTTATCAAAACCATTGAAAGGTTGATTCATCATAAATAAAGTCTATGTACTGTTGCCATGCTACAACGAACAGGACAATATCAAGGAATTGACGGCAAAATGGATAAAACAGTTAAGAGACAAAAGAATAAAAGATAAATATGGTTATGAAATTGTCTTGGTAAATGACGGAAGTTTTGATGGCACCAACAACAGTTTAAAAAAGATTCAAGAAAAGAACGAGCATATTACCGTGATCACCCATCAACAAAATATGGGTTTAGGGCAAGTTTTGAGAACAGGGATCACATATATTGAAAAGAAAGCAAATGAGAATGACGTTCTGTGTATTATGGATGCGGATAATACTCATGATCCGTGTTATATCCATTCCATGCTGAATAAAATGAAGGAAACGGGAGCTGAGTGCATTATAGCGTCCAGGTATCAAAAGGGGTCAAAAATTATAGGCGTATCATGGTTCAGGAATTTGATGAGTTATGGAGCAAGATTGTTATATACCGTTTCTTTAGGAATACCTAATGTCAAAGATTATACTTGCGGTTATCGTATTTATAAGATGAAAAAGATAAAAAAAGCAATGGCTTTATACGGTGATCAATTTATAAGCGAAACAGGATTTACCTGTATGGTTGAAATATTATATAAGTTGTATGTGGTGGGTACCACATTTAATGAAATTCCGTTTGAATTAAGATATGATTTGAAAAAGGGAGCCAGTAAGATGAAAGTAGTGAAAAATGCCATAAAGAGTATTGATATTGCAATTCATGCACGAAGGAGATATAGATATTGATTACCAATTTAGGAATATATGAACTGTATTTGATTGAAGTTAATGAATAATTTTCTCCTGATATCCATATCCTACACGTGTATTATTAAAAATGATAGGATGAGTGGACTTGAGTACATTTAAAAAATATTTTAAATTTTCGGTTATCGGAATCATTACAGGTTTATGCAACGGGCTTTTTGGTTCCGGCGGCGGCACTGTTGCCGTACCGGCCATGGAGATGATGCTTCACGCGGAAGAACATCGTGCCCATGCAACAGCCATCGGCATTATATTGCCGCTTACTTTGGTAAGCATCTTTTTTTATGTACGGAACAGTTTCGTTGATTGGAACTTAACATGGCAGGTTGCGATAGGAGGAATACTGGGAGGATATATTGGGGCAAGAACATTGAAAAGGATTTCTGCACGTGCATTGAGAAAAATATTTGGAATTTTTATGATTATCGCTGCGATAAGGATGGTATTTTAATATGTGGATAGCTGTTACTGCGGGATTTATATCGGGTATTATCAGTGGAATGGGGATAGGAGGAGGGACCGTTCTTATACCTATCCTTGTTTTTGTTTTGCGTACCAATCAACATATTGCACAAAGCATTAATTTATTGTATTTTATTCCAACGGCAGTTATTGCATTAATTGTTCATATAAAAAATAAAAACATGGATTTTAAGTTAGCTGTTCCTATTGTGTTATTTGGCATATTAGGAGCATTGATCGGTTCACGCCTGGCAGTTTCAATTTCTTCGGCAAACTTGAAAAAAATATTTGGGATGTTTTTATTATGTATGGGAACTTATGAGATTTTCAGGAAATAGGCCTAATTTAATTTTGTGAAAACATTGACGAACATTTGAATTTGAGATATAATTTCTATAAAAATCAACCATTTTATTTAAAAATTTATATTTAAATTTAGGGGGATTATCATGGAAAGAGTCTATAATTTTTCTGCAGGCCCATCAGCGTTGCCTGAAGCCGTTTTGAAAAAGGCTCAGGAGGAAATGCTCGTCTACAAAAATACCGGAATGTCTGTTATGGAAATGAGCCATCGCTCAAGTGCGTTTCAGGAAATTATTGATACTGCTGAAAAGAATTTGAGAGACCTTATGCAGATTCCGGACAATTATAAAGTGTTGTTTTTACAGGGTGGGGCATCCAGCCAATTTGCAATGATTCCGTTGAATTTGTTGTCAAAGAGCAAAAAGGCGGATTATGTGATTACCGGAACATGGGCTAAAAAAGCGTATAAAGAAGCAAGTCGTTATGGAACCGTTAATGTCGTAGCAAGTTCGGAAGATCAAACTTTTAACTACATACCGGAATTGGATCCCGACAAGTTTGATAAAGATGCGGATTATTTCTATATAACAACCAATAATACCATTTACGGTACCAGGTATACAAAACTTCCGGATACGGGAAACGTTCCTTTGGTTGCAGACATGTCTTCCAATATTTTATCGGAAGTATATGATGTCAGTAAGTTCGGTCTGATTTTTGCAGGAGCTCAAAAGAATATGGGACCTGCAGGACTTACCGTTGTGATTATACGCGAAGACCTTATCGGACATGCAATGGATATTACTCCAACCATGTTTAATTATAAAACGCATGCGGACAATGGATCTATGTTTAATACACCACCTACCTACAGCATTTATATATGCAATCTTGTACTGGAATGGTTAAAGGAATTGGGCGGTATTCCTGCTATGCAGAAGATAAACGAAGAAAAGGCGAAAATTCTTTACGATTATCTTGATGAATCAAAATTGTTTAAGGGTACGGTGGTACCAAAAGACCGTTCACTGATGAATGTACCTTTTGTAACCGGGGATCCGGATTTGGATGCAAAATTTATTAAGGAAGCGGCATCCCATGGATTAGTGAATTTGAAAGGCCATCGTACGGTTGGCGGAATGCGTGCAAGCATCTACAATGCAATGCCTATTGAAGGAGTCAAAAAATTAGTAGAATTCATGAAGAAATTTGAAATGGAAAATAGGTAATTTCATTATTTTATATAGAAAGAGGGAATGAACTTGTATAATATATTGACATTAAACAAAATTTCATCAAAGGGATTGGATTTGTTTAGTAAAGATAAATACAATGTAGGGGATAATATTGAAAATCCTGATGCAATCATTCTTAGAAGCTTTTCAATGCATGAAATGGAATTGCCTGAAACGTTAAAAGCCGTTGCAAGAGCGGGAGCAGGGGTTAATAATATACCGATTGAGAAATGTTCTGAAAAGGGAATTGTAGTCTTCAATACTCCCGGAGCTAATGCCAATGCCGTAAAAGAGCTGACAATTGCCGCATTGTTTTTAGCTTCCCGTAAAATCGTACAAGGGATTCAATGGGCTAAGACATTAGCAGGACAAGGGGACGCTGTTCCTAAGCTCGTTGAAAAAGGCAAGTCCAATTTTGCCGGTCCTGAAATTGAAGGAAAAAAGCTTGGTGTAATTGGGCTTGGTGCAATTGGTGTCATGGTTGCAAATGCTGCACATTCATTGGGAATGGAAGTGGAAGGTTACGATCCCTATATTTCCGTAGATTCTGCCTGGGGATTATCAAGAAGTATCAAAAAAGCTACGGACATTAATTCACTTCTTGAGACTTCGGATTATATTACTTTACATGTACCGTTGACACCTGATACCAAAAATATGATTGATGCAGAACAATTTGCAAAAATGAAAAAAGGTGTTCGTTTATTGAATTTCTCAAGGGGGGAATTGGTGAATAACCAAGCGTTGATTTCAGCTATTAATGATCAAATTGTGGCAGCCTATGTAACGGATTTCGCATGTGATGAGTTGCTCAATATAGAACAGGTTATCTGTATTCCTCATCTTGGAGCATCCACACCGGAATCCGAAGAGAACTGTGCCGTTATGGCAGTGAAAGAGGTTATGGATTTTCTTGAAAACGGACACATTAAAAATTCCGTTAATTTTCCGGATTGTGAATTAGTGCGTTCTGCAGATTATCGTATCACAATTGCACACAAAAATATTCCGAACATGGTAGGACAAATGTCTACCGGGCTTGCTAACAGTGGAATTAATATTGCCAATATGCTCAACAAAAGTAAAAAGGACATGGCATATACCATCATTGATACAGAAGAACCGTTACCGGAAGAGATTGTTAATAAAATTAAATCCATAGACGGAGTATTGAATGTGAGAGTATTGTAGATAAATGTATAAAAATGAGGAGGGTGTTATATAAGTAAATTAGGATAAAATACAACGGGCGGGGATGAAAAACCCGCCCGTTGTTGTATTGGGTACAGATTCATATATGGATAAAGTGTTATAACGTTACGTTGATGCGGCCTAAATCTGTATTTTCTAATTTCTATTTAACTTTGCCGTGACTCTGTCGGGCGACCACAGGTCGCTCCTGCAAGAATAACGATTTATCCATATATGAATCCGTATCCAGTGTAGGGGCGATTCAAGAATCGCCCGTAGGATAGGTAAATATTATGTTTTGTGCGACAGCCCCTTTTTACTTAAATTTATTCATAACCAATCCTGTAATCAACTTGGGATAAAAATAGGTTGACTTCTGTGGCATTTTTTCATTAGCCAAAGATACATCCTTAATTTCATGAACTTTGGTTGCATTAAGAAGGAATGAGCATTGGAAATTCCCGTTTTTCACCCATTCAATGGCTTCTTTTGAGTCTCTGGTGTAAGTAAGATTTTTTTGGTTGGCCATGTTTTCCATGTCAATACCTAATAATTTATCCAGCACAAGGGTATGTAATATGCTTACGTCAAGATTTCTGTAAGCAAGGGATTTATCAGGCAGCATGCTGTCCATAATATTTGCATTTTTCAGGGTAAAAATATAATAGTAATTTTTCCCTGTATACAGTGCAAAGGTTTTTTGATGGGAATTTTCACTTAACGTTTTTTCAATTTCTAATGCCATATTTTCTGCATTCTGCTCACTATGAAATTTTTCAATATCAAAATTTTCTGTCAGTTCATTTACCAGCTTGTTTTCATCAAAATGGTCTAAATTTTTAACTAATCGGTGGGTAGGGAATACCACCAGTCCCGGATCGTCCATATCCACCAGCATCATCATGACGTAATTAAAGAGGTCCTCTTCGCGGTAATTGGGATTTTCCTCTCTCATTTTATTTCTGAAATTTAATGCCGTTTCATATCGGTGATGACCGTCTGCGATAAACAGCTGTTTATCTTCAAAATATTTTTGTATCTTTGCAATGGTTTCATGGTTGGTAACAATCCAAAGATTTTGAATGATACCGTCCCATGACTTAAAAGAGATACAAGGTGGGGTACTGGATATATTATCAATTATTTTTGAGAGTTTTCTTTCTATATCGATATATAAAGAATAGATTTGGCTGAAATTGCTGTAAGTTGTTGACATAAGATTAAAACGATCCGTTTTGGCCTTTGAAAGGGTTTCTTCGTGTGGAAGAATCACTCCCTTTGAAAATTCCTCCAGCTTAACCAATGTAATAAAACCTTTAAAAGACTTGGTTGTACCGTCTTTCAGCGTAAAAATTTCTTCATAAAGGTATATTGCAGGTTGTGATTCGTATATCAATATACCTTCCTTAATCCAATTGTTTAAATATTCTGCGGCTCTTGTATACCGATTGTTTTCTGTATTGTCATCCTGGTATTCCTTGCCGTACTCCAGGCGGATGACATTGTTTGGGTGCATGTTATAAAACATTTCCTGTTCATCCGGGGAAATAATATCGTAAGGAGGAGTGGTAACCAAACCAAGATCTTTGATTTTTTCAGTATTATAACGCAGCCCTTTAAAAGGAATAATATTTGCCATTTTTTTCACCTCACATAAAATCTACCTTGAAATTTTATACTATATTTTACCTATAGTCAAGTTGTTAATTTTTAGGCGAATGATTTTTTTGGATAAAGGAAAAAGTAAAATATATAATATGTGCTGGTGTGGTGTGAAACCAATGATCAAGTTCACCAAATTAATAGAACTTCCCATTATCAGCCTAACATCAGGGAATAAGATAGGTACCATATACGATGTCATATTTATGCCGGACAATATGCAGATTATTGCCTTTATTATAGTGCTTAAAAAGCTTTTTGCGGGGAAAAAAGTTGTATTGTTTAAAGATATTGAAACCGTAGGTGAAAATGCGGTATTTATTCAGAATGACTCAAAAATGATGAATATTACCCAATGGCATATGCCTGAAGACGCAAAAAGCTATCGAAAACACGTATCTGACGTACCGGTTTATACCGACAACGGTATCAGTATTGGAGCGGTACAGGATGCACTTTTTAATTTTGAATTAGGCGTTTTGGCCGAATTCGAAATAAGCGAGGGCTTCATCCAGGATTTAATGGATGGAAGAAAAAAGATTCCCGTTTCTGAATCAATACACATGGAAAAGGGTATATTAATTTTAGATAATAATAAAATAAATGATGTACAATATAGCGGAAAAGGATTAAAAAGACTGTTATCGGAAAGGAAGTATTGATGTATGAGACGCAATGGTTTTACAAAAGGTTTGGTTACGGGAACAATTCTTGGAGCAACTGTAAGCATGATGGTGAATCCTATGGAAGGAAGAGAAAGAAGGGCCATGAGGAAGAAAGCCAATAAATTTATGCGGGCAGTAGGAAATATCATTGAAGATATTATGGATCTGAGAAGATAAGCTGGAGATAGTTGTCTCCAGCTTATCTCATGGGTAAGGCAAGGGGATATTGAATATGTATCTTAGTAAAAGGAAAATTTTGTCTATTGTTTTGGGTTTTATATTTTTAGCATTCCTATATTTTATTTATTCCATCCGTGTGCCTTTAATCGATGTACTAAAACCGGTATTTATCGCTTTATTCATCTCCTATTTAATCAATCCGGTTGTCAACTTTTTGGAAGAGAAATACTTGCCCCGGACGGTATCCATTTTAATTATTTATTCTTTTACCGTTGCAATTATGGCGATGATTCTTATATTTTTTATTCCTGAACTGGTAAGAAGTATCCGGGATTTGATTAAGACATTGCCTGAATACTTTGAAAGATACCAAGTGTTGTTTACCGAGTTTGTCATACGGTATAGACACAGCGATTTACCGGATATTGCCAAGGAAATGCTGGATAAATCCATTACAAATGGGCAGCAAATGCTGATGGATATCTTAAAGCTATCCATTGCCTATTTGCCGGGAATATTTTCATTAATAGCGGACACGGTTTTAGGGGCGGTCATAGGCTTTTATATTATCCGGGACATAGATATTTTTCATAAAGCCGTTGTTTCGTTATTTCCCAAGAAGCATCGGGATTGGATTTTTGGTTTTATTCAGGATATTGATGTGGTATTTTCAGGATTTATCAGAGGACAATTGTTGGTTGCAGTCATTTTAAGTATTCTCACTTCCATAGGTTTATGGATACTTGGAGTGAAGTATGCAATGATCCTTGGGCTTTTAGCAGGATTGATGGATGTCATACCGTTCTTCGGTCCGATTTTAAGTGCCGTTCCGGCAGTGATTATTACTTTAATTGATAATCCGGTGAAGGTCATATGGGTCATTTTACTGAATGTGTTTATTCAACAGATAGAAGGGTCCATACTCACTCCTAAAATAATAGGAAATCGAGTGGGGCTTCATCCTGTTATTACCATAATATCCGTACTAATCGGCGGCAAATTTTTCGGTTTAATAGGAATGCTGTTAGCCGTACCGGTTACGGCTATTATCAAAGTGTTGGCAAGGCGAATTGTGCGCTCAATCGTATAGGCGGGGTCTCTTGACAGAAAATGCTGAATTGTATATAATTCCTATATTATGAACGATAAATTTTAGTTTGTTATTTTGGTTTGGCAAAAATTTTTATGCACGGAAGGAAAAGAATTAGAGTGCCTAAAAAACGGTCTCGTTAAAGAAAGGAAGAAATATATGCAAAAGCTTGGCGTGAATGAAATACGTGAAAAATATTTAAGTTTTTTTGAAAGCAAAGGGCATTTGAGATTACCAAGTTTTTCGTTAATTCCTCAAAATGATGCAAGTTTATTGCTGATTAATGCGGGAATGGCTCCTTTAAAACCCTATTTTACGGGAAAGGAAAAGCCGCCAAGAAAAAGGGTAACCACTTGTCAAAAATGCATCCGTACGCCTGACATTGAGAGGGTTGGAAAGACGGCGCGACATGGAACTTTTTTTGAAATGTTGGGGAACTTTTCTTTCGGAGATTATTTTAAGCGGGAAGCCATCACGTGGGCGTGGGAATTTGTTACGGAAGTTTTACAATTGCCTGTTGACCGATTATGGGTTAGTATTTATGAGGAGGATGAAGAAGCCTTTGAAATCTGGACAAAGGTGGTAGGCGTATCTCCTGACCGTATGGTCAGAATGGGCAAAGAAGACAATTTTTGGGAAATCGGCACAGGTCCGTGTGGCCCATGTTCTGAAATATATTTTGACAGGGGACCTGAGACAGGTTGCGGTTCAGCGGATTGTTCGGTAGGGTGTGACTGCGACCGATTCGTTGAATTTTGGAATCTTGTGTTTACCCAATTTGACAAAGATGAAGAAGGCAATTATCATCGGCTGCCCAATCCTAACATTGATACGGGAATGGGGTTGGAAAGACTTGCTGCAATTATGCAAGGGGTCAATTCCCTTTTTGAAGTGGATACGGTAAAAAATATCATGGAACATGTAAGCAGAATTGCCAATGTGAAATATGGTGACAGCCCGGAAACCGATGTTTCTTTAAGGGTTATTACTGACCATATTCGAAGTACCACTTTTATGGTTTCTGACGGTATTCTTCCATCCAATGAAGGAAGAGGGTATGTATTGAGAAGATTGTTAAGGCGTGCTGCAAGGCATGGGAAATTGCTGGGCATTGAAAAACCCTTTTTATATAAAATTTCTGAAACGGTGATCCGTGAGTCAAAAGATGCTTATCCGGAGTTGGAGGAAAAGAGAGATTACATAAAGAAAGTCATTAGGATAGAAGAAGAACGATTTGATGAAACCATTGACCAGGGATTGAATATTTTAAATCAATATATTGAAGAGTTAAAAGCAACCGGCAATAACATGCTTTCAGGTGACAAAGCATTTAAGCTTTATGATACTTATGGGTTCCCTATTGATTTAACCAAAGAAATTTTGACGGAACAAGGCTTTAAAGTGGATGAAGAAGGATTTGACAAAGAAATGAGCGTCCAAAGGGAACGCGCCAGAGCTGCCAGACATGATGAAGCTTCTGCCGGTTGGGACGATAATGTGTATACAAAAATGGATAAAAGCATTGTTACGGAATTTATCGGATATGATCAGTTTACTTCGGTATCCAAGGTGCTTGCCGTTGTAAAAGATGATTGTCAGGTAAACCAAGCGGTTGAAGGGGATAGTGTTGTCGTTTTACTGGATAAGACTCCTTTTTATGGGGAAAGCGGAGGACAAGTCGGCGATACCGGCGTCCTTGAAAACGACGGTGTAAAAATAAAAGTAACCGATTGTAAAAAAATCGGGGACGGAAAGATATTGCATATGTGTGAAGTGATAAAAGGCAACGTTGCTGTAGGAGATGAGATTACTGCAACGATTGATATGGACAGGAGAAAGTCCATATCACGAAACCATTCGGCAACTCATCTTCTTCACAAAGCGTTACGCAATGTCCTGGGGGACCATGTTGCGCAATCAGGTTCATTGGTTGCTCCGGATCGGTTGCGGTTTGACTTTTCTCATTTTTCTGCCATTGATAAGGAAGAACTGAAAAAGGTCGAAATGGAAGTTAATAAAGTGATTTTGGAAAGTCTGCCGGTTGACATTAAAGAAATGCCTGTTGATGAGGCGAGAAAGCTGGGGGCAACTGCTTTATTCGGTGAAAAATACGGTGATGTGGTCAGAGTGGTAAAAATGGGTGGTTATAGCCTTGAACTGTGCGGCGGTTGTCATGTGTCTTCCACAAGTCAGATTGGCTCTTTTAAGATCCTCAGTGAAAGCGGCGTGGCAGCAGGTGTCAGAAGAATTGAAGCGGTAACCGGGCTGGGTGTGCTTGAATACATTGATACAAAAGAAAGCGTGCTCAATGAAGTTGCAGAGGTATTAAAGTCAAGTTCTGCTGATGTTGTGAAAAAAGCTGAATCCTTGCTTTCCGAATTAAAAAATGCGCAAAAAGAAATTGATGCTTTACGTTCTAAGCTTTCTCTCAGTTCCGTCCATGATTTACTGGCTAAGGCCGTGGACGTTAATGAAATCAAAGTCGTCACAGCGAAAGTGGATGAGATGGATATGGAGAGCTTAAGAAACATGGCGGATGCCTTAAGAGATAAACTGCAGTCGGGCGTTGTTGTTTTGGCGACCGTAAAGGACGATAAAGTGAACTTTATTGCAGCGGCTACAAAAGATGTGGTTGCAAAAGGAATTCATTCCGGAAATATTATCAGAGAAGTTGCCAAAACAGCCGGCGGCGGCGGCGGTGGAAGACCCGATATGGCACAGGCCGGCGGCAAAGACCCGTCAAAAATTGACGAGGCACTGAATAAAGCATTGGAAATCATTCAGTCTCAGATAAAATAAGGGAAAGGAGAGTTATTCATGAGCGATTGCATTTTTTGCAAGATAGCTGCAAAGGAAATACCGTCCACAGTAGTGTATGAAGATGATACCGTGTTTGCTTTTAAGGACATTAATCCTGTTGCACCGGTACATATTCTTCTTATTCCTAAACAGCATATATCTTCCGCTTTGGAAATCAATGAAGAGAATGCGGATTTAATCAGTAAAATTTTTATGGTTGCACAAAAACTTGCAAAAGAATTAGGAATTGATAAAAATGGTTTTAGAATTGTAAATAATTGTGGCAAAGACGGTGGGCAAACGGTAGGACATTTGCATTTTCATGTGCTGGCAGGCAGAGAATTAGGCTGGCCTCCCGGTTGATGGAATAAAAAAACGAAAATGCTGATATTCTTGACATGCATGTTGAATATCGGTTATAATTTATATGAGTTGTATTTTATTTTTCCAGCAATTTACAAGGCGATGTAGGCAACTCACACCGCGCACAACTGTAGCGGAGGGAGGGAAATCATTCATGTCAGAGGTAAGAGTAAAAGAAAACGAAACATTGGACAGTGCACTTCGCAGATTCAAGCGTCAGTGTGCCAAGGCAGGTGTTTTATCCGAAGTAAGAAAGAGAGAACACTATGAAAGCCCCAGTGTTAGGAGAAGAAAGAAGTCTGAAGCTGCAAGAAAAAGAAAGTATAGGTAAATGGATCGGACAGAATAGACAGAATATAGGAAAAAGGAGGGGTGAGTGCAATGTCCCTCAAAGACAGATTATTGGATGATATGAAGATTGCCATGAGAGAAAAAGATCCGGTGAAAAAGAATGCGATTCAGATGGTAAGGGCGGCAATTCTTCAAGTGGAAAAGGATAACAAAGTGACACTTGATGATAATGGTGTAATAGATGTTATTGCGAAGGAAGTCAAAAAGAGAAAGGATGTACTTCCTGAATATGAAAAGAGCGGTCGACAGGATTTAATTGAGGATTTAAATAAAGAGATTGAGGTATTAATGAGTTATTTGCCTGAACAACTGTCTGAAGAGGAACTGGACGCTATCATAAAAGATACCATTCAAGAACTGGGCGCGTCAAGTATGAAGGATATGGGAAAGGTAATGTCAGCCGTCATATCCAAGACAAAAGGACGTGCGGATGGTAGAGTTATTAATACGATGGTAAAAAAATATTTATCATAGAAAAATAACAGCAGGATTTCCTGCTGTTATTTTTCTATTGATTATTGTGTTATATTACTTTTTTAATTCTAAATAAATCATTCAGTAGATGCCAATTCTGTGGAAACGGCCTTTCCATGGACCAATAACTTATACCGCCCAAATCAAACTGATGTACCATTTCGAATTTTGCTCTAATACTCCGTGCATCTTCAAACCAAACCATGTGCTGGTTGTTGTTTTCGTCCAAATAATTAAAATAAGGAGTTTGTGAGATCGTGTCAAAGTGTATGGCAGTCTTGTGCTTTTGAGCCAATTCTATTGCTTCATTTGGATTTACTGTATTGGCCAACGGATTATCTTTACAATAGGGTATTTGCCAATCGTGGCCGTATAAAGGAATTCCCATCATTACTTTATATTTTGGTATGGTGGCTTTTGCAAAATCCAAGACATTTTTTATCTGATTGCTTGGGGATACAGGCATAGGAGGCCCTCCAAACCAACCCCATTCATATGTCATGAGGATAACTCTGTCTGCAGTCATACCGTGTGAAAAATAATCATAAGCAGTGTAGCGGGGCGCGGTATGATGATCCGAGTATTTCGGCGGTACGGAAATCGTTAGGAGGATACCGTATTTTTTCAGTTTGCTTTTGAAATGCTCCAAAAAGGAGTTCAATAGTTTTCTGTCTTGGGCTAGTACATGTTCAAAATCTATATTAACACCGAAATATTTTTTACTTTTTAAAATATTAATGATATTGTCAATTAGTTTATTTTGAACGCTTTTATCTGACAGCACACAATGAACGATGTCGGAATCAAAAATACCGTTATGATAATTGGAAATTACCATTAACGGTGCCACGTTATTTTGAAAAGCTGTGGCTATTAAATGTTCATCATTAATGTCGACTACCGTTCCCTCTTTTGTAATCCGATAACTGAAAATGCATAAATATGTAATGTAGGGTGCAAGGTCACGGATTAATTTACATTGATTTGGTGTATTCTTTGCTTCAATAAAAGCATTTACTTCAATGGTGCCGAATCTTTTTGAATTAGCCGGAATTTTTATTTTTTGTCCCGGATATATATGACTGTTTTCTTTTATTTTATTTTCTTCCGCCAGCGTTTGAAGGGTGGTTCTATATTTTTTGGCAATGAGCCAAAGATTCTCTCCGGGCATTACCGTATGAATATGTTCACGGGAAGGAATGATTAAGCTCTGTCCGCTAACCAGTATTGCCGGGTTCTTGATATGATTCAGTTGTATAATGGTATTCAAACGTATTCGGTATTGCTTTGCAATGGACAATAACGTTTCACCGCTTCTGACAGTGTGAATAAACAAATTGTACACCCCCCATACATATATATTAAATATTATGAGTAAACTTTCCTTATTAACGGATTTTTCTTTACGCTGTTTTTTATATATGTTAAAATGGACAATAACGATTATTGAGGTGGTGGCAATGAATAAATTGTTATTTCCCGATTTAATAGTGGACAGCATACGTGATATTAATCTTGAATTGTTAAATCAAAACCATATAAAGGGATTAATTTTAGATATTGATAATACTCTTGTAGCCTGGGACGTGAAGGAGGCTGATAAAAATTCCATGGAATGGATTGAGTATTTAAAAAACAACGGAATCAAGGTATGTCTTGTATCAAACAACACCGAAGACAGGGTGGTTAAATTTAATGAAAATCTAAAATTATATGCCATACATGCGGCAAACAAACCGAGAAAAGCGCCGTTTAAAAAAGCATTAAATTACTTGAAACTTAAACCGGAGGAAACAGCCGTAGTGGGGGACCAAATTTTTACCGATATATTAGGCGGCAACCGATTAAATATGTTTACCATACTGGTTACTCCCATCAGTCCAAAAGAATTTCCGTTTATAAAAGTAAAGAGATGGTTGGAAAAAATTATACTGAAGCAATATTATAAATCGAAGAAATAACGATTTATCCATATATGAATCTGTATCCAGTGTAGGGGCGATTCAAGAATCGCCCGTAGGATAGGTAAATATTATGGCTTATGCAACAGTCCCGAAATCGAATGATTCATATAAGGGACGCCATGTATGGCGTCCCTACAAATATAGCATATACATTATCATAGAGGCGATTCAGGAATTGTTCGTTACAATGATGAAAGGGAGGTATAACAATGATTCATTCAATCAACGGAAAAACAAAAGTGTTGGCTGTTATCGGCAATCCTATTGAGCACAGTTTGTCTCCTCAAATACACAATACATTATGCAAGGAATTAGGGCTGAATTATGTATATGTGCCTTTTAAAGTGGAAACCGCTTTTTTGGAAGAGGCGGTCAAGGGATTTAAAGCAGCCGGAATGTTAGGCTTTAATGTGACCATTCCTCACAAACAAAATATTATGCCATATCTTGATGAAATTACTCCCGAGGCGGAGTTAATGGAGGCCGTCAATACGGTGAAAATTTCCGAAGGGCGGCTTATTGGTTATAATACTGATGGTATCGGTTTTATACGTTCATTGAAGGCCAACGACGTGGATGTAAAAGAGAAAAAAGTAGTTATTATAGGGGCAGGAGGAGCTTCTCGCGGCATTGCGGTAAAAATGGCATTGGAAGGTGCGGCGGAGATTATCATCCTTAATCGGACACTGGAAAAAGCACAGGAAATTAGCCACGTCATTAACAGTAAAATAAAGAAGATTGCAAAAGCGGATCATATGAATCAGGAAATACTTTTTCATTATGCAAACAACTGTGATATTTTCATTAATACAACTCCCATAGGGATGTATCCTCATGAAAATGATTGTCCTATAGAAGATATGAATTTTCTGACGGAAAACACGGTAGTCTGTGATCTTATCTATAATCCTAAGAAAACCGTTTTTCTAAAAAAAGCAGAAGAAAAGGGATGTAAAATCATAAACGGATGGGGAATGCTTTTATATCAGGCGATAGAGGCATTTGAAATATGGACCGGAATTACAGTAAATAAAGGTATTATTGACTTATTGTATAATATCAATTAATATTTAAAAAAATAAATAAAAATTTACATAGAAAATCTTTACAAATGTAGAATTTTGGTATATTATATAATTGTATAGAAAATAGTGCTACAGTACTATAATATTTTAGGACTTGAATACTATCAATATATGTTCTGACTATACATCATCGTATCCGGTATATCCATACAGCATCCTACACACCGTAAAGCATTTCTTTAAATCATAAATAAGGGGTCTATACCATGGTAAAGCATAATCGAAAAAAGTTGGGAAATCTTCTGATAGATGCCGGTATCATTTCTCGGGAACAGTTGGAACAAGCTTTACAGTTGCAGAAAAATACGGGAAAAAAAGTAGGAGAAATCCTTGTGGAACAAGGTTTGGTCCAAGAAAAAGAAATTGTAGAGGTACTGGAATTTCAATTGGGGATTCCTCATATGGATTTGGACAAGCATTTTATCGATCCTGATATTTCTAACCTTATCAGCGAAGATTTGGCACGCAGACATCTATTGATTCCCGTCAAAGTGAAAGAAGGGCGTCTTGTAATTGCAATGGCGGATCCCTTAAACATATTTGCCATTGATGATGTCAAGATAGCAACCGGCATGGATGTGGAAGTCGTGATAGCCACTTCCAAAGATATATTAAGTGCCATTGACCAATATTATGGGAAAAAGAATGTAGAACAGGCCATTGAGGAATTTAAAAAGGAATTTGACTTTGACAACATTACGGAAGTGGATGAAAAAACGCTTAGTGAAATTAATAATGCGCCTGTCGTCAAATTGGTCAATTCCATCATTAGACAGGCGATTCGTTCAAAAGCCAGTGATATTCATATTGAACCGTTTGAACATCACGTGCGGGTCCGGTTCAGGATAGACGGGGAGTTACAGGAAATCATGTCCCCCGCAAAATCTACGCATGCTGCCATTGTTACAAGAATTAAAATTATGGGAAAAATGGACATTGCAGAAAAGAGGGTTCCACAGGACGGAAGGTATGAGGCTGTTATCGACGGCAAAGAAGTGGATTTGCGCATTTCCAGTCTTCCTACCGTATATGGAGAGAAAACTGTTATCAGGATACTTCAACGCGATAGTACCATGCTTACAAGAAAACAGTTGGGATTTACCCAACATAATATGAAAAAGCTGGATGATATTATCAAAAGCCCCAACGGCATTATTCTTGTAACAGGCCCAACCGGCAGCGGTAAAAGTACTACATTATATGCATTGCTCAGAGAGCTCAATACGCCTAACAAGAATTTGATTACCGTGGAAGATCCCGTTGAATACAGGATTGAAGGAATCAATCAGGTGCCTGTTAACAATAAGGCGGGCATGACTTTTGCCAGTGCATTAAGGTCCATCCTTCGTCAGGATCCGGATATTATCATGATTGGCGAAATTCGTGATACCGAAACGGCTGAAATTGCGGTTCGGGCTTCCATAACAGGTCATCTTGTGCTCAGTACAATGCATACCAACGATACGGCGTCTACGGTAAGCAGATTGATTGATATGGGAATTGAACCGTATCTGGTATCCTCTTCCGTAGTGGGAATTATTGCTCAAAGATTGGTAAAGAGGATTTGCGAAGGGTGTAAGACGGATTATAAGCCGACCCCGGAGGAAAAAGAAATGCTGGGACTTGACAAGGACATTACGTTGCATAAAGGAGCCGGCTGCAGTGCGTGCGGCGGTACAGGGTATAAAGGGAGAATTGCAGTTCATGAAATTATGACCATCACAAAAGAATTAAGAGCATTGATTAATAAAGGTGCATCCGTAGATGAGATAAGGGAAGCCGCAGAGAAACAAGGGATGTTAACTTTACAGGAAAACTGCAGGCAGTTAATAGTGGACGGGATTAGTACCATAGAGGAAATGCTTCGGGTGGCATACAGTATAGATTGAGGTTGATAGTTATGAATATTGACGATATTTTGAAAATTGCAGTGGAATCCAAAGCTTCCGATGTCCATATTGTGGTGGCAGTTCCTCCTACTTTAAGAATTAACGGAAAATTATTCAAGTTGGGGAACATCGAATTGTCCGGTGAAGATACCAAAGTCATGGTGGAAAGCATACTGACCCCTGAACAAAAACGTCAATTGGACAAGCAAGGGGAAGTGGATTTGTCCTATTCCAGTCAAGGAATCGGACGGTTCCGAATAAACGCATACAAGCAACGAGGAAGTTATGGAATGGCTATCAGAGTAGGAACGTTAAAAGTACCTACCATTGATGAGCTTGGGCTTCCTGAAATTATAAAAGAACTTGCAGTGAAAAACAAAGGATTGATTTTGGTAACAGGGCCTACCGGAAGCGGGAAATCCACCACCTTGGCTGCCATGATTGATTATATTAATAATAACAAAAGCTGCCATGTACTTACTCTTGAGGATCCCATTGAATATTTGCACAAGCATAATAAAAGTCTGATCAACCAGAGGGAAATCGGATATGACACCACCAGTTTTGCCGATGCTCTCCGGGCAGGGTTACGGCAGGACCCGGACGTCATTCTTGTAGGAGAAATGAGAGATTTTGAAACCATATCCATTGCATTAACTGCAGCAGAAACCGGACATTTGGTCATGTCCACTTTACATACGATCGGAGCAGTGCAGACCATAGACCGTATTATTGACGTATTTCCCCCTTATCAACAGCAGCAGGCAAGAGTTCAACTGGCATCTGTTTTGGAAGGAGTTATTTCTCAGCAGTTACTGCCGACCAGGGATGGCAAGTCCAGGGTTGCGGCTTTTGAAATTATGCTGGCAACCAATGCCATAAGAAATCTAATACGGGAAGGAAAAACCCATCAAATCCAAACGGCCATTCAAACCGGAACCAAGTTTGGCATGCAAACCATGGATTATGCCATCGGGGAGTTGTTCCGAAAAGATTTAATCGACAAGGATACCGCCATAACTTATGCAGTGGATCAGGAAATGCTTCAAAGATATTTGTGGATGTGAGGTGATTCTGTTGCCTATCTATAAATATAAGGCAATCAGTGCTACAGGGGACAGTGTCACAGGTACCTACAATGCAAAGGTCAAAGATGAAGTGTTTAGCATGCTTCGTGAAAACAATTATTATCCGGTTCAGGTGGAAGAAATCATAGAAGGGAAAAATCTTACTTTTCATTTCATAAAAAAAGTAAAGGTAAAGGACATTGCCGTATTTTGCAGGCAGTTTTATGTCATGCTCAATGCAGGTGTTCCTATTATCAACTGTCTGAATATATTGAGATTGCAGGCGGAAAATAATAAGCTGAAGCAAGCCATTGGAGAAGTGTATGAGAATGTCCAAAGAGGGCTTAGTTTATCCGAATCCCTGAGAAATCATCAGGATATATTTCCCGAGCTTCTGATTAATATGGTAGAAGCAGGGGAATCCAGTGGTAAGCTGGATGTGGTCATGGATCGGATGGCGGATCACTTTGAAAAGGAAAATAAAATAAAAGGCAAGATACAGGGAGCAATGATTTATCCCATCATATTATGTATTGTAGCTGTTATCGTGGTAACCGTTCTCTTGGTTTTTGTGATGCCTACTTTCATACAGTCCTTTAGCGACAGCGGAATCGAACTGCCGTTGCCTACAAGAATTTTATTAGCCGTCAGTAACGGAATCAGAAAATACTGGTATTTTATTGTTCTGATTCTCTTCGGCAGTGCATTTGCATTCATGCAATATATCAAAACCGAAAAGGGAAGACTTGCCTTTGATGCCTTTAAACTTCGCATACCTGTCTTCAGCAGTCAGATAAAAAAGATTATCACGTCCAGATTTACCAGAACCTTATCCACTTTACTGTCCAGTGGAATTCCTTTGTTGCAGGCATTGGACATGGTGGCCAAGGTTGTGGGGAATGAGGTGGTTGCAGACGGTATAAAAATTGCAAAGGAAGAAGTAAGGAAGGGGGCCGATTTGTCAGGTCCTATTCGAGCCATAGGGATTTTTCCGCCAATGGTTGAATCCATGATTAAAATCGGGGAAGAATCCGGTTCCTTGGACGACATCCTTGAGAGAACCGCCAATTTTTACGATGAAGAAGTGGAGATAGCCATGCAAAAAATGACCACCATGATTGAACCCATTATGATTGTTATCATGGGCGTAATTGTAGGCTTTATTGTGATATCCATGATGTTGCCGATGACCGATATGATGAAGACCATTTAATTGTGAAAGGAGGTGAAACAGGTGATGAGGCTTATTAACAAACATTTAAGAAATAAAAAGGGTTTTACTCTTATTGAATTAATGGTTGTTATTGCCGTACTTGGAATTTTGGCATTGTTAATTGCACCAAGATTTATGGGGACTAAAGAGGATGCTAAAAAAGCAGTGGACGCCCAAACTATGGCTCAAATGCAAGAGGCTATTAATCTTGCCATTGCACAGGATCCAAATGGTAAAATTCCTGATAGTGCCACAGAAGCAACGAAGGCGATAGAGAAAGTTATGGATAAAATACCTGCCTCTAAATCAGGTGTAACATGGTGGTACAATACGAAGAGCGGAAAAATGGGAATGAGTGATTCTTCGTCTGAGCCAGACACGGATAGCAATTGGGTAAAAATAGAACCGACAGTATCACCATCACCAGCGCCTTCACCATGATGGATGACATTTGGAAAAAAATATTTAAGGAGTATAACTAGTGGTTATATTTACAATCTTTATACTCGGACTATTATGCGGTTCCTTCCTAAACGTATGCATATACCGCATACCTTTAGGACAGTCCGTTGTATACCCACCTTCCCACTGTATGAAGTGTGGGGTAAACTTAAAACCGGCGGATTTGGTACCGGTTTTAAGCTACCTCTTTTACAAAGGCAAATGCAGATACTGCGGGGAGCGCCTTTCCCCCCAGTATCCCCTTGTTGAAGGTTTCAATGCCTTTGTATGGACAATTTTGTACATAAGATACGGTTTAACCGTAATCTTTATGAAATATGCCGTTTTGTCCGGCTTGTTAATAATAATTGCCCTTATAGATTATTACCACAAAATCATACCCGATAAACTAATTTTTTTGGGATTGTTATTTGCAGCAGTTTTTCACGTCTTTTTTCCTTTTAAAGAAAGTTATATCAACGGCATCATCGGATTTTTCATAGGCGGAGGCTTGTTTTTGCTCATTGCCGTGGCAACAAACGGGGCTATGGGCGGCGGTGACATTAAATTAATGGCCATGTTAGGCTTTTTTCTTGGATGGAAACATACCATTCTTATTACGATTCTGTCATTTTTAACAGGTGCATTGGTGTCCGTCGTATTGCTGATTTTAAAAATAAAATCCAGAAAAGATTATGTCCCTTTCGGGCCTTTTATTGCAATGGCTGCGTTTATCACAATGTATTATGGAAATGAAGTAATAAGTTGGTATGTTCATACGGTATTAGGCTGATACGTTTTCCAACAAGTTAACTTTTCAGCTTTCCAACTTTTTACGGGGGTGAAGAATTTGCTGGGCCGGGATATGGTATCCATTGATTTTGGCAGCAAAAATATTAAAATTGTTCAGGGAAAGCAGCAAGGTAGTACGGTTTCCATAGAAAAAGCGGTGGTGATACCCACACCTCCCAATTCCATAAAGGATGGGAAAATAATGAATGAGGGACCTCTTGCAGCAGCCATTGGAGATGCTTTGATTATGAATAAGATAAAGGCTAAAAGGGCCGTTGCCACCATTAAAAATACGGCAATTATTACAAGAGAACTGGTATTGCCCTCGGTAAGAAAAGAACAGTTGGATTCCATGATAAAAATCGAAATTGCCCGGTATCTCCCTATTACACTGAATGAATATATTACGGAATACAGGTTAATGGAAGAGTTTACCGAGGACAGGGTGAAGAAAGTAAAGTTGTTGGTAGTAGCCCTGCCTACATTAATAGCCGAAGGCTATTATCATTTACTGAAAAAATTGAAACTAAAACCGGTTGCGCTGGATGTTCATGTAAATGCGGTTTCAAAGTTATTTGATGAAGGTGTCAGAATTAATGAAGAAAATTACAATTCGGAACAAACGGTTGCCTTTATCGATTTAGGACATACATATATCCATTTGAATATTATGTCCGGCAATACCATTCTTTTTAACCGACTCATTGCAATCGGCGCGTCCGATATTGATATTAATTTAATTAATTCCTTTAATCTTTCGCCGGAAGAAGCGGAGAAGATTAAGATGGAACAAGGCAATTTGCATATATCCGCAGATATTACTCCTGATGAAGCAATGGTCAATGATGTTATTAAATTGGGAGTGGATAATTGGATAAAAGAACTGCAAAAGTTATTTCAATATCACACTAGCAGGGATACAGGCAATCGAATTGACAAAATATATATTTTCGGTGCCGGTGCCAAATTAAACGGGTTGTCGGAATACATGAGGTTTCATTTTAATATTCCTACGGACAAGATTAGTGAGTTAAGCAATGTAAAGATGAAAAAGTCTATTGAAAACGTTCCTATTGAAGATTGTATTGATGCAATCGGAGCAATGATCAGAAGATAGGTGGTGCTGGTATGAATGATTTAAACTTTTTTTCGCCCTATATGGAGCATAAAAGAGTGAAACTTCCACCACATGCATATATTTTGCTGACAATCCCCTTTTTGTTATTGGGGATGAGCATATTTTATTATTGGGTTCATATTCAGATGAAGGAATACAACAACCAAATTAAAGCATCTAATGAATACTTAAGTCTGACAACAACCATAGAGAAAATCAATGAATTAAAGGAGTTAAAGGAAAAGACGGAAGTACTGAATAAGTACTATGAAGCAATTCAATATATTAATGCGGAAATAGCGGACGGCGACCATATTAGCAGTTCAGTTCTTGCCCGATTTTGCTCTACTTTCCCTCAAAATTTATTTATAAAATCCTTGTCTTTTGACAAAACGGGAATCCAGATTGAAGGGGTTTCAAACACCAGGATTGCCATTGCAGAATTTGAGTATAATTTAAAAATGTTAAATATTTTTAAAACCGTTCATGTAGCCAGTATTAACGCTGAATCGGAAGTGGCGGATACTTATACGTTCAGTATGAAATGCTCATATTAAAGGTGGGACAAAATGATGAAAATAACCAATAGGGAAAAGGTTTTACTGTCGGTTTTGCTGGTAGTAAGTATTATTGCGTCATTTTATGTATTTGTGTATGAACCTTCCATGAATAAAATTAGTGCATTGGAAATAGAAGCTTCAGAGGCAAGACAGAAGGAAGAAAATACCAAAAGGGATATTGATTCCATTGAAGAAAAGCGGGCGCAATATGAAAAGTTAGACGATGATGTCTATCGAGGCACTCAAAGAATATTTCCGGTTATTCATCAGGAAAAGATTCTTGCAATTATCAACAAGCTGTTACTGGATGCGGATATAAAAGCATTATCCATCACATTTACCGAACTTGAAGTGGGTGGCATTGAAAAGAAGGAACGATCGAAAGACTTACCGAAACTTCCTTTGGATGAACTGGTCGATCGTTTTAAGGGAAAGACAGCAGAAAAAGGTGAGAATACGGATTCCAATACGGAAAATGAAGACGGGGAACAACAAAGTCAGGAAAAGAAAGAGGATTCCGGCAACAACTCTTCCAAAGGAACTACCCAAAAGATGACTGCAACCATCTCCATCAAGGGAACTTATGAAAAAATCATTCAACTGTTAAAACAAATTGAATCTTATGAAAAGGAGATTATTGTAAAATCGTTGTCTATTAACAGTGAAGGTAAGCCGGAGTTGTCCGGGAACATTGTTTTGGATTTCTATGCCATTCCGAAAATTCATGACCAAGATGAAAAATATTTGAAATGGGAATACAGCAGCCCTTACAGTACTGATAATCCGTTTTCGGTATTTCAAGGCTATTCCTCTTCCGTTGGGACAAATGTTTCGAAAGTCGGTACCAAATCAAATAGGGAACAGCTTGTTAATAAGGCAGTCCAAATGGCGGAACAGATGAAATTTATTGAGTTTGATTTCAGTATGGTATTAAGTCCCATGTCAGCAGATGTTCCTTCCGTTATACTTGGACGGAGCAATGATATTAGTGGTAAATCTTTGTTATGGGCCAAAAATTCCGAATACGAAGATGTAGAAATTCAGATGATTCAAAAGGATAATAAGTATTATTATAAATATCGGTTGGAGGAAAGCTGTGTGCCTGAAAATTATTCCGAGGACATGATAGAATTTCAACCGAAAGATAAGACGGTGAATATGTATGTGGTAAGCAGCCCGAGAAATCAAGAGAATGATTATAACGGCGCTTATTTATCCGTCATTAATCATACCGATTTAACGTTTAATATCTATGTTAATCATGAAGATAAAGTGAATCCCAGGCTAAAAATCGGCAGAAGAGAAGGAAAGGTTAATATAAAGTCGGTGGGTAGTTGATGGAGGCAACAATGATTGGTTATTTAAAGAATGACAAAGGGTTTACATTAATTGAACTGTTGGCCGGCTTAGCTATTTTGGGGTTTATTGTGGTACCGTTGTCTACTTATTTCATATCATCGGCCAAGATTGGAAACGATTCTAAAAAACAACTTATTGCAAACCATTTGGCACAAAAATATATGGAAAAGATAAGAAGCGGCAGTAATTTGCCCGGTGAACCGGTTGAGGTAACAGAACAAGGCTTTGTTATCAGAACCGTTGCAACGGCATATGAAACAGGAAGATATTCTTTGCCTGAAGGGGAAGAAGATTCATTTCATATGATGATGAAATTTGAACAGGAAGATACCGGAAGACTTGATATTTTTGATAGAAATAATGTTCTGTCAAGGGTGATAACCGGAATAATGCCGGATTCTGATATTGTTGTGGAGATTCGTTTCGGCAATATTATTAGGATACAGAGTGGTACTGAGTCTGTTGAAATCAGCTATACTCCGGTTGATGATGTAAATGTTATAAAAATACAGTTTATAAGTTACAAAAATACGAATGTTGATTTACATGTATTTAATCATACCACTAAAACTGCAGAAATATTTGTTGTTCAATCGAAAGGAAGTACCAGTACGATTCATAATTATCCTGAATGCGGTTCTGTTTTGTTTCATAAAGAGGTGCTGGATTCCAGTTATCGTTCGAAGTATAACAATAGGATATATCAAGTCACTGTTAGTGTACAGGAAGGAAACCGTTATGATCTTTCCAAATCTCCTATTGCAGAGTTGACGAGTTTACAGAAAGCTATTGAATAGAGGTGTGTGCAATGGGGTTATATAAGTACCTGTCCGATAAAGGTTCCACCATGGTATTGGTTGTTTGTACCATGACCATATTAAGTATGTTGGGTTTGTCCATTATGACATTTGCGGTAACGGATTACCGGATTAAAAGGCTGGATTATAAGGACAAGGATTCTTTTTACATAGCCGAAGCAGGGCTGGAAGAAGCTTATACCATTATTTGCGAGCAGGTTGAGAAGGCAGTGACTGAAGGGAAAAAAGCGGCGCAGGATACATTGGATACCATATTATTGATGAATGTAGATGACGAGAATTATGATGATTATTTTTATACGGATGGTGTTGGTGGCGGAACCATAGGGATGATGAAAGAAGAGGTTGTAAAAGGTGAAATGGATAAAGTGTTTCGAAAAACATTTCAAGATTACATTGCGGCAAATTTGGTTAATGCCTTAAAGAATGAAGATAAAGACGGCAAGGACAATTACGGTGCGATTGGTAAACAAAATACGTATACCGTCGTAAAGACAAAGAATTTTGGTTCAGAAAAAGACGGCAATGAATTTCATATTACGTTGCAATCACAAAGTAACAAGAACGGTGTTTACAGGACATTGGAAACCACATTTGCCGTCAAATGTCCTGAGTCTTATGATGAGCCCTATTATGTTGAAAACAAAATCCTTCACCTGAAAAAAAACGTATTGTGGAAAAATGCGTTAACAGTCATGGGCGATATGATTGTAAAAGGAAAAAATGTTACCGTGAATACCAATAACGGTGCCGTATATGTAAGAGGCAGGGGGCCCGGGGATCCCAGCAAGAATCCGCTTAAGTACGGCGGAATTATGGTCGGGTATCAACAAAGTAATACCAATACACCCGGCAGTTTAACCATCAATGGAAATGTTATTACTGCAAATTATTTGCAGACGAGAGGAAAAAATTCGCATATTACAGTAAATGGAGAAGTGTTCTGCGAGAGTTTGGTTATACAGGAATTAGACCCTGATGAGGCGGATGAGGCAGATGAGAATTGTAGTATTACGGTTAACGGAAATGTAAATACGTATGATGATATAAAGCTAAACGGAGAAAAGTCCAGCATATGGATAAAGGGAAGTTATTATGGTTTTTCGTCAGGTATTCAAGGATATAATAGAAGCAGTAGCATAATAATTAATGCTGATGATATATGTGAAGAGAATGGTTCTAAATTAAAAATTGATGGACAAGGACAAGGAAAGAGCTATTATGAAGTGCAAGCCGGAATGAAAACATCCGGTGTATTTATTGCAGGTGTAAAGCATCTTGATTTGGGCGGCGATGACCGCTTGGACAATGCATATTTGACTGGTGAAAGTATTTCCTATCTTAATCACTCTGATGCATACGCCATACCGCTTGATGGTAATAAACTTGATCCTACGGAGGATAGCTATAAATTCAGAGAAGAAAATGTTCAATTTTCTCATTACAGCATTAATAAGTCCGATAATGGGGTGGGAGAACCGTCAGGTTACATTTTAGTAGAAAAATATAATATTAAAGATGGCAACCCTACAGATTTTACAGCCAGAGATTTAGGTCAGTATTTTGTTAAAGTGACAGAACAGGAAAACAATTTTTTCAAAAAAACTGCTAATATTCAGTTAAACAATGTATGGTATTCCGAAGGAGCGTATATTTTAGGAGACAGTATATACAATCCTAAGGTTGATCAATCTTTATACAGTGATGCTTTTAGAAAGAACGGATATGAATATGCTTACATGATTAATAGAATGGGTGATCCACAGGATACTTGGTCTAACGAAAATACTAGAGATGTCCAGTTAACCATTGACGAATTGTTTCACTATCCTAATAACGTTATCAATAAAGTAGCGAATGAGGAAATTGTTTTTGTGAATAGTAATCGGAATTCTTCTTTGTTCATAAGAGGAATAAACGGTCAAGAGCTTAGCGGAACAACCTATAGAATTGATTTGAATAATGACAGTATCAATCCCGATTTTACCAGCAAGTTCAAGGGAATTATTGTGACAAAAGGTGATGTCTATATATCCGGTGAGATAGATTTTACAGGCATTATAGTAACCGAAGGGGATTTGCATATCATTGATGATAATCCAAAAACTTTTACCAATGATTATGATGAAGGCAGTATTACCGCAGACAATAATTATGTGATCAAAAGAGTTTATGAAGATATTTTAAATCCCAGTAATATTAGTATTGGAAATCGGTTCAAACAAGAAGGAAATTATACCATAAGATTTGCCTTGACTTCTAAGGTAGCGATACCTAATTTAGGGGGAGGAAGTAAAGAGGTTAAAACATATTATAGAAACAGGAGTAATTTAGTAAGGATTAAGTCATGGAAAAGAATACAATAAAGAAGATTGTTGAACATTGTTGTAAAACAGATGGCATTAGTCTCATTGAATTAATTATGACGATTGCTTTGATGATGATTATACTTGCGTTATCTACTGTAAATCTTATGAAAGATGATACATATATATTAAGAACGGAAGCAAGAAGACTTTGTCAAGAGATTAGATTGGCAAGACATATAAATATGACAACCAATCCGAATTGGAAGATTTTACTAGATGAATCTTGCTTTTCAGTAAAAGACGGTGTAAACTTAATAAAGAAAACATATATAAACAAAAATGTAAAAATTAACTATGAATCAAAGGCACAAAAAATTGGTTTTAGCAGTTATGGTGCTCCTACATGTGGTGGTACAACAATAGAAGTCATGCATAGAAAGAATAGAAAATATATGGAAATAACCATCATTCCGGCAAGTGGGAGAGTGTTGTTAAAAGATGAGATTAAATCTGAGTAACGAGGGTTTCACGTTAATAGAGTTGCTTGTAATATTGAGTCTGGTGGGGATGGTAACCGTCGTCATATTTTCTTTTATGGTTTCCAATGTAAGGACCTATAACAGGCAGGAAGATCAATTGGAAGTCCAATATCAAGCCCAGCTTGCCATGAATCATTTTACGGATAAAGTCATGGCAGCAAAGAATATTTCCGATGTATTCGATGATTCTGCTCATAAGCATTCCATTAAAGACAGCAGCAGTTCTGATGATAAATTTTTCGATATAACCATGATATCTTTTAACACTGTAAATAGTGCCGGGGATGAAGTACAAAACGGATTGAAGATACAATTTAATAACCATAAATTATTTTATAGTGTTGACAATAATTATCAAGTTACTTTACTTGCTGATTATATTGACAATATACAAGTAAAGCCGGAACCCATCGGCACTACTTTTGCCGACTGCAAAAGTATATCGGTTTCCATAACCAGCAAAAAAAACGATGCGGAAGCAACCGTATTTAATACGGTTTATTTTAGAAATTGAATCATTCATTTTAAATTATTTATAGGAGTGAGGTACTAATGAAAAAGATGAAAGGTTTAACAGCAATTATCTGCATTTTTTCTGTTATTTTTAGAATGGTTTCTACTGGTTCTGTTTCAACAGTTGCTGCGGAAGTTACATCATTACCTGATTTTACCATAGAAAAAACAATCAACAGGACAAGCTTTATGCAAGGAGAGAAAGGGATTATCACTTATACGGTTACGCCTACAGGCGGTATAAAACAGACAATAAGGCAGCCGGCGGACATAGTGCTGGTGCTGGATCTTTCTACAAGTATGACACAGGCAAAATTAACCGGAGCCAAGAATGCGGCAAAAAGTTTTATTGACAATATCGCTAACAATAATGTAAAAGATAGGATTGCAGTAGTTACTTTTGGATATAAGGTAAGTGACGTTATAGATTTTACAACAAATTATCAGTCAATAAAAAATAAGATTAATTCTTTTAAAGCAGATCTTATGGGAACAAACTACGATGACGCTCTTCATAAGGCTCACGAATTATTGTCAAAAAGTAATGCAGAGAATAAATATGTAGTATTCTTATCCGATGGGTTGCCCAATTATTTTACTTCAGAAACTTCTATACAGAAATATAATAATAATACTTATAGTAGGCGTGAAGGTAGTAAATATTATTATACCAATCATCCAAATGATACCCCAAGAGCTTATGATGATGCAAGGGAGGAGGCAAGAACACTTGCCAATAATGATATATTAATGTATTCCATCGGTTTGGGAACCAGACAGGAAGTAGATATGGATTTTCTGGAAGAATTGGCCGGGATAACAGGTGGGAAGGCTTATCATTCTCAAGTTCCTGATGAATTAATGAATATATTTAACGCAATTTCCCATGAAATTACCCAGACCAAGATTTCTAACATGACGATACATGAGGTATTGCCGGACGGTATTTCGGTTGCCAATCCGAATAGTGTGATCATTTTAGAAGACGGTACCGTTCAATTAAAGTTGCCGGATATTCAATTTCAGGCAGGACAGGCTGCGCCCCAGACTAGAAGCATATCCCTGGAGGTAGTATTCAATAAAAGCGGTTCCTATACTCTTGATCATTCAAAAATCTGGTATAATGGCATTGAAGGAAATCGTTTGAATAAAGATATCAATAGTATATCGGTTACCGTTTATTCAAACAATAATCCTCCGGACATGAATGTCGGAAAAGAAATAAGCAGCACGAAGCTTTCGGTAGGTGATATTGCCACACTCAAATATACGTTAACTCCTACCGGAGCATTTGTTCATGTGAAAAGAGCCCCTTTGGATATTGTATTAATCATTGATAATTCAAACAGTATGACCGTTAATAATAAAATATCCAATGCAAAAGAAGCTGCAAAGACGTTTGTTAAGACTTTTCAGGAAGCCGGCCTCGGAGACAGGATTGCAGTTGTTTCATTTAACAAAGATGCAAAAAAAGAGCAAGATTTAAGTATACAATACAGTTCCATTATTAGTAAAATTGAAAATATTAAATGTAGTACCGGTACAAATTATGAAGCAGGTTTGAAAAAGGCAAAAGAACTTTTAGCCGGTTCCGAGCGGGGGAAATATATTGTATTTTTATCAGACGGAATGCCTAACTATTATTTGGATATTGTTTATCCCTCGGGACAAGAAAAGAGTGTCCAAGATTTTTACGGTATAAGGCCATTCGAAGATGCAAGAGAGACAGCAAAGGATATTTCAATGTCCGGCATTAAACTATATACGGTAGGGGTAGGCACAGGTCAAGAGATTGATGTTGATTTTATGGAAGAGCTTGCGGAAATTGGCGGGGGTAAGTTCTATCATTCAAGTAATTCGGAAGATTTAAATGACATTTATAAGGAGATTTCTGATAGAGTAAATGCTCAGAAGATTAGCGAGATATATATTACCGAAAAACTGCCTGAAGGCATAGAAGTTATTACTGAAAATGTTACTTCAGAGGATAATGGAATACAGTTTGCATGTCCGGATATTATATTTAAAGAAGACGGGACAACGCCGCTTTCTATAGAAAAAGAGATTAAGCTAAAATTTAATGTTGCAGGTGAATTTACACTAAGTCCTGTTACCAAAGTGGATTATAAGGATTATGAAGGGAATGCACAATCTAAAATGTTTAATAGTATTACCGTAACCGTTACCAACAATTTTCACCTTGTGGAGAGCAGATATACGAACAATGATGTGGATATTCAGGGGGTTACCGTAGAAGGATTTAAAATTAAGGCAGAAACGGTTTTTCAATTGATGAATCAAGGGGTGAACAATTTCTCTTATGAATATGAATGGAATACGGGACAGGATCCTGCAGGGAATATTGAGTTTACTATAAATGAAGCCAATATTCGGTTGGAAAAATATGATGAAAGCAATGGAGAATGGTCAATACGAAATGATTGTACTGTTGAGGTTGTTAAAGCGGAAGACAGCCAAGCCGATACCGGTAAAATGATTTTGTCAACCGGTCATTTAGGAGTAGGAAAGTATAGAGTGGTCTTTTATATAACTCCTTGCAAAAAATTGCAAGCATTTATACCATATGAAGGTACGAATGTTTCCAATACTACAACAGTTAAATGGACGAATATAAGTTCAAACAGTGAAAATACCCATATTTTTGAAGATGGATACAAGGTAAGACCCAAAGGAAAAGGAATTTAAATTAAGGAAAAGAAAAAAGTAATAAACCTGGAAGTACTTTTTCCAGGTTTATTCTTCTCCGGATAATATAATTGCTATATTTGAAATATTGTATAATTTTTGAAGGAAATTGCATAGTAATGTAGAATATTGATATTAAAAAGTGTATTTTAGTTTTTAGTCATCATAGTATATCAGTTGAATAATTCAGAAGGAGTGTAACGATATATGATTAAATTCTGGGAGTTTGTTCTTAGACTGTTTGGAATGCGAAAGGAACAACAGAAGATGGAAGAACAAAATGATGACGTTGTTTCTCTCCCGGACGTTCAAAATGAAGAAATTCAAGAAGACACCATAGACGGCAATCAAGCTCAAGATAATGGCATGCAAAATAATAATGTTATTGAAGACGATAAAAATACTGGCATTAGCAGTTTAGGGGATGTTCATTATGCCACGGAAAATATTCAGAACGCATCTATGGACCACAACAATAAAATGGATCATCTTGTGAAAGAATTGGATGAATTAAAAAGAAGGTATCATGTTGAAGAATCGGCAGTTGTGGCCGATGAGCCGGAAACAAATAGTAATCATGAAATGGAATTAGAAAATGATACTGAAAAAAGCGGTAACAAATTGCATGAAGTAATGGAAAAAATAGCAAGGCTTCAGAAGGATGCAGCTCTTGCCGTCGAAAGTAAAATTGAAGCGTTGCCTGCTATTGGAGCGCTTACTTTGAATGATAAAGATGCCGTGGATGAAGTAAAAGCTTCTTTTGATATGTTGACTTCTGAAGTGCGGGAACTTATTTCTGAAAAAAATGTCAATAAGCTTCATGAGGCGGTCAGCAAGATTGCAGAATTACAGGGGGATGCGGAAGCTGCAGCAGCTGTGGAAAAGGCTATTGATTCTTTGAATCATTTGGCACAGATTACCTTGGCCGATAAGGATGCCGTTAATGAGGCCAAAGCGTTGTATGATGCTTTGACGTCATCTCAGAAACGGTTGATATCACAACCCAAAGTGACAAAATTAGAAGCAGCCGTATCAAAGATGAATCGGCTTCTTGAAGCTGTTGAAATTGCTGCAATGGTGGAAGAAGCTATGGATCAGATCCCGTCCCCGGAAGACATTACACTGGAGGATAAACCTGCCATAGACAAAGTCAAAGAAATGTTTGAAAAACTGGATAAAACCAAAAGGGACTTTATACCTCGCGGTAAAATTATAAGTTTTACAGCTGCCGTTAAGAAGGCTGAACAACTTCAAGCGGATACGGATATGGCTTTAAAAGTGGAATCCGATATAAGAAAGCTTCCTTCTGCAGGCAATATTACCCTTGCTTTTAAAGAAACGGTAAATAAGGTAAAAGCGGATTTTGACTCTTTAAATAAGACACAACGGGAAATGATTTCTTCCGATTTGATTAATAAATTAAATGAAGCGGTCAATATTATTATCAAACTTCAGGAAAATGCCTATGCGGCCGAGTCTTTTGCCTATAGGGTCAATAGTCTGCCGGATATGGATCAGCTCGATTTGTCTTCAAAATCCATCATTGAAGAGCTGACGGCCATTTATAAGGATATGGATGATCAGATAAAAATCCTGGTTGATTCTGCCACCCTTCAAAAACTTTATAATGCTGAAAAGAAAATAAGAGCTATTCAAGATGATTTTAATATGGCAGGTGAGGTAGAAAAAGAAATTGATGAAATTGTTGCTTTGAAGGAAATCGATATCAACTATCAGGAAAAAATAATCCATGTGAAGAATAATTATGATTCTTTAACGGAAATGCAGAAATCTTTTATTCCTAAAAGCAAAATTATAAAATTTCATTTTGTCGTTGACAAATTATCAAAGCTCCAACATGAATATAATACAGCCAAAGAATTTGAATCGCTTATTTATCAGTTACCGGAATTGGAGCAGATTACGTTGGAGCATAAAGAAAAAATCAGCAATTTAATGATGCAATGGAATAACTTTAAAGAAGAACAAAAAGGAATGGTGGATTCTGAATCCATATTGTTTTTGGAAAATGCCCATAAAAAAATATTGGAGTTGCAAACAGAGGCTGATCGGTTGGCAACATTGAAAAAGATGGAGAAGCAAACGGAGGAAGAAGCGGCTGTGGCTTTAGAAGAGCATAAACCGATTGTAGAGCAAAAGGAAGAAATAGAGCTTCAAGAATTTGATCAAGTAAAAGACGGAAAGTTCTCGGTACTTATTGTAGATGATGCGTCTTTTATGAGGACCATACTCCGGAAAATTATTGAAGAAATTGACGGGTTTGTAGTTTGCGGGGAAGCCGTTAACGGACATCAAGCCATTGAGCAGGTGAAAAAACTGAAACCGGATATTATTACCATGGATATTACCATGCCGGACATGGATGGAATTGTAGTTGTAAAAGAGGTGTTGCAGATTCAGCCAAAAGCAAAGATTATTATGTGTACGGCCGTTAATCAGAAAAATATGATTATCCAGGCCATAAAAAACGGAGCAAAAGATTTTATCACCAAACCTTTTGACAAAACCCAGGTACAGGAAGCATTGAAAAATGTAGCTACATTATGATTAAAGGCTTCCGGGAAGAAACATTTTCATGAAGCCTTTTTTGTTTTTTAGGGAAGGAAGACTTTCCGATTAAATGAAAAACTTTTTGAAAAAGAAGAGGGAGATGGATGTATGCGTTTTAAAAATTACATGGAAGAAGTTGTACTACATATGATTCCGTCTATTTTGTCGCAAATTGACTGTTGCCGTTGTGAGAGGTGTGTTGCAGATGTTGCTGCAATTGTATTAAATAATGTGCCGCCTAAATATGTGGTAACCGAAGAAGGCGAAGTATATATGAAGGTGAATGAATTAAGAAACCAATTTGAAGTGGATGTTACAACTGCCATTATTAATGCTGCCAACATTGTAAAAAATAATCCGAAACATGCGATAGAGGGAGGAAATGATGAGAAATAATATTGTACTGACTGGATTTATGGGCACAGGAAAAACAACCGTCGGCAAAAAAGTTGCGGAAAAACTGAATATGAAGTTTATTGATACGGATTCCGTGATAGAACGGGAAGAAGGTATGAGCATTTCCGATATTTTTTCTCAAAAGGGAGAAAAGGAATTTCGAAAAATTGAAAGCAGAATTGTGAAAAAAGTGTCTCAGAATACCAATTGTGTTATTGCTACAGGCGGAGGGGTCGTATTAAATAAAACAAATATGGATTGCTTAAGAAAAAACGGGATTATTATATATTTTGAATCCGATGTGGAAAGTATATTTAGAAATGTAAACGGCAGCAGAAACAGGCCGTTGCTCCAAAGTGACGATTTAAGAATTCATATTTATAATATGCTTGAAAAAAGGAAAAATTACTATATGAATCATGATTATAAAATCAATGTTGGTAATTTAACCGTTGAAGAAGTAGTCAATAAAGTAATTGATATATATAAAAATCTGTAATATAAGGAGATGTATATGGAAGCAAAATTTGGACCTTCAGGAAATTCCGATATATTTTATGAGCAAGGGTATAAATCGTCATTGCAAATGCCGCAGTGGTTAAAAGAAATGGGGCTTGATGCGTATGAGTATCAATGCAGTAAAGGGGTAAACATAACCGAAAAGACGGCAAGGCAGTTAGGTAATCATGCAAGAGAGCATCATATATATATGAGCGTACATGCGCCGTATTATATTAATCTTGCCAGTCCGGAAGAGGAAAAAAGGAAAAAAAGCATCGAATATATCATTGATACAATGGTTGTTGCCAATTGGATGGGAGCGGAGAGAGTTGTTGTACATCCCGGGTCGTGTTCGAGTATAAGCCGAAAAGAAGCCATGGAACTGGCGAAAAAAACTTTAAAAAGTACCATCCAACAGGCAGATGAATTGGGGTTGGGTCATGTTCATATTTGTCCTGAAACGTTAGGAAAAATCAATCAATTAGGTACTTTAGAAGAGATTATGGAACTGTGCAGGCTTGATGATCGGTTAATACCTACCATAGATTTTGGGCATTTGTATGCAAGAGGTTTAGGGACATTGAAAACAAAAGAGGACTTTGAGGCCATCTTTAATATGATTGAGAACTCATTGGGACAAGAAAGACTGAAGAATTTTCACAGCCATTTCAGCCGTATTGAGTTTACTGCAGGAGGCGAAAAACGTCATTGGACTTATTCTCATACCCAGTATGGCCCTGAATTTTTGCCTATTGCCGAAATTATATATGAAAGGGATTTAAGCCCTGTTATTATTTGCGAATCAAGAGGAACAATGGCGGAAGACGCTTTAACGTTAAAGGAAATATATAAGAAAGTGAGGACTCATTAATGAATGGTGAAAGAAAACTACTTGTTATTCATGGACCAAATTTGAATTTACTTGGTATTAGAGAAAAAGATGTTTATGGGTCGGAAAGTTTTGAAAGCATTAATCAAAGAATAAAGGAGGAAGCCGAAAAACTTCATGTTCATGTTGAGATATTTCAATCCAATTGGGAAGGAGCCATTATAGACAAAATCCATTCTGCGCGATGTAATTTTGACGGGATAATCATTAATCCCGGTGCTTATACCCATTATAGCATAGCCATCCGGGATGCCATAAAAGCTGTTGATATACCTACCATTGAGGTGCATTTGTCCAATATTCATGCAAGGGAGGAATTCCGCTCTAAAAGCGTGATTGCCCCGGTATGTATCGGTCAGATTTGCGGAATGGGGGGGAATAGTTACATATTAGGGTTGCATGCATTATTGATGTACTTTAACCAATGATAGAAAAAATTTTTCTTGAATTTTATTTGTTTTTCTATTAAACTATATAACGAACTGTACGTAAAAAAACAGGAAATGCAGTGATAATTTACATAGATTATCATTGTCAATGATTTATTTTTAAGACGGAGGGATTTATGAATGATATCAGCTGGAGAATTTAGAAACGGTATTACTTTTGAATTTGAAGGAAACGTATATCAGGTGGTTGAATTTCAACATGTGAAGCCTGGAAAAGGCGCTGCGTTTGTAAGAACCAAATTAAAAAACGTAATTACCGGGGGCATTATTGAAAAAACGTTTAGGCCTACCGAAAAAATGCCGAAAGCTCATATTGAGAGAAAAGAAATGCAGTATTTGTACAATGACGGTGGTTTATACTATTTTATGGATCAGGAGACTTATGAACAAATACCGTTAAATGAAAGTCAGATTGGGGATTCTTTGAAATTTGTAAAAGAAAACATGATTGTTAAAATCCTTTCCTATAAAGGGTCCGTATTTGGTATAGAACCGCCTACCTTTGTTGAATTGGAAGTAACGGCAACCGAGCCCGGTTTTAAAGGAGATACTGCAACAGGTGCGACAAAACCTGCCACCCTGGAAACAGGAGCTACGATTAATGTTCCTCTGTTTATCAATCAGGGAGATATCATCCGAGTGGATACAAGAACCGGGGAGTATATGGAAAGGGTTTAATGGGAAAAATAATAGATGCCCATAAAACAACAAAGGAGGAAGCATAATGGACTACTTAGCTGAAAGAGTTGCATACCTTAGGGGACTGGCGGAAGGGATGAAAATTGACGAGAGTTCCAATGAAGGGAAATTACTGAAAAGCATTATTGACGTACTTGGCGATTTTTCGGAAGCTGTTGCGGACCTTGAAGATTCACAGGCTCAGTTGAGTGAGCAGGTAGAAAATATTGATGAAGACCTGGCACAAATTGAAAGCGATTTCTATAAGGATTTTGATGAATATGACGAGTATGAGGATGAATACGATGATTTTGATGAAGAAGATGATGAATTCTGCGAGATTGAATGTCCTCACTGTCATGAAACCGTTTATTTGGATTACGATATGATTGAGGAAGAGGAAGAAATTGAGTGTCCCAACTGCAAGGAACCTATTGAAATTGAATTCAAATGTGATTGTGAACATTCGCAGGAGGATTAACAAAATTGTTAAAAAAGATATTGGAAAATTCCAATATCTTTTTTTCATTCGTAAAAAAATATATAATAAATCAACTTGTTTTATCACAAACTAAGAAATAATGAGAAGGAGTTGATTTATTATGTTGAATAGTGTACTTGAAACGCGAAGCGTAAATGACGGAATGCATAGAATTATGCTGGAAATTCCGGAGAAAGAATTTGAGGCCGTATATGACCAATATACCAATGAAATAGCGGCTGAATTTTTGACTTACTATTTGGAAAACAGGAATGATGACGGAAAGCCTGCGGATATTCAAATTAAGCACGATAAGGACAATCACGTGGTACGGATTGTTGCGAATCTTCATTATTCGGAAAACGAACATACCGATTATAGCAGACATTATGGGAGTTATTTTGAAAACATTGAAGAGAAATAAAACTTTTTGACAAACCACAAAAATACCACGGACGGTATTTTTAGCATCACCCGCAACACGGATGTTGCGTTGATGCGGCCTAAATGGATATTTGACAAGCTGATGAGTCTGTGCACGAGAGATACCAATTTAGGAATATATGAACCGTATTCATTATATGACATTATCATTGGTTTTCCATATTTGTCCGCTTGTACGACAACCCCTTACAACAATAACGATTTATTCGTATATGAAGTCGTATCCATAATATGGTTTAAGAAATTGACGCCATTTGTTTCCATGCCTGCTTGTTATTTATTACATTTTATTTACAAAGAGTTAAAAAAGAAAGGGAAATAGCATATTTTGTCGAATACAATAAATAGGTCAAATGATTTGTGAGGTGTATTTTGGTGAAAAGAGTCTTCTTACTATGGATTTGTATATTACTGTTTATTGCAAACATCTCGGCTTATGCTCAGGATAATGCGTCAGAGGGGACACGGTATTTTTATGACGGACAGTGGCATGATTATCATGTTCCTCCTACTTATTTACAAGTGAACGGTGAACAGCTTGAACTGGAAGTTCCGCCGCTCATCTTTCGAGATAATGCGGTTGTTCCGGCAAGAGCCGTATTTGAAAAAATGGGTGCTGCTGTGACGTGGGACGGTAAGAAGGCACAAGTAGGAATTCACATGAAAAATATGGAAATTGTATTAACCATTAATGATACAACGGCTGTTGTTAATGGTAAAAAATATACGATGAATATACCACCTAAAATTGTTAATTCCACCACCATGATTCCGGTACGTTTTGTTGCTGAAAAATTAGGAATGAAAGTTGGTTGGATAGAAAATAAAAGATTGATTACCATTGATTATGAAAATACAGAATCGGAAAAACAAGATATTTCGATTAATCAGATAGAGTTTTCCGTAAAGGATGCTGAAATGGTCATTACGATTGCGGCAGACCGGGAAATTGAGCACTATAGTTATTTTGAATTGAATGACCACCCAAGGTTAGTATTGGATATTAATCATGCGGTTTTGAATACTACCAGCAGTAATATTTCGCTACCTGATCAGAATATTTATCAAATAAGAGCAGCTCAGCATCAAATTAATCCCAGCATAACAAGAGTTGTGGTCGATTTAAAACAATGGACCGAATATCGAGTGGAACAGTCGGAAAATAAAGAACGTATTTTTGTTTATTTTACTCTTAAGAAAGAAAATATTAATAATATCGTTACCGAACCAGGAAATAATTTATTAAATGTTACATTAAATCCGTTGGCGAAAGATAAGCTGGTTGTCATTGACCCCGGACATGGCGGTGCGGAATCAGGGGCATTAGGAAGAAATGACAATGGTGAAATTGAAGTTCAAGAGAAGGACTTGAATTTGGATATTGCTTTAAAAACGGCAAAACTTTTAGAGCAGGCAGGCGTAAAATATTATATGACCCGAACGGATGATTCCACGGTTGGCTTATATGACCGGCCTGCCATAGCAAATCAGCTTAATGCCGCTTTGTTTGTCAGCATACATAATAATGCCTTTACGGATACAAGTGTTAACGGCACGGAGGTATTGCATTATCCCGAAAAAGACAATCCTGAATACGGGATTTCCGGTACCAGACTGGCTGAATTGGTTCTGGAAGAATTATTGAGAAATTTGGGGACAACCAACAGAGGGTTGCGTGACGGTTCAAAGATGGTGGTTATTAATAAAGCGAAGATGCCTTCCATTATAGCAGAGATCGCCTTTGTGACCAATCCGAAGGATCGGGCCAACCTAATGAATGATTCCTTTCGGCAGAAAGCTGCAGAGGCCATAGCCACTGCCATTATAAGAGCTTTAAATGAAAGTGTGCAATAAAATCCCTTGTAATATTTTGATGTATATGCTATAATACAACAAAATTAATCTTTTCAGAAGTGATGATGGAGAGGAGTAGGCAATTACTTTGCCCCAGAGAGAAAGTATCACCGGCTGAAAGTACTTTCGGTTAAAGTAATTGCTGAAGTTCGCTCTTGAACTGCATTACTGAAATGGCAGTAAGTAATGCCGGCCGAAGCCGTTATCTTTAAGAGTGTTTGCCGTAAAAAGGTATGTTACGGCAAAAATCAGGGTGGTACCGCGGATATAAAACCTTCGTCCCTACATAGGATGAAGGTTTTTTGTTGCTAAGAAATTATTTGGCATTTGTTTATATGTCTATGAGAAAG